>Ga0209443_1000870_pt1 | contig 19897 bp, 15 predicted proteins | sample LauGreBMM110DCMD_2_FD_187571 | JGI IMG/M metagenome (GOLD analysis project Ga0209443, IMG submission 187571) | Freshwater lake microbial communities from Lake Michigan, USA - Su13.BD.MM110.DCMD (SPAdes) (version 2) | ecosystem: Environmental > Aquatic > Freshwater > Lake | place: Lake Michigan... | reverse complement strand
GCACAATAATGTTAAAAGTGACATGTGTTTGTACTTCAAGAATAACACACTTGAAGTCCATCTGGATTGATTCCCAGATGTACTTGCTAAATCTTGTTATAATTCTAATAGCTTGCGAATATATATTAGTAAAGTATTGTATTGCGGGTCGAATTCTAACAAGAATTATTGAACACGCACTATTAGTACATATAAAAATAAAGTATTGGCGTATAGCTAATTAACTGAATTAATACAACAAGATAATGTAAAATGTGTATGGTATTTAGATACCATAAATCCCTAGAATGGGGTAGAGTGTCTCGCCACGCTCTACTCTATTTATTGTAGGGATGTTTATGGCGATCATAAAAAGCCCTACAATAAATAGAGTTAGAGTGTGGCAAGACACTTATGTAGGAAGAGTTCTTTATTTGTATATATATAGATATTATACAGCAAAATATTTTTTTATTTTTCAGTATGGCTAAAAGTAAAAAGATATCTATTATTTTTTGAATTAAATATAAATGTTAGAAATTAAAAAATAATTTATTTATATTACATACACTGAAAAATGGGACAGTGGACCTACTTAAATAAATATTAACTCTTACTTAAATGCCTAAGCTATAAAAGAGAAAATATAAGGCTTTTCATTATTGGAATGTTTTGTTTAGGTATATATTTACTTTTTTATATAAGGGATGCTTATGATCGCCATATGTTCTTTTTACGATTTTAAAAAGAATATATATCAAGCATTTTAATAAAAATACTATCTATAATCAATACATATTCTTTTTTTGAAAAACAAGAATATATATAATGAGGACTGAGAATTAAGATTTTAAGATGTATTTACATCTTAAATACAAAATATTTTTTTCTTTTTTTGTGTTCTTTCACTAAATAATTTATTTAATGAATTCCAAGTTTGAACATCTGTTAAACCAATAGTAATGTAGGGGTTGTGTTATTTAGTGACTTATATACTTTTTAATATGTACAATGTACATATGCGAATATATTCACCAAACGAAAACACTGCCCTCTAAGAACTTAATTTTCATCAGTTTTTAACACAAAAATTAATATTCACTGTTACAGTGAATTTTATTTTTTCGCGTGTTGATGTAAAATTTTTTTGCTTCCCAAATTTACCCCGACTGTGCCGGTATTCAGGTTTTGTGATCTCGAGTATACATACGGCCGTACTCTATGAATTAACAAGCATTCTGTTATTATTTTCATATTTTTTACCGCGTTTTTGTCTCGATTTATACAGCACATTCCTCCATCGCTCTTTTTAAAAGTGATGACTGCATGTATTTTTTTTCATTTTTCCGTTTATCTTTAATTTTAAGTTTTCTGTTTCCTTATAAAAACCATATAAAAACCATTTATATCTAGTTTATTCATATTGATTCATATCGATTTATTGTTAGCCAATCTAATACTGTAATTATCAATTTTATAAAATTATGTGGACAATAAATAAAACATTCTTAACACTGATTTTCACTTTTTGCCAGAAATAAATGCTGTTTGGCTATTTCTGTTACATATTGATACCGATCACTCGAATTAAAATGACCATCATTCATTTTCATATCTAGTACTTGAAGTTTATCAGTTAAACTGTTGTGTGCATATCTCAGTTTAGCGACAAACTTTGCAGGTTCCCAATATCCGACGCGTGGATCATTTAATCCACCGGTTACATAGAAATGTGGATACTCTACATTATATTCAATATTATCATATGGAGAATACTCTCTCATATAATCATATGAATTCCTATTATTTGGATTTCCCCACTGTTCCCATTCTTGTGTGGTTAATGGGATACTTGGATCACACATCGTTGTTAATGCGTCAACAAATGGCACAGATGCGATGACCGCATTGAATAAATGCGGTAGTTTAGCAATACAATATCCTGTTAACAACCCTCCTGCACTCCTTCCTTCACACGACATAAGACTAGATGTGGTGTATTTATTACTAATCATATACTCTGCAACTGCCTTGAAATCCAAAAATGTATTCATTTTGTTCATCATCTTTCCGCTCTCATACCATTTGAATCCCATGAACCCCCCTCCTCTTACATGTGCAATTGCATATATATACCCCCTGTTTAACAACGGTACAATATTTTTGTCAAAATCAGAATCAACTGTGTAACCATATGACCCATATCCGTACAAATGTAATTTATGAGGGCCATTTGAAATATCGAGTTCTTTTCTGTGAACAATACTTACCGGTATTTTTTTCCCGTCGTGTGATGTTGCATACACTCTTGAAGATACATAAGAATTACGATCATATGTAGGAACTTCACGTGTTTTTAGTATACTCTGACTTTTGCTGTGAATATCATATCTCATGTATACACTAGGGGTTGTTAGCGATGAATATTCAACAATTATCTCATTTGTATCATAATCATTATTAAATATACTTAGAACTCCAGTATCTTCGTACGGCGACATAATAGTCCAACTATCACTAAATGGGTAATTATCATTTGTCGGGTTAAACTTTACGGATACTAATTTTGTTATTCCATTATGCCGGATATTATATGTCACATAGTCTTTTGAAATATACATATTTTCGTAAAATATATAGTCGTTTGCTTTTTTACCAAGTTTTAACTCCAATTTTGTATTATTAATATTTTTCCACTTCTTTTCGCTCGTATCGTCTCCTATCTTACAGTACATCGGAATAAAATCAGTATTTCCTAGTTTGTTTGTTAAGATTACAAAATAATTACCTATTTTTTTCGCGCTATATTTATCATCCTTCTCTTTCTCTTGAATCAATTTAAGATATGGCGACAAATCACTATCTTCAATCAGTGCAAAATCAAGCGATGATACATCAACGTAATAAACGCTGTTTGTTTTATAGCTAGATACATTTACTAGTAAAAAATCACCATTATTCATTAAATTAAAACCTACGCTATAAACTGGATCATCTTCGTGTATCATTTTTTTCGATGTACAAGTAGCTATGTCATATATATATAATGAATTTTGTCTGTTAACACTATCTGTCATTGTGTAGAATATAAACTTTTCATTTTTACTCATGGCAAAATCACTGTCGTTTATAGAGGGAAGTTTGTGACCGACGACCACATGATTCTCCAAATCTTCGATATTAAACATATGGACATCGAAACTTTCATTACCGGTAGTATCCAGACCAAATAACAAATATTTATGAGTATAACTTATTTGGACATTTTCAATATCGCATCTGCACCCACTCTCTGTATTTTTATAACTATTTTCGTCGACCAATATATAATTGTTTACTTGATGCGTCTCCTTGTTTGTTAATTCTAGATAATGGATAATATGACTATGACCTGTCACCGATTTAGTGTAGTATCTATAAAAATGATCTTTTCCTTGATCACCTGTTAACATTTTAACAGATTCGTCATCTTCTTTTATTAAACTCATAAGGCCTGATTTAATTTGTTCGAACATTTCTGTATCTTTACTGTCTGTGAACATTTTATATGCAGTGTAATCATTTTCCTTCTGCAAGTATGCCAACACATCTGGGTCTTGCCTGCTATCACTCCTCAGCCAAAACAATGGGTCTTGTATTTTTAAACAATCATTACCTTCCATTATATTGTCGCCACGATCTTCGCCCTCTACTTTACCAAAATGCACAAGGTGCGATCTTACATCGGCTCGAGGAGGGCATATTTTGCTTGATATATTTTCCATACTATTTAATTAATATATTATAGTCATTAATGCAGCATAAATACTGTATTTTTCAATTTTTATTTTTGAAATAGAATAGAATAAAATAATATTTTACATAGCAATAATGCTAGAATAAACATTATGTGTATACGCGCATTGTTATGTTTGGTAGCTCGCAATCTTTTTGTCGAATAAAACACTTCCGCTATTGACAACTATATTTAGAAGCTAGATGAATCGCGTGAATACGAACATTCGGCATCCTCATCGCTGACAGATTGACTACCAGATAAATCATTTGTAGCATCATCGCTGTCAGATTGACTACCATATAAATTATCTGTAACATCAGATTTGGTTATAGTTACTATTTTTTGTACATATGGCGTTGGCATATTACATAATATTTCGTTGACGTGCAAATTATTTGTCGGCGCGTGATCTTCTGAACTGTCTGTATAGTTACGTGTCTCATTTTTATTGCCAAAAAACAACTTGTGAAGATCGAGCGAATAGAAATAAGATTTGTCAACTCTATTAAATTCGTTATTCCTCTTAATATTTGCAACTGTCCTTCGCATATTGCATAAAGTGGTCTTGTCTTTGTCATTTAAAACATCATTTTTATTGAATACTTTATTGAACATTAAAAGCAGTTTCGCAACAATATTGTCATCCGGAGTCATACCGAACACATTTTCACACCGTTCATATCCTTCTGGTAAATTACCATCATTAAGAGCATCAACATGGCATGCAGTATTTTTCAGATATTCATTAATTTTCTTTTTATCTTCTTGTCTCTTCTTATCAATCTCGTCGAAAAATTTCTTAATATTCGTGCCATCTTCAATTGTATAGCGATATTTAAGTCTTACGTATACATCTTCCTCTGATATAAGCTTCTTTATCAATTTGACGTCATCCAGATATATCGCATACCTTACAATAATATCATATGCTTTATCACTACCAATTAATTTCTTGATGTTTTCCATATTAAGATAGCCGCTGTAAATTAATTTCATACACATATAGAGATTTCCACTTATCTTGTTGTATTCTCCGTAGCAACTAGTACATCCAATATCGTCTTTCCATAAACCTTTAACAACAAGAAGTTTTTTTATATTATCACTCGTTTTTTTATCCTTCAGTGACTCAGTCTTTTCGAAACATTTTGCCACAAATTCCAATATAGGAATTTCATCTGCATCAAGTAATTTATGTATATTGTTAAATTCGTCCCTATTTATAGTTTTAACTATATATTTATGGAGATTGTCAGAAGGTATACCGTTACGCTCATATAAAAGTTTTATCGCAGAATATGATAATCGCGTTATGTCGACGCAATAATATTCATGCGGATCGCGCGACACTCCTAATGTCATTAATTGCTCACTAAAACTCTGATCATACAATATTGCAAATTTATTATTAACCTTTGTTTGATTATGGATATTATCAGATATATTTATACACCCGAACTTATTTACGAGTGTTTTATCAATATCTATACAACTTTTACCAACCGCATTGCAATAATTAGTAAATAATTTATCGTTGTCCATCATATATATCAATTCCTTGTATTTTTCATAACAGGAACCTTTCATCAATTTGACGGCAAGTTTCGTCCTTCCTAATAAAATAGCCAGCTGAACATAATTAATTTTATACATATTAGTAGATGTTTTCACATATTTGCTATCGATAATTTTGACGACATCATCATCATTTTCTACATATATGACCGCGAGACATTTAGTATCAAAATTAGACATATCACTAATATCGACATCGTCAAAATCAGTCACCTTTTTGTACCGATTATATTTTAGATCCAAAAATAGTCTACTACGTCCTAGTGGATCTGCGTTATCATTGCTTGTCTTGATCCATTCTTGATCGGTTATAGGGCTGAATGAACCTGTTAATTGGTCCATTACATTATTTACCATCATATCAATATACTTGACTGAATATTCCCTGAATTTCATAAAGTCGTCCTCAATATTTGCATTGTATTTTGTTATACAATTTTCGGTATGTGTTACGTTTGTAATTTCTAGATGGTCTTTCTGATACCACGATCCTCCTTTTGCATACGATGCTGTTTTTCGGAATCTCAGTGTGTTTCCGAAAATAATATTCTTTAGCTGGCCATTATTTACAAGTTCCTGTTCGAGTAATCTTGTGAATCCTACACTGTCAGATGCCATGAAAAATAATTTATTGTATTGATTTTCATATGTGAAATCAGTAACAACATCAAATCCCCTAAATGAATACTTTATCAGCCGGTTTTCGTAGCTAGGACTACGTCTCTGTAAATTAGCGACATTTACCCTATACTTAAATCCATATGCACCCCTTGTTGTAGTCAGTATATCGCGGCCATTAAACGCAATTGCGCAGCAATCAACATCAAATCCCATAATAATCTTAGTAATACTGTCGTACAATCTTAGTATGATTTGTATTTGTAGAAGTTTCTTAACATCAAATACATATACATTAATTACATTTTTATTTAGATATACACGAGTGTCATATTTCATATCAGTTGCTTTTTGTTTAATGCAACTGATAACACGATCAATTTTTTCAGTAGCATCCTTTTTATTTAATCCGTATATAAATAAATCTACATCGTTTAATTTTTCGGTAGATCCTGTAATAATATTAACAAGTGCTCCTCCAGCAACAACTAAATTATCCCATGACACATAAGTCAATAAATCGTAAGTTTTTTTACTAAATTCCATATTAAATTCGTGATTATTAATAGTATCTCTATTTTGAGAACCTCTTAGTACAATTTTCGATTGGGGAATCCCCTTAACATGCCGTAAATCCTCAGTATTCACACAATACGCCATATTGTTTGTAATAAGGTTTTCTTGTTTTCGAAGGTCATTCTCATCAGTACTTATTTTTAGTATAGTGTCGTATATAGTAGCCATGTGTATTTAATTATTTGTATATTATAAACATATTTAGATATTTATATTTTATTTCAATTTTTACAACATACATGCACATTTAAGTATGTTTACTTCATAAAAATATCCGTATATTCCTCGATTTTTTAATTTTATCAAATCTGTATACAAAATATCGTCAAGTGTATATTTTGTGTCATAAATAACATATATAAAAAAGTAAATATATACCTAAACAAAACATTCCAATAGCGTATTTTAAAATTTATATTGTGTGAAAACTCGTCGAATATTGGTCTCCGGGTAAAACAATGAATTCGAGCAACTTGCATTTATAAATGCATCCGATCGGTTGATTAAAATACATACCAAATGCGATATGCCGGAGTTATGTGCAATAAGACAATGATTTTAAAAAGAATAAATTATATTTTTACTTACATGCTTGGATAAATAAATGTTCCTGTAATAGGGATATGGTCAGACGGGCATATACTTGTAGGATGAGGTATCTGATTACATGCTTCCGGATAATTTGTTACCCTATTATCAAATTCGCATTTTACAGGAACAACGCCCTTATAAAATGTATAGTCAAGAGTATCAATGAATGTCTTTTTTTTAGTGATGCATACATTTGTATAATTTGGTTCTTTTCCGTTAATATCTTTCCACGCAGATGCAAATGTAATTAATCTATCAGTCGGATTAAAATTGGCGTCGCTTGATTTAAATGGATACGATCTATTTCCCGAATATTTGAATAGTTTCAATAGATCGGCCGGAATGATTCGATTAGTTAATATATCATAGGATGTACTCCCAGGAACAATGTTGAGATCACCCATAAAGATTACTGGAAGATCACTACAAAGATTATTCAAATGACTCATGACTGAAATAATGTGACTATACATAATGGTTGGTTTGTCGTATTTACATGGCATATGATATGTGGCGACCCAGAATTCCTTTGTCGGGTCATTTTTATATCTAAGTTTAATACTAATACATTTATTTTCAATAAATGTTCCTTCATTCAGATGCGCGACTGTAGTATTGATTTCATGTGTATTAAAATTAGTGGTATATTCTTTTTTTGTAATATTATGCATTGATAACTCGTCTATCAGAATTCTATGGTATGACAAACCAGTATTAAACACATTGTATTGTACAAGCTCATAAAGATCTTTAGGATATGCAATACCTACACCTAGCTTTCCATTAGAATATTGTCTACTCAGTAGGTGATAATTGTTATTGATAAAATGTACATTAAGCGATGGTTCCCACCAATCGCATAATTCTTGTAGTGCCATAATTCTTCCTTCCTTCATCCATTGTGTTGTTAACTTTGCAGTTCTTTTCCATCGTGCTTTTCCGTTAATATTATCTGCATCGCACATATCAAAATTATCGCTGTTACATAGTTGCGGCGATAGAATATTAAAAGTTACAGTATGTATTGTAGTTTGTGTGTTACTCATATTGATGCTTCAGTATATTAAGGATACTATCAAGGGTATGTATTATAGATATTTATATTATTCAATTTTTATGAAAAAATTGAATAATAGTTTCATTGATTTATGCATTGCAAACAATGTATGTGATATACAACAAAATGACCGAGTCGCAACTACAAACCGATAATCTCGATGATATGTTACAGGATGAATCAGAAATTAATAAAATAGTCAAAGATTCTGCGAGTACTGATAATCTCGACGATATGTTACATAACGAATCAGAAGAAGTTAATAAAATGGTTCGAGATTTGGCGAGTGTTGGCGAGGAGATCACAATGAATAGGGAATTAATTAATCTTGCACGATCTGTCATAGAAGGTAAAAAAACACAAGTTATATGTTATGACGGATTTGAACCGTCTGGTCGGATGCATATTGCACAGGGATTAGTCAGAGCGCTTAATGTTAATAAATTTACAAAATATGGATTTAAATTTAAGTTTTGGGTTGCTGACTGGTTTGCACAACTGAATATGAAATTTGGGGGAAATCTGGTGAAAATTAAAAAAGCTGGAAATCTTATGATACATATGTGGAAAGCATGTGGAATGGATATGACACATGTTGAATTTATATGGGCGTCCGATTCAATTCGCGCCGAGTCGGAAGTATATTACTGGCAACGTGTTATGGATATTATGCGAACATTTTCGATTCAGCGATTTATTAAATGCGGTAAGATTATGGGTAGAGAGGAATCGCAAAATTTACAAGGCTCTCAGTTAATGTATCCCGCTATGCAGTGTGCAGATATTTTTCATTTGAAAGCTGATATATGTTCACTCGGCATGGATCAGCGAAAAGTAAACATGTTAGCACGCGAATACTCTTCGCGTATGGGGAACAAGTTCCACCCTATTATAATATCTCATCATATGTTGCTAGGATTAGATGGTACAAAGATGAGCAAGTCAGATCCCGAAAATGCTATTTTCATGGATGACGTACAAGCAGATATTAAGCGGAAAATTAACAAGGCATTTTGTGAGCCCGGAAACATTGAAAAGAATCCTATACTTGAGTATTTTAAATACATTGTATTCCAAATAAAAACAGATATTGAGATTGACGTGTTTAACACAGAGACTAAGACATACAATAAAAAAACATTTACTAGTTACAACGCATTGGAAACTGATTTTATACAGCACTTGATACATCCCGCAGATATTAAACCGGCCCTTATTACCTATATCAATGAATTCTTGGCACCTGTAAGGAAATATATATCTGACAATAAAGATGTCGGCAAATTAATCAAAGAAGTCAAAAACATGAAATAAATACACAATACTTATCCATATATTTGGGTGTCATGTATATAATTATACTAACTTTTGTAATTTTTGTTTATTATCACATTTGGGTAATATTTGGCAATATATTTTTCTAGATATCCAGTAAAATATGAGTCAGATCTAAACTCGATCGCGACTAGTTCGTCCAGACTGGTTGAGGACTGCACCGCTATTTGTTGAAATATTGCAAATGATTCACCACCTTTAGCCAGGATATACTGTTTTTATATAGGTTTTTTAACACGGTTTTGTATCTTGCGTATTTTTTAGCATATTTTCTTTTATATTGGCGTATTTTTCTCCATTTTCATTTTTTACCGTCCACTCTGCTAATTTGTTTGGAGTAAATGAATGACCGGATGACACATAAAAACTTTTCAACACTAGTGCCGGGTCAAAATATAAAATAATGTGCCCGTGTGTTCGTTTATCAAATAACGTGTCTGTGCACGAAAAATAAACAAAATTATTATCACTGTATAAACCGTCTCCTTCATTCTGATTTATTTTTTTTCCTTCTTTTTTAAGAAGATTGTAAGATTTTAATTTATTGTTCTTTAATATGGATTTAATCGACTCGACCGTAGTATTATGGATTAGATACATAATATACTGAACTATAATTTTATTGTTTCGGCTGAATGTATAACATTCACATGCGGATATTACGGATTTTTTAAAAATATTACTGATCCTATCAATCGTTTAAAAAATCTGTGATTAAATGATTTACAGTTTTACCAGAATTCATAAGATTTACAGATCTATCAGAATACAACATTTTTGACAATATAGTATCAATTTGTCGCTGTTTTTCTTCTAGAGCAGTTCTATATGTGCTTAATTTTTCTATAGTATCATCGTATCTGTCCTTTATTTCGCTGCCATACAAATCGATTTCGGTGGCGCTAGTTTTATATGACTCGCGCTTGATACGAACGAGATCTTTTATTAAGTATGTTATTTTCCTTCCCAGCACAGATCTCTCTTTATAGAGCGGTTCGTCCTTAACGTTTCTGTATATTTGCAGAACATTTCTAAAATCATAATAGGCGAAAACAGATTCATACAAAGCTGTGTGTGCCTGACCAGCATATACAACAACATGTTTGGGTGTATGTATATCAGCGCATTTAACAGGGCCTTTTTTATTGTCATCAAATATTGTGAACATTCTTAATATTGCATACAAATCAGATATAGCTGAATATAATCCCATAGCTACGCCAGATGAGTCAACTGTAAATCTCGTTACAAAGTTTTCTCCGCTCGTCATTATGTCTATTAACACCTTCCTTATATCAGCACCTCTTCCAAATACACCAGGATATCTCTCGCAAAAACTCAGAAATTTAGTATGTGATCTGTCTATTTTTTGCCTGATAATTGCCATTTCGTCGTAAAATAAAATTTCGCTACGAAGGGCTTTTTCTATTTCATGGACATATACAATTTTATTGATATACTTTTTGATAATCACATGATATTTGAGGAGAAGAGTTTTTATTGGACTTTCTTGATATGTGTCGATCGCTTCTGTAAATAGTTTGTTGATTTCGTTTATAGTATTTATCTCTGTATCAAGAGACTGTTTATTGTAATACAGTCTCTGTGCATATGGTAACTCTCTGTACTTTCTCTCTATATTGAAATCAGCTTCAATCACGTAATCTATGTCTAACTTTAGCACTTCATTGCTTTTTATCTGCATCAATATAGGTATTATAAATTTTAATAACTGGATATATTCAGACTGATTAAATTTTACGGAAATGTCTTCGTGGATTCGCATTATGTCCGCAAGTATCGAGTCGCTGGTAAACTCGTATTCCCCCTCCATAATATTGTGAATCGACATCATCGATATCATATGTCTTATGTTGTTAGAATCTTCCAATCCGTACAGATACGCGTGGATATCTTTTATATTGCCTATATACGACTCGCCATATCTATTTAAAAATTGCGCAGATGCGATATTAATTATGAGTATTTTATGTCCCTGTAATAGCCCATTACTCATTCCGTCACTTTTTGTGAACGACCTTAAATCCCATTTTTGAACCCTTACATTGTTCCGCTCTTGAAGTTTTAGTGCAAATCTCCGCAATTTAATCATTAAATTGTCGCCTCCGTACATAGCATATCCTTCTGTTTTTCGTGGACTAAATTCCAGGAAAAAGTCTATACATTCCTCCTTGGATAACTCTGTTAAAAAATCTATAATATGAATACACGATTTCTCTCCACATGGTTCACCATCTGGCACATGATTTTCCCCTAATACCAGAATTTTTTTAGTTAAGCCTTCTGTCAGATGTATATTGTAGTATGCGAGTGTACATGGTCCTGCTATTTTATGGATGTGTTCTGGGACGGAACCGCCACTCATTGATTTTATTAGTTTTAAATATTTCGCCTTATATTTGATATATTTTGATTCAGTCATATATTAAGAAATCTTTATTGTTTTAACATATTATTTCTGTGATTTTACAAAATAAAGTTAGCTCGCTACACTAAATCACTTGTTAACGCATTTAATACAGCAGAGCACAAATTTTTAATATATGACAGGAGTATGAAAATTGATATTCAATTAATTTGCAGTATTATTTATATCATCTGATATCAATATGAAACTTCAAATATATTCAGATATCCACACCGAGTTCTACAAAAATTTTCCACGTATTACCAAGTACGTAGACACGCTGGTATTAGCAGGCGATATAGGTATATTTACAAAATCAAACTATACTAATTTTTTACAGTATGTGTCACAGACTTGGAAAGATGTCATATATGTACCAGGCAACCATGAATACTACAATAGTACAGAACCATTAACTAGTATAAAAAGTATATATACAGCAATATTCTCTGCGTATGATAATATTCATTATCTGGACAATAGATCAATTATTCTAGATTACAGCGACGAAAAAATAAGATTTATCGGGTCAACACTATGGTCAAATCCAGACTATACGAAGGGATTATGTGATTTTGATCAGATAAAAGAACTAAAACAAAATAAACTAGTTCCGCTTTCTATTGAAACTTTCAAAAAAATGCATGAACAGTCCATAGAATATATTAAACAAACACTTGATGATGATAAAACAATAAAACAGTCTTAATAACCCATTTTCCCCCAGTAACTCACGGAACATCACACCCAAAATATAAAAATAGTGTATATATGAATTACTTTTCAAATAATCTTGATACAATGGGTATCCCAGTGAGCAATATATGCGCGTGGATATCGGGACACACTCATTTTTCACATAATTTTACTCTCGATTGTTGCCGCTTTATGTCGAATCAGATGGGTTATCCTGGTGAATTAAATGAATCAGGTATAGAGATGACCGATAAATCAGTTATTGATGTATGAAAAATTGAAAAAAATACATAACACATGATACAACAGTTGATATGCTACACTCGAATGGACAGTATAAAAGAATATGATCATATAGACCAAATACTTTTTGCCGATATAAAACAGTATGTTTCAACTCTTGATCTAAAGTTTGAGGATTCGCTCCTATTTGACAGTCAATCCAAAAAAAAGTTACTAGATAAGACTAAAAGACAATCTAAATTCTGTAGTATTGTCGATGCGAATTTATTTAACAAATTCGAAAAGATTGTTGATATCTTGAATGCAGATAGCGAGTCAACATATTCTTTAGTGAAAAATGATATCACATATCTCAAATACAAACAGTATGATTTCTTTGAGGCTCATTCCGATTATTTGAGCTACACATCTAATATGATAAAGGAACACACTTTAATATTATGCCTAGATGCAGATTGTGTAGGAGGAGAGACTATATTTCATATAAATCCCAAATTTAAACATTCGTCAAAACATACAACTATGCCTGGTTGTATGGTATTATTTAGAAAAGACTATATACATGAAGGAAACAAGTTACTATACGGATACAAAGAAGTGTTAGTTGCGAATATTTTAGAAACTGACAGTAAATATGGGGGTATGTGGTTGTCAAGTGCAAAGAAGGCGAACCTATTATTATTTCGAGTAGATACGTTAATAACTTAAATAGCAAGTTAAAAACATTTTATACAGAACATAACGAGGTAGTCAGTGTTTATGATACAGAGTATACACACGAGCAAATTATGCAAATTAACTGTTCGACAATTACAATTTATTAAAGACCCATCAATTAAACAAAAATATATCTAATCCATAAAAAATTGAGAAATAAACATATGCGAATAAATTTGAAAATATATCATATTGATCACTTTACAATAATCGATAATCATCTGTAAAATGTTCAAGCAATACCCGAAAGGAGAGGGTGTGAGTAAAAGAATAGTCAGCTCTGTTGTATGTGCAGGACTGGACAAAGCAACACAGTGGTTATGTTTTGAAAAAATTCATGGAGCGAACGGATGCATGATTATTACGGACAATGAAATTAAATTTGCCAGACGCCGAGCAATAGTAGATGATGACGATAATTTTTACAACTACAAAAAAATAGTTGAGAGATACAAAGACAATCTTCGAAAATTTTATAACAACATTGTAAACATATATCAGAAAGTTACCACAGTTAGAGTATATGGAGAACTTTATGGAGGTATATATCCAGGCCAGCAAAGTGTTGATATTCCTGTCCAGCAAGGTATATATTATTCACCAAGAGTCGAATTTATGGCATTTGATGTCCATATTGAAATGTCGAATGAAACTTGCGAATGGTTGACATATACAATGTACTCGTCCGAATTGGATAAGGTCAATATTCCTTATGTTACTTCTTTATTCGAAGGATCATTTGAAGACGCCATTATGTTCGATAATCATTTTGAAACGACCATTCCTAAGTTACATGGATTACCGGCGATCGAAGGAAATATATGTGAGGGTATCGTAATAAAACCGTCAAAAAGTATTCTTCTTGGTGGTGATAAAATTATGATTAAGAGCAAGAATTGCAAATTCACCGAGAAAAAACCCAATACGTCAAATGTTTTCGAAAGTATAACTATCCCAGAGGAGCTTAAGGATCTTCCAGAGTATGTTAACGACAATAGATTAGATGCTGCGATTAGTAAAGTAGGTGAAGTTATTCCTAAAAATATGAGCAAGATAATAAAAGAATTCACATCAGATATATTAGAAGAGTATATGAGAGATCATCAATTATCAAAAGAGACTAAAAAACTAACAGGAAAGATGTTATCTAAATTGTGCGTACCTTTAGTTAAACAGAGGATATATTCGCAATTTCAGGCTGATACACTAGAACAGTAGTATTTTGTTTATACATACTTGCTGTAAATTAATTCAAGAGTTTTGAACTATGTACATTATTTTAACTATATATAATATATAAAATGAATTATCTGGAAAAATATATGAAATATAAAAAAAAATATATTGAGTATCATAAACGCATTAAAGTAGAACATTTCAACCAAGCAGATCACACCCCGCACAATATGTACACTGTACATGGCGGCGGAAGAAAACATAAAAAATCTGTAAATATGTTTCCAGATCGCAAAAAGTTTAAATCGGTCGAAGAGTCTCATTATTCTTGCGCAAGTCCATACCATGTCATCCAAGAAATTAAAATATTCAAATCTCTATTCAAAGATGAAAAACCGACGGAAATTATCGACGCCACAGCACATATAGGGGTTGATTCGCTAACACTTGCGTATACGTTCCCAACTGCATATGTGATATCGATTGAGTACAATCTAGTTGTTTACAACTTATTAAAGGAAAATATTACAGATCTCGGATATGCCAAACACAAAGATGGCAGTGACCGAGTCACCGCCGTAAATATGTCAGCCGATATATATTTAGAAAATTTGGATCACACAGTCGATCTAATTTATATGGATCCACCGTGGGGTGGGCGAGGATATGAAGCAGTGTCCGATCTTCCTTTATATGATGGCGCAGGGAATCCTACAATCCCGTTAAATAAAGTTGTTAATCTCGCACTCGAAAAGACAAAGATTGTTGTTCTTAAAGCGCCTTATAATTTTAAAGTAGATGAATTTGGGAAAAAAATTAATGGAAAAATAGAGGGTGTTCATACCATCGCCCGTTTAAAGGACTCCTCCCGCGCATCATTTATATTTATTGCGATTCGGCCAAATATATAAACAATGTTCGTGCCATATTTTAATAAGCCATTGGAAACAAACGTATTTGATTATTGTTGTAAATTGCGATAAAGATAACTGACCGCGAAACGTATGGTATATAGCAGTATTTACGCACATGAATATCTTACTATCGCGGATATTTCGACTAATAACGAACATACAAATACAGTCCATGCAATTTCACATATATTTTCGTATCCTTCCACATAAAATATACCGAATATAGGTATCGGCGATACTAACAACGCGATAAATATCATACATAACACAAGGCCTCCTGATAACACAATATCAACAATATTTATACATGTTTTTCCGATATTATCTCTAAAATGCAAAACTGCCGATTTCCATCCTATTGCAAAATGTACAATAGAATATAATACAGACAGTCCATGGCAGATCATTGCATATATTGCAAAATTTATTTTAATTCTATTTGCAGGAACTGTATCATTGTAAATAGAATTAAAATATTTTACAGCGAGTGACACTTGGAAAATACCAGACATGAACAATAATACAGATGTTAAGACTGTAAATACAAAGATTGTAATTTTTGTATTAATCGAGTCTTTTTTATATTTATTGTACATATCATACTTATTTATATTATTCGGCGGTAATAACATTGATAATACAAATTTTAAATATATATGGCCAAATATAAAATATATCAATTTTTATAGCGGTATCTCTTCTAATTTACATGGGAGCCATTCCATATCAAGATGATGTCGATGAATCTTATAAAGTTCGCCATTGTTAAAATGTACAACAATCCCCTCAAAAAAGCGTGTTTTATTGTCTGTTGCGAACCATTTAACAAATTCATCGAAACAGAATTTTTTTGGAAATCCTGTTAATTGAAATAGTCCATGTGGTATGACACAATGAACGTTTAACATATGTTTATTACCTTGTATTTTAGGTCCAACAAGTTCGACAGTCCTTCCGTCTAGCTGTTCAATTGGAAGATCAACAATATCGAAATATCCCTTATCAATTGTAACCGCTTTAATAAAAGTTTTATTATCTCTGTATGTTAGTGTTGACAGTGCCCATTTGTCGCCAGCGTTATTAGCTAATTTCATAAATCCGATCCGATGACCTTTATTATCTGCCGGACATGTTTCGAGCCAGTTTTCAGGTTTGTCCCTGCCTGCTTTTAAATCCCTTCTTTTAAGAAGTTGATTGTCACGGATGTAATAACATTCACCATCTACTTTTCCTGTAACACATGGTACATATCCTGACTCGACTGCATTGCTGAAATGTTCATATAAATTATGCGTTGCTAGAAATTTTGCACATCTTCCATGCTTACCAGACATTCCCGAAACTAATTCACATTGATATATTGTTCTAACTTTACCTAATACAGGATTCATTGAAACTATGATTTATAAATAAAATATTAAATGTTATTTGTAGTGATTAATAATATCAATTTTTTATTAATCACTATATCCCATACAAGGTAAAATATATTACATGTGTTTATTCACTATCTGTATCGCTATCTGACCCTGAATCATATTCGGCACCATTGTCTTGTTTGTCATTTGCGCTATTTTTGTTGTTTTTACTTGATTGCTCGTATGCACTAGTTATAATCGGGTTGTAGAAATCTCGGAATTTATTCAAAACATTTTCCATATCTTCTACCGATGCATGTCTGTTGTCGGTTATCCACTTTTCAAGACCAACAAGTTCGGTCTTAATCTTTTCAAGATCCTTTTTATTTATGTAACCGGATAGTTTTTTATTTGTGAGAATTTCGCGGACACTTCGCGGATAACTTTCTATCTCGTTTATCAGATCTATTTTTTTTATAGCCATATCGTCGTCATGTTTGTTTTGTTCGGCTTCCTTGACTAATTTTTCAATTTGTTCGTCTGATAATCTCTTTGTGTCGTTTTTAATTGTTATAGATCCGTCTTTGCCACTACCCAAATCCTTTGCAGTCACCGTAAGTATACCATCTGAATTAATATTATAAACAACTCTTATCTCAGGGCGCCCTTTTGGCATTGGAGGGATTCCATCAAGATGAAAGGTTCCGAGTAAATTATTATCTTTTGTTAATTTTCTTTCTCCTTCAAATACTTGAATGAATACGCCCGTCTGATTATCTTCATATGTACTGAATATCTTCTCCTTCTCTGTCGGGATTGTTGTATTTCTCGGAATCAACGGCGTCATAACTCCGCCAGATGTTTCTATACCAAGGGTTAAGGGTATTACATCGACCAATACAATATCTTTGATCTTTGATGATTTATCACCCATTAATATAGCTGCCTGTACAGCAGCCCCATATGCAACTGCCTCATCTGGATTAATAGATTTATTTAATTTTTTCCCATCGAAATAACTTGAAAGTCTCTCCTGGATTGCAGGAATTCGCGTTGATCCTCCAACAAGAACAATTTCATTTATACTTGATTTGTCTATTTTTGCATCTGTTAGAACCTTTTTCACTGGGTCAAGTACTCTATTTATTACGTCTCCAACAAGTGACTCAAACTTTGTTCTAGTCAGCGAACATACAAAATCTTCGCCTTTATAAAGAGCATCTATGTTTAATGTGGCATTTTTCGCTCCAGATAACACCCTTTTTATTCTTTCACATTCTTTCTTTAATCTGCTTACTGATTTGGCATTTTTTGACATATCGACACCACTCTGTTTTTTGAATTCGCCAATAAAATATTTCACGAGAACATTATCAAAATCTTCGCCACCTAGATGTGTGTCTCCGGCAGTTGCCTTAACAGTAAATACACCTCCCGCAACTTCAAGAAGAGTGACATCATGCGTCCCTCCTCCGCAATCAAAAATAAGAATATATTTCTCTTTGGCTGTAATTTTATCTAGACCGTATGCAATCGCCGCTGCAGTTGGTTCATTAATAATCCTTAATACATCTAAACCCGCGATTACACCCGCATCTTTTGTTGCCCGTCTCATTGCATCATTAAAATAAGCAGGCACTGTAATAACTGCTTTTTTGACAGCATGTCCTAAATAGTCTTCTGCGATAGATTTCATTTTTTGTAAAATTGCAGATGATACTTCTTCCGGTCTAAACTCTTTTGTCTGAGTACCTTTCTTTATCTTGATAACTGGACTGCCTCCTTTATTGATTACTTTAAATGGAAAATTTTTAAGATCTTCTTTGATAGCAGGATCATTATATAATCTTCCGATCAATCTTTTTACATTGAATATAGTATTTTTCGGATTAGCTGACAATTGATTTTTGGCAGCTTCTCCTATTAATCGTTCGCCTTCTGTATCATATGCCACAAAACTTGGTGTTGTATTATTACCATCCTCATTTGCGATAATTTTGCATTGACCGTCCTTAAAAACGCCGACACATGAATATGTTGTTCCTAAATCAATACCAATTGCTATTTCTTCCATTATACTTTAATATTTATTAAACATTATTTAAGTATAATAACGATTACTGGTTACTAGTTATAAATAAAATTGATCGGGTTTTTATAGCTTCTTGTCTGCAAAATACTTATTGGGAATATCAACAGTTATCCTCGTAACATATCCCGCTCCCAAACGATGGCCATAATCTATAATATATTTCTTTTTTAATGAGCATTCCGAATCTGGACCGAATTTTTCGACTAATTTTTCCCAAAATACATCGCCATATATATATTCGAGTAGATTGAACATTATTGAACCTATAACAGTTTTATGTGTCACATAAATACTATTTTTATATGTGTCACAAGTTACCATTTTTAGCACGATCTCTTTTGTCCGTTTAACTAACATATCGATGGTCTCCTCGGGACACCCTGCCGTTATATTTTCGGCATTGCAAGTATTCAAGTCAACTAACTGTATGTAATCACTGCAAATAAAATCGTTTGCATCGAATGATTGTAACTGTGTGATAATATCACATAACTCTGATATAGCGTCGCTGTCCCGGTACGATATATTTTCACTAGGAGTTGTACTATTAATATTCCTGTCTAAATATATCAAAATTTTATTTACTATATAGGGATGTTTATAATCGCCATATGTTCTTTTTACGATTTTAAAAAGAATATATATCAAGCATTTTGGAAAATGACAACATATTAAAAAAAATGTATATGTCCAAAAAAAGGTTTATTATATGTATCACGCGACACTTTTATAAAATATATGCAACAAAATATTGACGATACTGA
>Ga0209443_1000869_pt1 | contig 19915 bp, 14 predicted proteins | sample LauGreBMM110DCMD_2_FD_187571 | JGI IMG/M metagenome (GOLD analysis project Ga0209443, IMG submission 187571) | Freshwater lake microbial communities from Lake Michigan, USA - Su13.BD.MM110.DCMD (SPAdes) (version 2) | ecosystem: Environmental > Aquatic > Freshwater > Lake | place: Lake Michigan... | reverse complement strand
CCGGTACTGGATCCAAAGACCGGGATCATCGGCGGCGCGACCGGCATGAAGGACGGCTTCGCCTCCCTCTTCGGCGACGCCGCGAACGTCCACATCGTGGTCTCCGAGGAGTCCGCCTCGTACCGGCCCGAGATGGAATGGCTGGCCGGCGAACTCGGGCGCCCGAGGTTCGAAGTCCGAGGTCCGGAGTTCACCGGCTTCGCCCCCGGCGACGCCGTCTACCGGTTCTTCGAGCTGTTCGACCTCGCCAACGTCCCGGCCTCGCGCCGCGTCTTCGAGATGGCGTTGGACAAGCAGATCCGGCTGACGCCGCCGCCGAAGCCGATCTTCGAGGAGAAGCTGCTCTTCGCGCTGCTCTGGAACCGCAACCTCCGTCCCTACTGGCGGCAGGAGCTCGGCGAAGCGTTCCTCGTGCGCCTGCTCAAGATCATTCCGCAGACCTGGGTGCTCGATCCCGCGCCGCTGCCGCCGCAGGCCGCCTATCCGGGGCTCGACCTCACCGACTGGGCGCAGCTCAAGTCGCTCAGCCAGCGCGAGCGCGAGCTCATCCTCAAGGTCTCGGGCTACAGCGAGGACGCCTGGGGCGCCCGTGGCGTGCATCTCGGCAGCGACCTGAGCACCGCCGACTGGAGCGTCGCCGTCGACAAGGCACTCGCCGCCTTCCCTCGTTCGCCCTACGTGCTCCAGCGTTTCCATCGGCCGCGGGTCGTGGAGGCGTCGTACTTTGATTTCGCGACCGGCCAGGTGGTGCCGATGCCGGGGCGCGTCCGTTTGTGCCCGTACTACTTCGTCGCCGGCGACGGCGATGCGGCCCGGCCGAAACTCGGCGGCGTGCTCGCGACCATCGTGCCGTCCGATAAGAAGATCGTGCACGGGATGAAGGACGCCGTCCTCGCGCCGTGCTCCGTGTGACGGACCCGACGACGCTCGTCCGGACCGGTCGGCTCGGGAACGGAAAGCCGCGCGACGCCATTGTCCGACGGCCAGGACCCTGCGGCGCCACCGACCACGACCGCATCCAGGGCCTGGGCCGGTCGCCGGGCCAGCGCAAGCCACCGCCAGCTTTTGGCAAGATTCCGGGAGCGCGGTCCGGCATCCCGCGCTAGGCTCGGTCCGACATGGGTTCGATAGAAGAACGTCCGGATCGCCGCCGCGGGTTCACGCTCTTGGAGCTGCTCGTCGTGGTCGCGATCATCGCGGTGCTGGCAGGGTTGCTCCTGCCCACGTTCGGTCGTGCCAAGATGCAGGCGAAGAAGGCCAACGAGATCAACTCCGCCCGGCAGCTGATGCTCGCGTGGCAGCTCTACGCCAACGACCATTCGGACCGCGTCCTGCCCGGCTACCGGTACGGTTACCCGGCCCGAGATCTCTCCGGCATCGAGGTGGGCCACCCGATCAACGCCCGTTACCCGTGGCGGCTCGCGCCGTATCTCGGGAACAGCTTCGGCGTCATCTACGCCAACGAGAACCGCACGCTGCTCGAGCAGTTCCAACGGATGCCCGACAGACATCTCGGGATCTACGCGGCCAGCGTCTTCCCGTCGCTCGGCGTCAACGGCGTGTTCGTGGGCGGCGACGACCTGGAGCTGCCGCCGGAGGGCAAGGCCCGGGAAAAGTTCGGTGAGTTCTGCCTGCTCAAGGTCGCCCAGGCCCACCGGCCGAGCGAGCTCATGGCTTTCGTCTCGGCCCGGGGCCCGTTCGAGAGCAAGATCGTGGACGGCTTCTACAAGGTGACGCCGCCCTACCTCATGGCCCGCCGTTGGGCGGTGGATTGGAACCCGTTGGATGGCCCCGAAGCTTGGGGCAACGTACATCCGCGGTTCGGGAACCGGGCCGTTTCGGCCCAGGTGGACGGCCATGCGGAGACGCTGCGGACCGGTGACCTCCAGGACATGCGCCGCTGGTCCGACCTCGCCGACCGCCCCGATTGGGCACTCACGCGGAAGTGATCCGCGGTCCCCGGGGAACCAGACTTCCCGGCCCACGGCGGCACTTCGGGAGGTTCAAGGGGGCCGGCGGATCCGGCGCGCGGCGATGGCCGCGTCATTCGACGACCACGATCCGGAAAAACGCGGCACCGCGCTGCCGCGGCCCGGCGGCTCCAACCTGCTCCGACCATTCGGCGACGCCAGGCTCGGGATACGACAGCCGGCCGGCCGCTTCATTCCATGCGGCGAAGCCTTCGCTGACTTCGATACGATAGCGGCGGCTCGGCGCGAGGGTGAAGCGCAGGACCGCGGTGGCGTCCGCACCGAACGTCGAAGCGAGCACCCGGAGCGCGCTCGCCTTGTCCGTCGGATCGGTTCCGGCGACGGATTCGTCGCGGTTGGTCCGGCCGTCGCCGTCCGGATCTCCGTCGGCCGTGGCGGAAAGGTCGCCGAACCAGAAGCGTTCCCAGTCATCGGACAATCCGTCCTGGTCGGTGTCGACGTCGGTGACGACGGCACCCTCGATCTCGAGCCGGGGCGCGTCGTAGAGCAGGTTCTTGCGCGTGGACCATTGCGGATAGTTGCCGACACCGCCGCCGCCGGTGCCGCCGGGAGTGATCTGCACGGCCGGCGAGAGCGAGTTCACGACCAAGGGGAGCCAACCTCCGTCGAGCGCCCTCTGCACGTAGGCGACGACCAGAGGGTCGGCGAGATCGATGTCGAAGGTCAACTTGCTGTCCTCCGGCACGAGCTCGCCGGCGACCGCGTGGGTGGTCCTTCCGACCGCCCAAGGGCGCGCCTCGAACGGCGCGTCGGTCCAGGCCTCGTTGTGCTGGCCGACGTTGTTGCTCACGTCGAGCGGCTCGCCATCGGTCCCGAACATCACCGGATACACGTTGCGCGTGCCGATGGAGATGTTGCCGCCGGCGATCGGGCCGAGCGGACCGTACGAGCTGTTCTCGGTGAACGTCGGACCGGTGAAACCTTTGCGGAACGCCGCGCCGTACAGCTCGACCGGACGGCCGGGATCGGTGTCGGGCAGGTAGCCCGGCTGGTTCGCGAGATAGGTGCGGAAGCTGTCGTAGGTCGGGTCGTACACGAACGCCTTGTCCGCGGTGATGGTCAGCGTGAGCCGCGCACGGCGGACCAGATAGTTCCGCGGACCCCGGTGGGTGGACACCAGAGCGGTCGTGTCCCAACCCATCAAGAACTGCGCATCGCGCGTGTCGAACCGCGGGTCGAACGACGCGAAGGTCGGCGCGACCGGCCGCGTCGCCGGCTCGAAGTTGAAGGGATACATCCACCGGTCCATCGACGGAGACGGCACGTCCAGCGTGAAGCCGACCGCGCCGAGACGGAACACCAGCAGAAGCCAGAAAAGGCAGACGGCCCCGCGCAGGCCGGCCGCCCGGGTTCCGACACCTTCCGTGGAAAGAACGGTCACAAAGACGGCGCCTCAGCGGCGTCGGCTGCCGAGGAACCAGAGGCCGGCCAGGCCGACGCCGACCAGCACGACGGTCGTCGGCTCCGGCACGGTGGCGATGTCCAGCGTCGCGGAATCGAAGCTCAAGCTGTCCGACACGGCGTTGAAGCCGAGCTTGAAGGTCGTCGCGCCGCTGCCGGAGAGATCCCATTCCCACTTCGAGGAGACGAACGCGCCGCTGCCCGGCGTGCCCGGCTCGCCGACGAGCAAGCGGTCGAGCTCGGTGCGCGCCGCATCGATGGAGACCGATCCGTACGTGAGCTTCACCGAGCTGTAATCGAGCTCGGTGCCGAAACTGCGCGACTGGAACACGACGCGACCGACCGGACCCGGGTTCGAGTAGCTGACCTCGAACACGCTCTTGCCGGCCATGTTGTAGATGTTGCCGGTGCTGGTGACGAACGCGTTGGGGTCGCGCTGGACGAACTTCGCGGCGGCGTTGCTGCCGACGATGTCGGGGCTGTTGCCGACGCCGTTGTCGGTCGCGACGGTGAAGCGTTCCCAGCCCGCGACCGAGCTGCCGGCCGAGCCACGGAAGCTCGGGACGACGAAGTTGTTGGTTCCGGCGCGGGCCGGCAGGACGAGAGCGAGGACGGCGGCGCTGAGCAGGGCGGACACGCCTCGGTACGAGTTCGATCGGTTCATCGGGACGGAGCATAGAGCCGAAGGGCGCTCCACGCTAGCCCGGTGGTGCCAAAAGCGGCCGCCTGGTTGCGGCCGCGCGCCACCATGTCGACGGAGGATCAGGCCATCTCCAGCCCGCGCATCGTGCCGGTCGCCGAGGCGAACCGGTCGGTCTCGATGCCCATCCGCTGCAACATCGAGACGAAGAGGTTCGGCAGCGGATAGTTCCGCTCGCGATCGAAGGCGAGGTGCTGGCCGTGCCTGAATCCACCACCCGCGAAGATCGTGGGCAAGTTGGTGGTCACGTGCGTGTTCGCGTTCCCGAGGTTGGAGCCGTAGAGGACCATCGTGCGGTCCAGCAGCGTCCCGTCGCCTTCGCGAACGCCCTTCAGGCCGGCGAACAGGTCCGCGAGCAGCTTCATGTGCCATTCGTCGATGGCGCGGAGCTGGGCCAGCTTCGCATCGGAACGGCCGTGGTGGGAGAGGTTGTGGTAGCCGTCGGTGATCTTGGTGCCGTCGACCTCGATGGCGGGCGAGTTGACGCTGTCGAGCAGCAGGGCGACGGACCGCGTGGAATCGGTCTCGAAGGCGAGCCGCGCCAGGTCGTACATGAGCCGCACCTTCTCCATGTACTCGCGCGGGCTCGCCGGATCGAGCGGCACGCTGGCGGTGACGGTCGGCCTGGGCCTGCGCTCCCATTCACGCGACATCTGCATCCGCTGCTCCAGTTCGCGGACGCTGGTGAAGTACTGATCGAGCCGGCTGCGGTCGTGCGTCCCGACGCGGCGCTGCAAGGTCTTCGCCTGGTCGGCCACCGAATCGAGGATGCTGCGGCCCAGCTCCAGCTTGCGCACCTGGTCCGCCGTCTCCGCCTCGGTGCCTTGGATGAAGAGATGGCGGAAGACGTCCGAGGCCTTCTCCTCGCACGGGATCAACACGCCGGAGCCGGTCCACGAAAGACTGCGCATGCCCTGCTCGACGTTGACGCCGAGGTTCAGCGAGGGGAACCGCGTCAGATGCCCGATGCGTTCGGCGATGTACTGGTCGAGCGAGATGGTGTTGCGGAAGCCGCCGCGGCCCGGATGCGGCGCGGCGGTGAGGAAGCAGTTGTCCGCAGGATGCCCGCCGTCCACGTCCGGATGCGACACGCCGCTGAAGACGGTCAGGTCGTTGCGGTGGGCCTTCAGATGCTCCAGATAGGGCGACAACGCGTAACCGCGGCCGGTCTCCTTGGGGAAGAACCGGTCCGGCAACAGGCCGAGGTTGTTGCAGATGGCGAACATCCTCCGCGGGACCGCGTCCGCCACCGGCGTGGCGGAAGCCGTGATCGTCCCGGCGGACACCGGCCACATCGAATCCAGCAACGGCAACGAGAGAGCGATCCCGGCACCGCGCAGGAAGTGACGGCGGGAAAGGCCCGGACGGATGGAGACGGACGGCGCGGGTACGGCGGCGGACGGGTTCTTCATGGCGATGGCTCCGGCTATTTGTTCAAGAAGAGTTCGCTCTGCACGACGGCATGGACCAATGACTTCACACCATACCCGCCGCGCCGCGTCGTGTTCACCATTTTTTCAACGGCCCGGCGGTCGGAGAAACGGACCGGCGCACCGGTCGCGTAGAGGGTGAGTTGCCGCGCCAGGTTGCGCGCGAGCTGGGCCTCGTCGCGGAGCAGGCAGCGCTTCAGCTCCCGGACATCGCGGAAGGTCTGCCCGCCCGGCAGCTCGCCGCTCGGATCAACCTCCGGCCCGAGGCTGAAATGGTACCGCAGGCCGTCGTGGCCGATGCCTTTGACCGGCTCTCCCGCGCCGACGGACCGGTACCGGTCGCGCCAGCCGCCCATGACATCGAAGCTTTCCAAGGCGAAGCCCGCGGGATCGATGAGCCGATGACAGGCGTTGCAGGATTCTTGGTCCCGATGCTTCGCCAACTGCTCGCGGATGGTCGTCGCACCTCGGATGTCCGGCTCGACGGCGGGGATGCTCGGCGGCGGCGGCGGCGGCGGACGCCCGATGATCCGTCCCATGATCCAGGCGCCGCGCTTCACCGGCGATGTCGCCGTCCCGTTGGCCGTGACCTTCAGCACGCTCGCCTGGGTCAGCAACCCGCCGCGCACGCTGTCGGCGGGAAGATCCACCCGGCGGATGCCGACCCCGTCCACGCCCGGGATCCCGTAGTGCGTGGCCAGGCGTTCGTTGAGCATCGCGAAGCGCGACGACACCAGGTTCGCGACACCGAGGTCACCTTTCAGCAGCTCGGCGAAGAACATCTGGGTCTCGTCGGCCATCGATTCCACCAACAGGTCGTCGAGCTGGTAATCCGGATACAGCTCGGTGTCGGGCGCGACGGTCGCGATCACCCGCAGGTCGAGCCAGTGGCCGAGGAACGCCTCGACGAACCGCTGGGACCGCGGATCATCGATCAAGCGGTCGGTCTGCGCGCGCAAGACTTCCGGACGATGCAGCGTGCCGGCTTCGGCGAGCTTCCGGAGCCCGGCGTCCGGCGCGGAGTTCCAGAGGAAGTAGGACAACCGCTCGGCCAGCGCACCGTCGCCCAGCGGTCCGGGCTTCTGCGTGTCGAGATAGAGGAAACCCGGCGAGCACAGCACCGCCGTGTAGCCCGCGATCATCGAGTCGGTGAAACCGTTGCCCGACTTGAGCGCCGACCGGACCACGCCGAGGAACCGGTCCACGTCCGCCGTTCTCACCGGCGCGCGGTACGCCCGGCCCATGAACCCACGCAGCAGCCCCTCGGCGTCGCGCTCCGGTCGGGATGAGGTGACCTCGACGCCGGCCTTCACCTTGGAACGTCCGGTCCCGGTCGTCACCGGATGGTCGGTCATCGGCAGGTCGCCGAACAGCATCCGGTGTCCCGCAGGCGGCCATTGGTCGAGCAGCGGTCCCTCGACCTCGAGCCACTGGAACGCGACGCCGGGCATGCCTTCCGGCGTGGTCAACGGATTCTTGTGGTCGGGCGGACGTGAGCGGAACAACCGCGCGGCATCCGGCCGGATGGTCTCGCCGGCAAGCAGCGAGACCTCGAGCTCGCCGACGGTCGGCGTGGTGCCCACGTCGAAGCTGCCGAGCTTCCGCAGCAGCCGCGGCTCGGAATCGGAATACAGCGTCACCGGCTCAGGACGGCGGCCGACGCTCACATTGGTGAACTTCGGATCGATCCAGAAGCTGTGGCCCGAGACGCGCAGGCGGTAGCGGCCGGAGACCGGCGCGCGGAACTTGCCGAAGCGGATCTCGGTCGGCTCGTAGGTGCTCACCACCACGCCCATGGCCTCGCGGTCGCGCCGGGCCTGGTCGCGGCCTTCCGGACGCTTCGGCCGGTCCGCTTCGGTGAGATCGCGCTGGAGATCGAGACCGACCAGCGGCCAAGTCCGGCGCTCCTTCGGGCCTTCGAGCTTGATGGCCCCGAAGAACTCCCGCTGTTCCCACGCGTAGAAGCGCTCCGTTTTCGTCTCCGGTCGGGCCACCTGCGGCGCCATCGCCTTGCGCAGCGCGAAATCGGCCGCGCCGAGATAGCGCGCCATCTGCACGTGCGAGACGTCGAGCGCATCGCCCACCTTGTTGAAGCCGTGGGCCGTCGTGTCCTCCGGCAAAAAATCCTTCACCTCCAGGTACGGCAGCGAGAAGAGGTCGCGCAGCGTCGCCTCGTACTCGTGGCGGTTCAGCCGCCGTTGGGTCGCCCTGCCCTGCTCCGCGGTCGACCGCCGTTCGACCGCGGTGAGCGACGTTCCGAGCGCGCGCGTGAAGGCCGCGACCTCCCCGGATCCGGGACGCCGCTTCTGCTTCGCCGGCGGCATCTCACCGGAATCGACCTTGTCATGGACGGATACCCAGGCCGCGGAGGCCGCGGCCGAGGTCTGCGGCGGCCCCAGCGCGGTCAGGTCGAGGCCGCCCTTCTTGCTATCCGCGTCGTGGCACTCGACGCAGTGCTTCGCGATGAATCCCGCGACCGGGTCGGATGCCGCCCGCCCACGCTCCGGCGCGAGCACGCACACAGCGGCGAGGACCGTCCGGACCAGGACGAGCCTCGGCAGGTTGAGACCAGGATTCTTCCACATAAGCGGCGATGATGCCCCACCGGCTTCCGAGCGGATCCTCGGGGCGACCGCCACAAGCTACCCGCCAGACGCCCTCGGGTCCAAGCACCAGGTCATCCGGCAGCGTGCTGATTTGAATCTGGAAAGCAGGAGGGTGCGATCGGAAGTGGCGGACACGGCGGCGGCGGGATCCGACGGAGCGCCGGTTTCCAACCGGCCCGGCCGACGACCGGTCCCGCTGGCCGCGGCGGGCCGCCCGCTGCTTTGCCCGACGGGCGGCCCAAGCCGGTCACAAACGGGCGCTCCGCGGGCGTTGCCCGCCACTTCCGATCGAATCCAAAGCAGGAGCCGGAGCCTGGTTTTCCTGCTTTCCTGTTTTCCAGATCAAGTCACTTCCGGTCATTCCAAATGCGATCCGCCGCCGGATGCCGACAGGAATCCCGTTGTCGTCGCCCGCTCCGGCGTCGCAGATTCGGCCGCCCCCGGCACGCGCACCGCCGAAACCGGGACGGCTTCCCACTTGAATCCCTTTTTCCCGACCCGAACCGCCCTGCGCCTGGCGCTGGCGATCGCCACCTTCCCGGCCACCGTCGGATCCATCTCCGCGCAGGCGCCTCCCGCCGGTGCCGTTCCCCCTCCCGCCGACTACCGTCGCTTCGCCCTCACCCATGAAGGCGACGTCGCCCGCGGCGCGAAGCTCTTCGCCGACGAGACGAAGCTCGCCTGCATCAAGTGCCACACGACCGACGGCAAGGGCGGCAAGGCCGGCCCGGATCTCGCGGCCGCCGGCGACGCCTATGCGCGGCGCGACCTGGTCGATTCGGTGCTGACACCGTCCGCCACCATCGCGCCGGGTTACGGCACGGTCATCATCGAGACCAAGGCCGGCGACACCTTCCAAGGCACGCTCAAAGGATCGACCGGCACGGAGATCCAGCTCATGGGCGGAGACGGCAAGGCGGTGACCCTCGCCAAGGCCGATATCCGCCGACAGGACGGCACCGCGGTCTCGCTCATGCCGGAAGGCCTGCAGACCGGTCTCTCGCTCCAGGAGTTCACCGACCTCATCGAGTACCTCACCACGTTGCGCCAACCGGAGAACACGCTGGTGAGCGACCGGGGGCTGCCCGCCCGCATCCCGCTGGTGGCGAGGCCGCTCGTCGCTCGGCCCTTCTTCAGCGAACCGTTCACCGTGCCGCCCGGGAAGGTGAAGACCGGTCTGACCGCGATGATGCAGGTGCCGGGCTTCCCCGATATTTTCCTCGTTCTCCACCAGAAGGGGATGATCTGGCGGGTGAAGAAGACCGCGGCAGGCGATGAGCGGTCGGTGTTCTCCGACCTCACCGGCGAGGTCTTCAGCGAACGCGGACCGAACGGCCTGCTCGGGATGGCCTTCCATCCCAAGTTCCGGCAGAACCGGAAGTATTATCTCCAGCACCAGGTCTTCGAGGACGGCAAGGTCGTGACGGTGGTCGAGGAGAAGGAGTTCTCGGCGGACTTCGCACGTGATTCCGGCAGACCCGCCCGCCGGGTCATCCAGACCGTGAGCGTGGCCGAGGACCACAGCGGCGGCTGGATCGAGTTCGGGCCGGACGGCTATCTCTATTTCGCGATGGGCGACACCGGACCGCACAACGATCCCAACGGACACGCGCAGGACCTCGGCCTGCTGCTCGGGAAGATGATGCGGATCGACGTGGACCATCCCGCCGGCGGCCTCGGCTATTCGGTGCCGTCCGACAATCCGTTCCTCGGCCGTGCCGGCGCGCGGCCGGAGATCTGGGCCTACGGGTTCCGCAACCCTTGGCGCTTCAGCTTCGACCGGCTCACCGGCGACCTGTGGCTCGCGGACGTCGGGCAGGACCGCGTGGAAGAGATCGACATCGTCCATCGCGGCGAGAACCACGGCTGGAACGTCTACGAGGCCTTCGAACCGTTCTCCAACCAATACCGTGTCGCCGGCCGCACCTTCACGCCGCCGGTCTTCGCCTATCGCCGCAAGCACGGGAACTCGGTCACCGGCGGCTACGTCTACCGCGGCGACAAGCGGTCGTCGTTCTACGGCGTCTACATCTGCGGCGACTTCACGTCGAAGATGCTGTTCGGCATGGTGCAGGAACGCGGCGTGCTCAAGACCGTCCGCCAGATCGGCACCGTCCCGCAGGCGCTCGTCTCCTTCGGCATGGACGAAGCCGGCGAACTCTACGCCGTTGGTTTCGAAGGCATGGTCTACCAGCTCGACCTGTCCGCGGCGCGGTTCGACACGCTGGCGGCGGAGTAGCTCCGCGCCCGTTTTTCGCGTCGCCAGACCCGATGTTCCAGCCCAAGTTCGTTCCATGACATCCCTGCGCGCCTCGCTCGCATCGGTCCTGATCGCGCTGCTCTCGCTCGGCACCGCCCGGGCCGCGGCACCGCTCAAGGCCCTGATCCTGGACGGCCAGAACAACCACGACTGGAAGTCCTCCACCCCGCACCTGAAACAGGTGATCGAGGCGACCGGCCTGTTCGCCGTCGACGTCGCCACCGCGCCCGGCAAAGGCGGCGACATGGGCACGTTCCGGCCGAAGTTCGCCGACTACCAGGTGGTCGTCTCGAACTACAACGGGGAACGCTGGACGAAAGAGACCGAGGAGGCCCTGGTCGACTTCGTGCGCAAAGGCGGCGGGTTCGTGCCGGTCCACGCGGCGAACAACGCGTTCCCGGATTGGAGAGGCTTCAACGAGATGATCGGCGTCGGCGGCTGGGGCGGGCGCGATGAAAAATCAGGTCCGTGGCTGCACTGGGAAGGCAAACTGATCCGCGACCTGTCGCCCGGACCCGGTGGAAGCCACGGCAAACAGCACCCGTTCCTGATGGAGACCCGCGCGCCGGAGCATCCGGTGATGAAGGGCTTGCCGACCCGATGGATGCACGCGAAGGACGAGCTCTATGACCGGCTGCGCGGCCCGGCCGAGAACGTGACGGTGCTCGCGACGGCGTATTCCGACCCGGCGACCCACGGTACCGGGAAGAACGAGGCGCTGCTGTTCGCCATCCAGTTCGGACGCGGCCGGGTCTTCCACACCGCCCTCGGCCACAACAACGGTCCCGACCTCACCTCCCAGAAGTGCGCCGGGTTCATCATCACCTTGCAGCGCGGCGTCGAATGGGCCGCCACCGGCACGGTGACGCAGAAGGTCCCCGCCGATTTCCCAAGCGAAGACGCGGTGCGATCGCGGCCGTAGGACGTGACCGGCACGGGACTCCACCCGGCGACTCGACCGGCGTGGCCATCCCTCGTCGTGGTCACCCTCACCGATCCTGGTGTCCGGATCGGCCCTTTCTTCATGGCAAGCGATGTTTGACACCCCGCTGGATCCGGGAAGCCTATGCGGACAGACCGCGTCGGCGATGCACCCATGAACCCCGTCCTCTTCCCTGCCCGTCCGTCCCGCGCCGCGCGGGCCGTCACATCGCTCCTCGGGGCGGCGGCCGCCACCGGCGTCCTTCTCGCGCAGTCGCTCTCGCCCGCGATCGATCCGGTCTGCGGCCTGCCCAGGCTCACCCTGCGCGGCACCGCCGCCGGCGAGACCTATCAGGTGCTGGGCACCGATGACCTCGACGCCCCCGGGGCCTGGGAAACCCTGATGCAGTTGGTCCCCGGCACGGCCGGACATCAGTGGTTCGAGACCGCGGCTCTGCCGCAAGGACGTCGCTTCTACCGCGTCGAGCGGGTGACCGCCCCGCCGGCCCTCCCGCTCGATGACTTCGCGCTCAACGACCATCGCGGCGTGCAGCATCAGCTCTTCCGCGAAGGCGATGCGAAGGCCGTCGTCCTCGTCTTCACCGACAACGAGCATCTCACCGGAGCGTGGTCGGCGTTGAAGCCGCTCCAAGAGAAGTTCGGGCCGCAGGGGGTGCTGTTCTGGCTCATCAACCCGAAGGATCCCCGCGCCTCGCTCGCCGCCGCTGCCGCCGCCGCCGGGGTCGAGGTCCCGGTGCTGCATGACGTGGCCCAGCTGGTCGCGCGCACCTACCAGGCCGGCACCGCGCTGGAGACCGTCGCGGTCGACAACCTGACGCTCGAGGTCTTCTATAAAGGTCCGGCGACCGATCTCTGCGAGACGCCGGCCGGGACCGTCGAGCAGCCGTATCTCGCCCAAGCGCTGGAGCAGTTCACCGCCCAGAAGACCGTCGTCGTCCAGACGATGAAGGCCCGCGGCAAACCGCTCGGCATCGAGGCGCTCCCGGAGCCGTCCTTCGCGCGCGACATCGCGCCGCTGGTCCGGGCGAAGTGCGTGACCTGCCATCGGCCGGGAGACATCGGATCGTGGTCGATGACCAACCACGCGACCCTCGCGGACCATTCGGCCAGCATGCGACGGGACATCCTCACCGGCATCATGCCCCCGTGGCACGCCGACCCGGCCGCCGGCAAGTTCGCCAACGATTCGTCGCTCACCCCGACCGAGGCCGCCCGGCTCGTCGCGTGGATCGACGCCGGCGCCAAGCTCGGGAGCGACGAGGATGTCCTCGCGACCCAGCCGTCCGCACCTCCGGTCAAGTGGCCGCTCGGCCAACCCGATCTGGTGCTCTCGATCCCCACGCAATCGATCCCGGCCTCCGGCGACGTCGATTACCGCTACCTGCTCATCCCGAACCCGAAGACGACCAACGTCTGGCTGCGCGCCGCCACGGTGCGCCCGGGCAACCGCCAGGTGGTCCACCATGCGCTCGTCTTCTCCGGGGCCAATTTCATCGAGGCCGCGCTCCAGGCGAAGGGCGGGCTCGGCGGCTACTTCGCCGGCTACGTGCCCGGCATGGACGCGGTGGAATTCCCGACCGGCACCGGCAAGCTGCTGAAGAAGGGCAGCTACCTGGTGTTCCAGATGCACTACACGACCACCGGCACCGCGACGACGGACAAGACCGATATCGGACTCTACTTCGCGAAGACGCCGCCGTCCGAGGAACTGGTGACCGTATCCGCCTACGAAACCGGCTTCCAGATCGGGCCCAACGCCAAGGACCACGAGGTCGTCGCCGAGACCACGTTGCCGCGCGACGCCGTGCTCCATGAGATGAGCCCGCACATGCATCTCCGCGGCCGGCGCATGCGCTTCGAGGCGGTCCTGGCCGACGGCAGCATCGAGACGTTGCTGAACGTTCCCGCGTATCAGTTCGCTTGGCAGACCCTCTTCCGCCTTGCGGAGCCGAAGCAGTTGCCGGCCGGCACCCGGATCCGCGTCACCGGCGGTTTCGACAACTCGGTGTGGAACCCGTGGAACCCGGACCCGACGCAGACGGTCAGCTTCGGCGACCAGACCTACGACGAGATGCTCATCGGCTACCTCAACCTCGTCTGGAAATAGACCCGGGGCCCGGACCACGCCACCGTGCGACCGTCAGGACCAGACCCTTACGCCGTGCTCGGCCTGGAGCGCGATTGCACCCACGAGCAGATCCGCGCGGCCTACCGGATCCTCGCGCGGCAGCATCATCCGGACCTGAACCCGGGATCGCCCGAAGCTGACGGCATCACCCGCGCACTCAACGCGGCCTACGAGACGCTCGGGGAACCCGCGCGGCGCGAGGCCCACGACCGGGCGCAGGAGACCCGGACGAGGGCCGCTGGCGGACGGCGACGCGGCGCGGCCGTGCGGGACATCGCCCAGGACGTCCACCTGCGGATCCAGGAATTCCTCCGCGGCACCTCGCTGCAGGTCCGCGTGGTCGATCCCGCGGTCCCGACCGGACCGGAGACGTATCCCCTGGACATCCCGCCCGGCACCGCGGTCGGCGCACGCTTCCGGGTCGCTCGCTCGGTGGATGCGGGAGGAGGAACGGTGGTCGTCCGCGTCCGCGCGCTTCCGGATCCGCGGTTCAAGGTGCGGGGCGCCGACCTGCGGTGCGACCTGAGGATCTCCACGCACCGCGCGACGCAAGGTGGCTCCGAGACGGTCACCGGCCCGACCGGCTCGGCCCTCCGGGTGCAGATCCCGCGCGGCGTGAAGCGCGGCGAGGAGATCCGCGTGGACGGCGAAGGACTGCCCCGGACGAACGGCGGCCGCGGCGACCTTTGGGTACGGATCGTCTACCGACCCGAGGTCCGGATCACGCGGGCCGCACGGAGCGACCCGGATTGATCCGCGGTCGGTCCTTGGCCACGACAAGACGCCGCGTCCTCGACGCGGCGTCTTCCGTTCTGGGTCCGAACGTCCGCAAAAGGGAAGCACCGGCACGGGAGGCGCCTCGGCGGACGGAGGGCGGAGGGCGGATCTCCCGGCGCACCCGAGGACTCGGCGGCTCAAGCGTCCATCGCCGCGACGAGCGCCTGCCGCATCACCGCGGCGTCGGGCATCACGCCGGTCCAGAAATGGACGCCGAGCACTCCTTGGTTCACCAGCATCGAAAGACCGTCCAATGTCCGGCAGCCGCGCTCGGCGGCCGCGCGGAGCAACCGGGTCCGCGGCGGGCTGAACACCACGTCCGCGACGATCTGGTCCGGGCGCAAGGTGGCGACATCCAACGCCGGCATCACGTCGCCGTCATAGAGCCCGACCGAGGTGCCGTTGATCACCACATCCACCTCCGCCGGCACGCGGAAGTCCCCTTCCCACGGCTGCGTCTCGGCTTGGCATCCCGATGCCGCGACCACGGTCTCGCACAAACGGCGTCCCGGCTCCGGCGTGCGGTTGACCAGGATCAACCGCGCCACGCCGGCCAAGGCGAGCTCCACCGCCACCGCCCGGGCCGCGCCGCCGGCACCGAAGAGCAGCACGGTCTTGCCCTTCGGATCGACCCGATCTGTGAGCGAACGGAGGAAGCCTTTGCCGTCGGTGTTCTCGCCGATGAGCTGGTCGCCGCGCCGCACCACGCAGTTGACCGCACCGATGACCGACGCCGACACGCCGAGCCCGTCGAGGTGCGGGATGACCGCGACCTTGTGCGGCATGCTGAGGTTGAACCCGCGGAACCCGACCGCGCGCAGGCCGCGGACGGCGTCCGCCAAGCGCTCGGGAGGCACCTCCATGTTCACGTATCGCGCCGCGATGCCGTGGTGGCGGAACGCGGCCTCGACCATGGCGACGGTGGGATTGCCCGCGGCGCCCTGGGACAGACAGCCGACGAGCTCCGGACAGAAAGAGGACGGGGTGGACATGGAAAGGGTCGAGGCAGGACGCGGCCCGCGACGGCGGGGGCGGAGAGCGGCCGGATCAGAGTTCGCGCATGCCGCGGGTGATCTCGCGGCGTCCGCGTTCGCGGTTGGCGGCGTCGAAGAAATCGACCGGATTGAAGTCGTCGGTGAGCACGCGACCGCTCGCTGCATCCGCTTCGACCACGCCGCTGAAGAGCCCGTGCCATTCGGAGGCCACGCCGGGATGCACGTGCGCGTCGGTCGGCGTCGCGCGGATGCGGAGCGGCGCGCGGGACGCCACGAAGAACATGTTGCCGTTGCCGACATCGTGCAGCCGCACCTCGGTGAAGACGGAGCGCAGGGTCTTCTGCAACGAGGCGACCAGGAAATCCTTGCCCCGCTGGAGATGGCCGAAGCTGTTGATCACCAGCACGCCTTCCGGCTCGAGCACCTCGCGCATCGCCGTGAAGGCCTCGGCGGTCATCAGATGCGACGGCGACGAATCGCCGAGGAACGCGTCCAGCACGACGGCGTCGTAGCGGCCGGGAAGACGGTTCAGGAACTGGCGCCCGTCCGCGATGGTCACGCGGCAGCGCGAGCCATCGAAGCCGAAGAACTTCTCCGCGAGCGGCGGCACCGCGGGATTGATCTCCACGACGTCCACCTTGGCGCCATCGGCCGCGAAGCGCCCCGGCACGATGCCGACGCCGAGCCCGATGCAGAGCACCGAGCGCGGAGCGCCGCCGTAGGCCACGGCGAGGTCGTGCAGGGCGTAGGTGAAGACCGACACGCTCTGCTGGGTGCGGGTGTCGTAGGTGTTCTGGATCAGGTAATCGTTGAGGAAGAAACGGATCAGCCCGTTGGTCGTGTCGCACACCTGCAACTGCCCGAAATCGGAGTTCGATCGGTGGACCTGCTTGAGCTGCCCGAACGGCGGCCTCATATCCGAGCGCACCGCCCCTGCCCCGAGCGCCAGGATGGCCGCCGTGGCGACCGCCGCGCCTTTGCCGCTTCCTCCCCAGACCGCCAGGTACACCAGCGCCAGCAGCGCCACCACCGCCGCGGTGCCGGCCAAGGTCACCGAGTTGGGCGCCAGCGGCAGCAGCACGTAACCGATCAACGCCGTGCCGCCCAGGCTGCCGACGGTGCTGACGGCGGACAACCGGCCGACGTTGCCGGCGAGCCCGTCCAGGCGGCCGGTGATGAAGCGCACGAGGAACGGCGTGGTCATCGCGAGCAACGCCAGCGGGATGAAGAAAAGGAACATCGACGCCAACAACGCCCCCAACGCCAACGGCAGGTCGACACACCGCTCGGCCACCGGGCGCACGCCGAAGAGCACCAGGCAGAGGTAGGCCGAGGCCGCGAGCATCGCGGCATAGAGCCGCCCGATGCGCGCGGCGGAATCCGCCCACCGTCCGCCCGCGTAGTAGCCGACCGCCAACGACGCCATCGCCACGCCGATCTGCGCGGTCCAGACGAAGTGCGACGTGCCGAGGAACGGCGCGAGCAGCTTCGCGCCGAGGATCTCCACGACCATGATCGCCGCGCCGTTGACCGCGGCGGTCAGGTAGATGAACGACCGCAATCCGGAGGAGACGGTCGGATTCGAGCTGCCGGGAATTTCCATCGGTCGAGCCTAGGCAACGGAGGCGGTCGTGGGGAGCACGAAACGAAGCGCGCGGATGGGCCGCTTCAGCCGAGCTTGCGCAGCTTGGTCACGCGGCCGACCGAGACCCATTCCACGACGAAGATGTTGCCGTCCTTGTCGAAGCAGGCGTCGTGCGGATGGATGAACCGGCCGTTCTCCCAGGTCTCCGGCCGGGTCCGCATGATGAATCCGCCCTGGCCGCCCTTGTTCAGAACCTTGTCGGTCCACGCCGGGTCGTACCCGAGATGCGTGATCAGCTGGTTGTCCTTGCCGAAGAGCGAGATCCGCGCGTGCAGATCGGGACACATCAGCACGTCTCCGCGGATGTCGAGATGCGCCGGATAGCTCAGGCCTTCGACGGTGCCCACGTAGTTGCCGTCGAGCGTGAAGTATTCGAGCCGGGCGTTGGCGCGGTCGCAGATGCAGAGCTGCGGGTCGCGGCCGGGACGGTCGTCGAGCCAGATGCCGTGGGGCGTGGAGAACTTGCCGTGCTGCTCCCGTCCGCCTTTGCCGCCGAAGGTGGACACATAGCGGCCGACCTTGTCGTAGCGGTGGATGTAGCCGGCCCCGTAGCCGTCCGCGACATAGAAGCCGCCGTCGGTCGGATGGAACGCGATGTTGGTCGGGATGAACTGCTTCGGGTCGGTGTAGACCTTCGATTCCCATGGCGTGCCCTGCGCCCAGACGATCTCGCCCTTGAGCGTCGTCTTGGTCACGAGGTTCGCCCAGGTGTGGCAAAGATAGAGATACTCGGTGCCGCCTTCTTTTCGGATGTCGATGCCGTGACCGACGGTGTGGATGTTGAAGGCGCTGTACTCGTTGCCGAAGCTCCGCACGAACTTCCCGTCCGGGTCGAACACCACGATGCAGTCCTGGTGCCGCAGGCCCGACGATCCGGTGTTGTTCTTGATGTAGATGAAGCCCTGCGAATCCACCGCCACGCCGTGGGTCTCGCCCCACTTGAGATGCGAAGGGAGCTCGCCCCAGCCGTGCCGGCATTCGTAGGTGTGCTCGCCCGAGCCCACGACGGCGTTCTTGGTGCCGGCCTTGTCGGCGGCGCGGAGGATCGAAGGGAACGCGGTGGCGGTGGCAGCAGCGGCCGCGGTGGTGGAACGGAGGAAGGCGCGACGGTTCATGGCTCGATGCGGGACGGGGGTACGGCCTTCTGATACCGGTGGCCGCCGGAGGTGTCGAGCGGTGAAAGCGGGGGATGGCACCGGTCAAGAACCGGATCTGCTGCCCGAGATTCCACTTGGTGGCGCCGGCGCGGCCCCTAAAGTGCGCCCCATGGAAATAATCGTGGTCTTGCTGGTCGCCGGGGCGGCGCTGCTCGTCCTCGAGCCTTTCTTCCCGCACTTCGTCGCCGGTCCCGTCGGATTGGCCGCATGGGCCGTGGCGGTCCTGCTCACCTACGCGCGCTATGGCGCCGATACCGGCAACTTCACGTTGCTCGGCGTCTTGGCGGGCGGCATCGGCGGCGCGGTGTTCTACGTGTGGCAGCTGCCGAAGAGCCGGTTCGCCCGGCCGTTCAGTTCGAACAAGACCCCTCCGCCGGCGGATACCACCGGTTCCCACCTGCTCCACCAGAGCGGCATCGCGCTCTCGGCGTTGTTGCCCGGCGGCATCGCCGAGATCGGCGGCCGACGCATCGACGTCGTCTCCGAAGGCGGCGCCATCGACCGCGGCCGGACCGTCCGGGTCATCGCCGTCGAAGGATCCCGGGTGGTCGTCCGCCCGACCTGATCTTTCCCAGAACACCCAACCCAGCTTCCCATGATAGACATCCAGATCGGTACCCTCGTCCTCATCGCGGTGCTCGGCGTCGTCGCGCTCGCGCTGCTCATCGTCTTCCTGAACTTCGGTTCGATATGGCTCCGCGCGATCGCCTCCGGCGCCAGCGTCGGGCTGGTCGAGCTCGTCGCGCTCTGGCTGCGGAACCTCCCGGTCGGCCTGGTCGTGGACAACCGCATCACCGCCGTGAAATCAGGCATCCCGCTCACCATCGACGACCTGTCCACGCATTACCTCGCGGGCGGCAACATCGACATGGTCGTGCAGGCGCTCATCGCTGCGCGCAAGGCGGGCATCCACCTGGAGTTCGACCGCGCCTGCGCCATCGACCTCGCGACCAAGGGCACCGGCAAGACCGTGCTCGAGGCCGTGAAGACCTCGGTCAACCCCAAGGTCATCGACTGCCCCAACCCCGCGTCGGGCCGCGCCACCATCGACGGCGTCGCCAAGGACGGCATCGTCGTGAAGGCCAAGGCCCGCGTCACGGTCCGCACCAATCTCGACCGCTTCGTCGGCGGCGCGACCGAGGAGACCATCATCGCCCGCGTCGGCGAGGGCATCGTCACCACCATCGGCTCCTCCGACAGCTACAAGGTCGTGCTCGAGAACCCGGACCGCATCTCCAAGAACGTGCTCGAGAAGGCGCTCGACGCGAACACCGCGTTCGAGATCCTCTCCATCGACATCGCCGACGTGGATGTCGGCGAGAACGTCGGCGCCAAGCTCCAGGCCGAGCAGGCCGAGGCGAACAAGCTCATCGCCCAGGCGCAGGCCGAGGTCCGCCGCGCCGCCGCGGTGGCGACCGAGCAGGAGATGGTCGCGCGCGTCGCCGAGATGCGCGCCCGCGTGGTCGAGGCCGAGGCCCAGATCCCGTTGGCCATGGCCGAGGCCTTCCGCAGCGGCAACCTCGGCATCATGGACTACTACAAGATGAAGAACCTCCAGGCCGACACCGGCATGAGGGAGAGCATCGCCGGCAACAAGGCCTGAACCGCACCCCCGCACCCCTCGCTCCGATGATCGCCGGATTCGACCTCGGTTCGCTCAAGCCGTTCCTCATCGTCGGCATCGTGCTCATCGCCGCGCTGGTGAAGGCGTTCGGCAAGCCGAAGCATCCCTTCGACCGACCGTGGGAGAGCGAGAGCCTCCCGGAGCATTCCGAGGGCCACAAGGTGCTCGGCCGGCTGCCGCGCGCCGAAGGACACCGACCGCCGTCGCCGCCTCCGCTCCCGCCCGTCCAACCGCGATGGGATCCGACGCGCGACGTGCT
>Ga0209443_1000868_pt1 | contig 19931 bp, 12 predicted proteins | sample LauGreBMM110DCMD_2_FD_187571 | JGI IMG/M metagenome (GOLD analysis project Ga0209443, IMG submission 187571) | Freshwater lake microbial communities from Lake Michigan, USA - Su13.BD.MM110.DCMD (SPAdes) (version 2) | ecosystem: Environmental > Aquatic > Freshwater > Lake | place: Lake Michigan... | reverse complement strand
GGGATATCCACGATGTTCTTGGGACTGACAGTCCCAAGAACCGGCAGGCTCGACAGCCTGCCCTACGTGCTCTCGGCTAGCGCGCGTCGCCTCGGTGCCTCCGCGTCCACCTGTCGCCAGAAACGGACTGCCGGGTACACCTCCCGATCCCACGTCTGGCCGGTAAAGCGGGGAGTCGGTAGTGAGGGTGAAGGCATCAACTCACAAGACCCGATAAGCCGCTCACCGCGCCGGGTCCGAAGCCGGCGCCACCCGGAGCCGCGCGATCTCCCGCAGCAGCACCTCCAGCCCGCGGAAATATTCGTCGTCGGACATCTTCGGACGGGCCTCGCGATGCTTCTCGATGGCCCGCTCCAGCTCGTCGCAACGAACCCGGACGGCGGGATCCATCGATTGTTCGTCGGGACTCCGGACCAGATGCAGTTGACGCGCCCGGAGGCCGTCGAGCGCTTGGCCGTCCTTGGCCTTTTTGGTGGCGCGCGTGCCGCGGAACCAATCGGCCGGCGTCCCCAGGCCGTCGCCGTTGTCGTCGATGAGCGCGTGCTCCGTCGCGAGGCGGTCGGCGGTCTTGTAGAACTCGGCGACCTTCGCCGACGCGCTCAGGAACGCTTCGAGCAGCGACGTCTGTCCGTCCTGGTCCAGGTCCGAGGCCGGATCGGCGATGGCGTCGGCCAAGGATCCGCCGAACCGCGCGAAGCTCTGTTCGTTGCCGCTCCGCGTCGCGGTCACGACCACGCGGCCCGGGGCCGACAACGGCTTGAGGAAAGGCCCGCTCGCGGACGACGTATCGATCACCGCGACCGGGCGGTGGAAGGGCTTCAACCAGAGCGCGAGGTCGGTCGCCGCGAGGTCCGGGCCGCGCAGATTGAACTTCGCGTCGCGGCCGTCGTACGTGCCGTGCCCGATCAGCACGATCCAGAGCGCCGCCGCGCCTTCCGTCGGCTCGGCCGCGATCGCGGAGCGGAGCAGCGCGATATCGTTGGTCGTCCCGGCGTCGCCGATGCCGAAGGTCGTCCGCTTCGCGCCGGCCTGCTCGCCGACCTTCTCCCATCGGGCGGCCTGCTGGACGAAGTTCGTCGCGTAATCGGCCTCGCCCGGCGCGCCGACGACGATGAGGAGCGTCGGCGTGTCGTCGGTGGAGGTCGTGGCCGATCGCGCGGGCAGGGATGCGGCGAGCGCGACGAACACGCCGAGCAGCCCGATCCAGGCGGCGATGCGGCGGCGCGCGGCCGGGGCGATGTCGAGTGGTCCGGTCATGGCATACCTTTCCATCGGCGCAGGCCCCATTCACCGACCAGGCAGACCAAGGCGAGAGCGAAGACCCACGGCATGTGCCAGAGCGGCTGCGACCAGGCCTCCATCACCGGTGCGCGGCGCGTCGGCAGGCCGGCGACGAACGCGTCGAGCGTGTCGGCCGGTATCACCTCGCCGCCGGTGCGCTGGGCGATCTCCTCCATCCGCGCGAGGTCGGGCATCAAGGAGCGGAACTCCTCGGCGGCCGGGTCCGAGCTCCAGCCGGCCTCGTCGCGGCCGATCTCGCCGCCCATGGAATTGGTCGCGCCGGCGGTCGCCTTGAACCCGCCGCTGAGCCGCGGCACGTAGGTCGCCTCGTACAATCCGGGCTCGGCCGAGGAGGCCTCGGCCTGGAGCCGCATCGGGCCGGCGGCGCCGGTCACCGTCTCCGCGTCGAAGACGACCGGCTCGACCGTGATGCCGACGGCCGCGTCGTCGACCGGCTGGTACTTCGGGTCGCGGACGCGCACCTGGAGGCGGACCGCCCCGTCGGCGTCGTCGGGGACCGGCTCGACCGAGAGCTCGACGCGTTCCGGCACGTCGGAGATGAGCCAGCGCACGAGCTGGCGCCATGATTTGTCCATGTCGGCTCGGGACGCAGGATCCTTCATGCCCCAGCGCCAGACGTCGCCGACGGGGAGCGCGGCGGTGCGGCCGCGGCCGAACCGCTGGATGACGAGGGCGGGATGCTCCTTGCCGGCGGCGTCCGCGACGGTGGCGACCACGCTCGCCCCGGGTTTGACGCCGTGCACGGGGTTGAAGACCTCGAAGCCGGGCATGCCGTCGATGCGCGTCCGTTCGTCGGATTCGTTGTCGCGCACGCGGGCCCACGGTTGCAGCCAGCCTTCGCGGGCGAGTCCGAACTTCAGCGGACCGGCCGGATGCACCGATTCCGCGCGGTCGAGATAGACCGGCAACATGTCGCCGATGGGCGTGCGCTGGTAGCGGCCTTCCTGGAACGATTCCATGCCGCCGAGCATCAGGAATCCGCCGCCGCGCTCGGACACGAACTTCTGCAGCAGCAGCGCCTGCTCGGGCGTGAAGAACTCCGCCTCGAGGTCGTCGATGATCACCGCCTGGTAGCCGTACAGCTCCTCCGCGGTGCGCGGGAACCCGCTGCGCAGCTCGACCTCGTCGCGCGTGTTGATCCGCGTGAGCACCGGTTGGTCGTAGCGCTCGGTCGCCTCGCGCGTCTGGTCGCCGAAGCCGCGGAAGAGCGGGTTGCTCGTCTCGCCCGCGCGACCGCGGAACTCGAACTTCGGCTCGCGCTTGGCGATGCGGATGAGTCCGACCATCTGCACCTGGTCGTCCTCCGCGACGGCGCGGTTGAGGAACTTGAACTCCCAGTTCGGCCGGCCGGCGACGTACAGCACGCGGAACGGGCCCTGACCGCGGTCGGCGACGACGACGCGCGCGTTGTTGGCCAACGTGGCCTCGGCGGAGTTGGTCACCGCACCGCCCCGGTCGATCTCCGACGCGGTGCCGACGCGCAGCTGGTAGAAGGACACGCCGGTCTTCTCGGGCTTCAGGTTGAACCGCAGCGCGGCGCCTTCGCCGTCGGCCCGCCCGCGGACGGTCTGCTCGGCCATCACCTTGCCCGTCCGGTCGCGCACCCGGGCCAGCACCTTCTCGCCGTCGAACCCGGCGGCGGTGACGTCGGCCTGGACCGTGACCGGCGCGTCCTCGAAGACCGTCTGGCTCGCCGTGACCTGGCGCAGCGCGATGTCCTTCACGGCGTCGCGGCGGCCGAGGACGACGGGATAGACCGGCGGCACGCCCGCGAGGTCGGGCAACGCGCCGCGGATGTCGGTGGCGTTGCCATCCGTGAACAAAAGGATGCCCGCGAGGGGACGTCCCTTGGAACGCTCCGCGAGGCCGCGCAGGGCCGCGCCGATCGCCGACGAACGGCCGGTGAAATCGAGCTCCGCGAAATCGCGCACGTTCTGGATCCGCGCGTCGAAGGCGTAGCGCCGGACGTCGAAGCCTTCCGCCAGTTTCCCCGGCCAGGCGGAGCGGCCCGGATCGAGCAGCTCACGGAGCCCTTCGCCGCGCGTCCGGGCGTCGCCGGCGTCGCGGACCTGCAGGCTCCGGGAATTGTCGGCCACGACCGCGAAGAGGTTCGCGCCCGGCCGCGCGCGCAGGCCGGTCCAGAGCGGTTCGAGCAGGCACGCTGCGAGCGCAGCGAGGCCGACGAGCTTGAGCCCGAGGCAGGCCCAGCGCAGGCGGCCGCCGGGCATCGACCGGTAGCTCCACGCGAGCAGCAAGGCCACGGCCGCCAGGCCGACCGAGAGCGGCAGCAACCCGTCGGGCCGCGAGAAGGTGAGAGAGGCGAAGGTCATCCGTTCGGCCTCGGGTATAGGGCTGCGGCGCGCATCACTTGTCCTTCCCCAGATCCTCGTAGTACCGGCGCACGAGCTCGGAATAGCGCGTCGGCACCGGGTCGCGGTCGATGGGCACCAAGGCCTCCTCGGGGGTGCGGCGGGCGAGCTCTTCGCGGATGCGGTCCCGGACCTCGACGAGCGGTCTCACGACCTTGAGCTGCACGTCCGCCCAGTCAGGCTTCTTGAGGTCGCGACGGTACTCGAGACGCATCAAGCGGGCCTGCTCGCGTGCCGTGGCGAGGCTGCTGCGGAGATCGGGCTGGTCCACCATGTCCTCGACGTCGCGCAGGCGGTCGGCCCACGGCGCGAAATCGCCACCGGTGATCGGGCCCGCGGCATCGGTCCCTCCACCACCACCGCCGCGGTCCTGGCGACCGCCGAGCAACCGACTGAGATCAAGCCCGCCGCGGCCCGCGGTATCCGGAGGTCCGCCTTGCTGCGGGGATCCCGGCGGCCGTCCGCTGCCGGCTGGGCCGGAGCCCGGTTGCCCGCCTTCTGGTTGCGACGCCTGTTGTCCGGCTTCATCGGATGGCTGGGGTCGGCCCGGGCCTTGGCCTGGCGCGCCACCCGCTCCGGGCTGACTCCCGGGTTCGCCGGGCGTTGCTCCCGGGTCCCGGGTCGTTGCCGCTGGGTCTTTCGCTTCGTCGTCCTTGGCAGATCCTTGGCCGGGCTGCGGTGCGGTTCGTTCCTTTCCTGAAGGTCCGGCCGGCGCGACGCCTTTCGCTTGGCTGACGGAATTGGTGCCGGAGCGTTCGTCGCCGTCGCCGGCCTGCGCCATCTCGCGATCGAGTTGCCCGGTGAGCGTGTCCAGTTCCTCTCGGGCCCGGCGCAACGCTTCGGTGTCGTCGCCGAGAACCTTCTCGGCCGCGCGTTCGACGCCTTGCCGGAGAGCATCGATGGCCGCCCGGGCGCGGGCTTCCGAGGCGCGGGCCGGAGCGTCTTGGCCTTGGCGGAGCATCTCGGCGGTGAGCTCGATGGCTTTCGCGCCGTCCTGCGAGGACTTGTCCTGCAACCGGTCGTAGAGGCTGCGGGTCATCATGCGGTTGCGGATGAGGTCTTCCTGGAGCTTCTTCGCGCTCTCGGCATCGGCTTGGTTGGCTTTGCGGAGGGTGTCGTAGAGCTGGCGCGAGACGAGCGGTTCGGAGGACTCGGCCTGCTGCGACACCTGGGTGGCGCGGGCGAGGAGGTTGGTCATGCGGGCCCGCTGCTGATCGAGCAGGTCGATGGCCTTCTGGCGTTCTTCGGATCCTCCGAGCGTCTTGCGGTCCGGTGTGTCCAACGCCTCGAGCTTCTTGGCGACCTCCTCTTCTTTGCGCGCGAGCTCGCGGGCTTGTTCGCGTATCTCGCGCATCTCCTCGGCGAACTCGCTGGAGTTCTGCTTGCGGAGCTCGTCGCGCATCTCCTGGAGCTGGCGCTGGGCCCGGGTGCCGGCGGCGAGGGCCTGTTGGACCTTGCCCTCGCCGGTCGCCTCGGCGGCGCGCTGGAGCTCGTCGCGGGTCTGGTCGAGTTGCTTGCGCTGCTCGGCCATCCCCGCCTGGTTCTCGGGACGGTCCATGCGCTGCTGGAGCTCGTCGACCTCGGCGACCTGCTTCTTCTGCTCTTCCTGGAGGCGCTTGAGCTGGCGGCGGACCTCTTCGCGCTCTTTCTCGGTCTTCGCCTCCTGGAGCGTGGTCTGGAGCTCCTTGAGGCGCTGGTTCACGTCTTCTTGGCGGCGTGCGAGTTCCTTGAGGCGGTCCTGTACCTGGAGTTGCTCGCGGCGGCTCTCGTCCTGCGGCGCGCGGGCCTGGCGCTGGGTCTCGTAGCGGTCCTCGGATTGCGTGAGCTCCAGTTCGTCGAGTTGCCGCTGGTTGGACGAGTCGCCTTGTTGCTGGCCCTGGCCGCGGCTTCGCGAGCGGGTCACGGAGGTCTCGCGGGCCTGGAGCTTGAGCAACGCCTGATACGCGGCCTGCTCGGCGACCAGCGCATCGGAGAGCGCGGTTGGTGAACCCTTCGCCTTGTCGAGCTCCTCGAGCGATCGCTCCATCTGCTTGATGGCGGCCGACCACAGGGTCTTCGCGCCGGGGGATTGCTGGCGCTCCATCGTCGCCTTCGCCTGCTCGATGGCATCGACGGCGGAGCCGCGCACGACCGCGAGATCGTCCTCGTAGCGGACGGGTGCCGGGACTTTCGCGGGTCGGGCGGCGGTTTCGGTGGCCCGTCGGGCGGGACGTTGGGTCGCGTCGGTCGCATCGGCATCGGACCCGGCTCGCGCGCGCTGCGCCATGAGGCCGGCCGCACCGGCGGGGATGCCGCGGCGGATCTCCGTGATCTGTTGCTGGATGGATCCAGGCGCTGCCGGACGACGATCCGGGGCGCCGAGGGACGACGTGCCTTTCTTCGCCGGCGCGGACGATCCGGCGTCCTTGGCCGACTTCGCGCGCTGGTCGCGTTGGAGGCGCCAGGTCGCGTTGATGATCTGCTTCTGGAGATCGGCGAGCTTGGTCGTCGGGTTCCCTTGGCCTTGTCCGCCGCCGCCGGGCTCCTCTTCGCCGCCGCCCTGGCCCTCGCCTTCGCGGAAGATCTCCTCGAACGGCCGCACCTCGGCGAAGAACAGGTCGCCGGTCGTCCGGCGCGTCTTGCCATCGGGACCGATGTCGTCGGCCCAAGCGAACCACGCGACGACCTGGTCGGGTCTCGCCCCGAGGTCCTCCAAGCGGAGCAGGTGGCGGAACTCGCGCTTGTCCTTCGCCGGCACCTCGCGGCCGAGCTCGACGAACTGCGTCTCCTGCCCGACCTGCGTGAAGGCCAACCCGAACCGTTGCACGCCGAAGTCGTCCCAGACCGTGCCGCCGAAGGTCATCTCCTCGAGCGCGGACGGACGTTGGTCGCCGCGGGGCGAGGCGAGTTTCAGGTCCGGCGGGCGGTTCGGCTGGGCCTCGAACACGAACTGCGCCGCGACCTTGTTCGAGCGGCCGTCGACATCGACGAGGCGCAGGTCGTAGGTGGTGCTGCCGACGGGCACGTGGCCGGCGAGCGACGCGGTCGGCTGGTGGGTGCCGACCGAGAGCGCTATCGGGATCGAGTTGGTGCCGCGAGGGACGAGCGTGGCGGAGGCGACCGGTTTGTTGAGCTGGAGCGCGAGGTCCACCGTGGTGCCCTCGACGGCGCTGATGCGCCGGGTGTCATCGATGTGCCTCGGGGAGAGCCCGGTGTAGGCAGGGAACCCGAGGTCGGCATCGGAGCGCTCGAGCTTGGGATGCTCGAAGACGGCGACCTTGTAGGTCCGCGTCTCGGCGGTGCCGTAGGCGACGCGGTAGGTGAAGTTGCTGCTGACGTCCGGGACGCTGCCGCCGAACACCGGATCCGCCAGGCTGCGGGTCAGCGGGATCCGCGTGGGCTTGCCCGGGACGCCTTCGGTCACGAGCTCCGCCTCCTTCGGCGCCGTGCCGAACCGGACGAGCACCACGAGGCTGTCACCCCGTTCGATGCTCACATCGCCCGGCGACACCTCGATGCCGGTGAAGACGACCTTGAGGCGCGAAGGGGCCTTGGGCCCGGGCGGCACGCGCAACGGGACGAGCAAAGCGACGAAGACGGCGAAGGCCGCGAGATGGACGACGTGCGATCCGGCCGATCGCCACCATGGCACCGCCCGGCGCCAACGGTTGCGGACGCTATGCTCCACCGCGTCGCGCAGCACGCGCTGCTGGAGGAAGGTGAAGCGGCCCGCCTCATCGGCCTCCTGTTGCACGACGGTGAGCAACAATCCGCGCAGATCCGGATACCGCCGCTCGATCGCTCGCGCGACGGCGCGCACATCGGGCTTGGATCGGGCATGGAGGACGATCACGACGACCAACCCGACGGCTCCGAGCACGACCAGGACCGGGAGCGTCCGCGCCGACCCGATGGCCGCGACCTTCTGGAGCCACAGGGCGGCGCCGGCGACCAGCGCGGCGACGAGCCACCACGCGGCGAGCGCGAGCAACAAGCGGACCCTCGCGTGGCGGCGCACGACCGGTCGGATCCGGGCTCTGAGCAAGCTGTCGGTCATGCAGGGGTTCCTTCTGTGGGCATAGTGCGCCGGGCCGTCCAACCGGCCAGCGCCGATTCGGCGGCCAGCATCGCGAGCGCCGCGATGAGCAGCGAGCGCCAGATCTTCTGCCGGCTCTCCGCCTCCAGGCTCTGGAGAACGAGCTTCTTTTCCGACGACTGGACCGCGTCCGGTGGTGCCGCGTGGGTGACCGGGACGCCCAGGCGAGCGAGGTCGTCATCGGAGAGCGGCGCCGTGCGCGTCTCGGTCGGATCGAGGTTCACCGCGAAGCGCCGCGGAGCGGATCCCGTCGCGGACGCGACCGAGTAGATCCCCGGGCCGGCGGTCGTCGCGAAATCCGTCGCACCCGCCGGCAACGCGACCGAGGTGCTGTCCGGCATCCGCAACGTCGGCGCGCCGGACATCGCGGCCAGCGGCACGCGGTCGCCGACCGTCGCCTGCGTGGCCGGCGCGGCGCCGTCACCCCCGAGCTCGATCAAGGAATAGAGCAGCGGCACGAACTTCGACGACAGGGCGAGCTGGCTGTCATACGGTTGCCAACCCGAGGTGAGCACCATCACGCGGCCCTTGCCGACCGGCATCTCCAGCACCGCCGGCGCGCCGGAATCGAACTTCGCGAGGATGCGCGCGCCGGGGACCGCCGCCGCATCGAGCTGCCGATGCCGCCAGAAATGGATCTTGGTGAAATCGCTGAAGCGCGGGTCGGCGAACGTTGCGAACAGCGGATGCCGGAAATCGATCTCCGCGAGCATCGCGTACTTCTCCGGCTTCGTCTCGCCCATCGCGAGGGAAGGCAGACCGAGCAACCGGGCCAGCGTCGTCGCCGAGGCGCTGCTCTTCGGTGCGAACAGGGCGGTCTTTCCGGCGAGGATCCGTTTCCGCACCGCCTCGGCACCGGCGTCTGCCAGCGGGTCGGTGATGACGAAGAGATCCGCCGAGTCGACATCGGCCGCCGGCAGCGTCGAAGAGGACCTCCGCGCGACGACCTGGATCGCCTGCCGACGGGTCGCGGGAAGCGCGCGGCGCAGGAAGAAGAGCGGCTGGCGCGTGTCCGTCGCGTCGTCGTCGCCGAGATAAAGGATGCTCGTCCGCGCGGCCTCGGTCGGGACGACGAAGACGGAATCATCGAACGGATCGTCGTCGCCCCGGAGCATGATCTTGGAGAGGCCCGGTGCGTTAGTCGGCGCGGGCACGGAGACGATGCGGCTTTGCCCGGGCGGCACATAGACCTCGACCGTGGCGCCGACGAGGTCCGGCGCGTCCGGACGCGCCCATCCGACCTGGAACTGCTCGCGCTTCGAACCGGCCGCGTTGACGACACGGACGCGGGTGACCGGGCTGGCGTCGCGGTCGGCGTCATCGGATCCCGTGACGAGCTGGAGTCCGGCGTTGCTCGTCTTCGAGGCCTTCACCGGGTCGACGCGCAGTTGGATCCCTTTCGGCCACTCATAGGCCTGGAGCGCCTCCAGCCGGCTGCCTTCCTGGAGATCGCTGATGAGCAGGATCTCGCGGGGGCCCGGTTGTCCGGCGTCGTCGGGGCCGGCGAGATCTTCGGCGGCGCGCACGAGGGCGTGTCCGAGTTGCGTCGAGGACCATCCGGGCGAGGTCGCGGCCAGACGGCCGACGGCCTGGGCGACGCGGTCGCCGACGGGCGTTGCCTTCCATTCGTCGAACGAGAAGAGCGGCGTGACCCCGCGGTCGAAAGCCAGCAGCTCCACCTGGTCCGCCGGACCAGCTTGGCGGAGGGCTGCCTCGGCTTTCCCGCGTGCCGCGGCCCACAGGCCTTCGCGCCGCATGCTGGCGCTGGTGTCGACCAGCACGACGATGCGCCGGGCCGCGCCCCGGTCGTCGTCGGGCGGCACGGATTGCTTGAGGAACGGTCGCGCGAAACCGACGGCCAGCAGCGCCAGCGCGAGACAACGCAGCAAAAGCAGCAGCAGGTGCTCGAGCCGGCTCTTGCGCGTCAGCCGAGGCGGCGACGGCTGCAGGAACATCAGCGAGCTGAAGAGCGTCTGCTCGCGTGTCGTGCGCCGGACGAGGTGGAACACGACCGGCAGAGCGATAGCCAGTCCACCGAGCAGGAAGAAGGGCGCGAGGAAGCTCATGTGGTGGGTCTTCTGCGCGTGGGCAATGACGCTCGACCGGCAACCAAGCCGGAGGCTTGGCAGCGATCAGCCGGGGGTTGAGCGAGTCCGCGAGCGACACCCCCGGTCAGAACGAACAACGCAATGCACCCTGAAAGGGTGCCAGAGCCGTGATGCATCCGACGCCTCTGGCACCCCTTCAGGGTGCAACGAAAAATGGGCCGGCTACCGGGGGGCTGCGCTGCGCTCCGACCCCGGGCCAATGGCTGGCATCCCTCCGGGATGCGAGCTGCGGAAACAAGATCTCGCAGCGCCTTCATAGCGCTCCTCCTCTTGGCAAATTGGAGATGGGCGGACGGACCGCACGTCCGCGTTGCATCCGTTCCTGCAAGAAATCGAAGAGCGCGAGCTCCAGCGGTTGGTCCGTTGGGAGCCGATGGTAGGCGATGCCGAGCTTGTCGCAGATGCGGCGGAGCTCCGTGCAGTGCGCCTCGAGCTTCTGCACGTAGCCCATCCGCGCGGCGGCCGGATCGACGTAGAGGGTCCGTCCGGTCTCGGCGTCGCGGAAGATCGAGGCCTGGTCGAAGACGAGGCCGAGCTCGGCCGGATCGAGCACCTGGAAGACGACGACCTCGTGCCGGCAGGCCGCGAGGTCGGTCAGGCTGCGTTCCAGTCCTTCAAGCGGCGCGAGGAAATCGGAGACGAGCGCGACCAACCCGCGTTTGCGGACCAGCTCGGTGATCCGCCGGAGCGGTGCCGCGAGGTCCGTGGCCGCGCCGCCGGCGGGTTTCTCCAGTGCGAGCATGATCTGGCGCAGATGGCTCGAACGATGGCGCGCCGGCAGATAGTCGCGGATGCGTTCGTCGAAGGTGATCAATCCCACGGCGTCGCCCTGGAGATGGAGGAAGTAGGCGAGGGTGGCGGCGAGGGTGGCGGCGTAGCGGGCCTTGGTGTGGCCGATCGAGCCGAAATCCATCGAGCGGCTCTGGTCGGCGACGAGATGGCAGCGGAGGTTCGTCTCGTCCTCGAACTTCTTGATGAAATACCGGTCGCTCCGCGCGAAGACGCGCCAATCGAGATGCCGAGGATCATCGCCCGGCGTGTACTGGCGATACTCGGTGAACTCGACGGAGAATCCGTGGTACGGGCTGCGGTGGATTCCGCTCCAGAAGCCCTCGACCACCGCGCGCGCCCGCAACTCGAGGTTGCGGATGCCCATCAGCGCCTGCGTGCTGATGAGCGAGCCCTGGCCGATGGATGTAGAACTGGCGGTCACAGGCGGGGTGGATTGAGACGTTGACCGCTGCCGTCACGTGAATAGGGTCGCAACGTCATGGAAGCCATCGCCGAAAAGCTGGAGAGCAAGCTCCACGAATGGAGACCGGAAACCCGGGAACGGGTCCGGTCCATGGTGGCTGAGATCATCGAATCGGCCGACAGCGGTGCACTGGATGTTTCCCGGTCGCGCCAGGCCGAACAGGAAGTTCTGGACCTGGTCGATGCACCCACGAGCCGGTGAAGTCTGGTTGGCCGACCTGGGCATGGCCGCGAAAACGCGTCCGGTCGTGGTCGTTTCCCGTTTCGACACAGACCTGCCCCGGGCGCTGGTGCTCTACGTGCCGCTGACTTCCCAAGACCGGGGTAGCGAGTATGAGGTGGAACTCCCCGAGTTGCCGTTCCTGATGCTGGAAGGCGTGGCCAATGTGCAGGGCCTCGGTTCGCTGGCGTTGACGCGCTTGGAACGACGGTTGGGAACACTGCCGCCCGAGGTGTTCGCCCGGATAAAAGATGCGCTCCGCTTCGCCTTGGAACTGGATTGAGCCCGGATACCGAGATCACAGGCCAACGGCCTGACACAACACAACCCAGGGCAACGCCCTGGGTCTTCGCCGACAAGGCGACCAGCCCTGGAGGGGCGGCACAGGCGGGCTGCCCGGATTTGTGCCGCCCCTTCAGGGCTCGGTCTTCTTCCGCTCGCCACCCAGGGCGGTGCCCTGGGCTGTGATATGTCGCCCACTTCGGGGCTGGAACTTCGGAATCCGGATCAAGCCGCGCTCCGGCGACGCGGACCGCGCGCAAGTAGCGGATGCCCATCAGCGCCTGCGTGCTGATGAGCGAGGCGGAAGGGAGAGAGGGATTGGAGGCCGGCCTATTCATCCGACCTCTGGTGCCTTCACCGCTTCGAGCAGCTTGGTGATGACGGTCTCGACGCGGATGCCTTCGGCTTCGGCGCGGTAGTTGAGCAGCACGCGGTGGCGCAATGTCGGGAAGGCGAGCGCGCGGATGTCGTCCACGGTCACGTGGGCGCGGCCCTGCAACAGCGCGCGGGCCTTGGCGCCGAGCACGAGGAACTGCCCGGCGCGCGTGCCGGCGCCCCAGGTGACCCATTGATCGATGAAATCCGGCGTGCCGGTCTGGCGCGGGCGTGACGCGGCGGCCAGCCGGACGGCATAGCGGACGAGCTCCTCGGCGATGGGCACCTGCCGGACGAGTTGGTGGAAGCGCAGCACGTCGTCGCCGGTGAAGAGCGGTTCGATGGGCGCGGAGCGTCCGCCGGTGGTGCGGGTGACCACCTGGACCTCGTCGGCCTCGGGCAGGTAGTCCATCACCACGTTGAACATGAAGCGGTCGAGCTGCGCCTCAGGCAACGGATAGGTGCCCTCCATCTCGATGGGGTTCTGGGTGGCGAGCACGAAGAACGGTTCCTCCAGCGCATGGCGCACGCCGGCGGCGGTGACCTGGTGTTCCTGCATCGCCTCCAGCAGCGCGGCCTGGGTCTTGGGTGGCGTGCGGTTGATCTCGTCGGCAAGCAGCAGGTTCGCGAAGACCGGGCCGGGCACGAACCGCATCCGCCGCTCGTCGCCCGCGGTCTGGAGGATCTCGGTGCCGGTGATGTCCGCCGGCATCAGGTCCGGCGTGAACTGGATGCGCGAGAACTTCAGGTGGAAGACCTGCGCGATGGACTTCACGAGCAGGGTCTTCGCCAGACCGGGCGCGCCGGTGATGAGGCAATGGCCGCCGGCGAAGAGGGCGATGAGGATCTGGTCGATCACCTCGCGTTGACCGACGATGGCTTTGGCCAGCTCGGCCTCGATCCGCGCGCGACCGGTGGCGAGCCGGTCGAAGACCTCCTGGTCGGTCGGTGCCGCGGTGGCGACCGCGGCGACGGACGAAGGCGGCGGCTCGGCGGTCTCAGCCGGTAGGACGGGGGGCGTGGGAGTGCTCATTCAGTGGGTCATCGCGTAGTAGATGATGTTGATGCCGAGCGGATAGGAGATCTTCTCGGAGAAGTTGCGGAAGTAGAAGTCGCTCTCGCCCTCGCGTTCCCAGCCGTCGCCGTTGTCGGTGTTGTGGGTGGCGATGACCATCATGCGGCCCTTCTCGTCGAAGAGGGCGCGGTGATGGACGGTCCGGGTGTCGCCGTCGTGGTTCTCCTCGTAGGTGACGCCGGTGTACTGGCTCATCTCGCCGGTGCGGATGTTGGGGACCTGGCCCTTGGACTTGATCTCGAACACGCCGTGATAGATCGGATGGTCGAGGGACAACTCGACGAAGCTGCGCTCGGGCAGCACGCGCTTGAGCACGTCCTCGGCATTGTCCCATTCGCTGTCGCCCCAGAAATCGTCGAGCATCAGGAACCCGCCGTTGAGCAGGTACTTCCTCAGCGCGGCGATCTCCGGATCGCTCAGGTAGAGGCTGCCGGGCTCGGCCATGTAGATGAACGGATAGCGGGGAAGGTCGGGATCGGTGAGCCGGAGGAAGCGACCGTCCGGATCGACCTTCATCGAAGTCATCTGCTGCAGCCGGTAGGAGAGGTTGAGATCGCTGTCCGGGGCGTCGGTCGACCAAGGCGCGCCGCGGCTGAACCCACCGCTGTCGCGGCGGATGCGGGCGAAGGTGAAGACGTCGGTCGAGAACGCCGGCGGGTTCGTCCAGACGGGGGTGCCGGTGCTGTGCGATCTCACCTCGCGGGCCGTGCGCTCGGTCTCGCCGATGAAGGTCTCGCCCCAGCCGCTCCGGAACCGCCGTTGGCCGAGCACGAGGAAGCTGAAGGAGATGCAGACGACGACCAGCACGAGGCGGGATGCCAGTGGCGGGAGGGCGTTCCACTTCCTCGGGCGGGCGGTTTTTCCAATCCTCCAAGGCGACGCTGCGGCGAGCCGGCGGCGGATCCCCGCGAGCTTGCCCGCCATCGACGACGGCTCCGGCGCCTTCGTGGCGCGATCCGGCGAACGTGGGTGCGGCGTGTCCATCGGAGGGGATACCGGTCAGTGCGTCATCACGTGGTAGATGATGTTGATGCCGAGAGGGAACGCGATCTTCTCGGAGAAGTTGTGGAAGTAGTGGTCGTTATCGCCCTCGCGTTCCCAACCGTCGGCGGTGTCCGTGTTGTGCAGGGCGAGCACCATCAGACGGCCCTTGTCGTCGATGATGGCGCGGTGGTGGACGGTGCGGACGTCGCCGTCGTGGTTGTCCTCCCAGGTCACGCCGGTCTGCTCGCTGCGGACGCCGAGCATGGAGTTCGCGTTCTGGTGTTTCGCCTTGATCTCGAAGACGCCGTGGTAGAGCGGATGGTCCAGCGGCAGCTCGATGAAGCGCCGGTCCGGAAAGACCTCCTTGAACACGTTCTCGGCGTTGGCCCATTCGCTGTCGCCCCAGAAATCGTCCATCAGCAGGAAGCCGCCGTTGAGCAGGTGCTTGCGGAGTGCTTCGGTCTCGGGGTGGGTGAGGTAGAGGTTGCCGGCGGCCGAGAGGAACAGGAACGGATAGCGGACCAGTTCCGGATCGGTGAGATGGAGCAGGCGCCCGTCGGCGTCCGTCCGGATCGAGGTCATCTGTTGGACGCGATAGGGCAGGTTGAGATCGGCGTCGGGCAGGTCGGTGGTCCAGCCGCCGCCGCCGCGGAACTGGTGGCCGTTCGGGTTCTTGTCGTAGCGGATGCGGGCGAAGGTGAAGACGTCTTGGCCGAACGCGGGCGGGTTGGTCCAGACCGGCGTGCCGGTGCTGCGCGTGCCGACCTCGCGCGCGGTGTGGACGTCCTCCGGCACCTGGATCTCGCCGCCGCCCATGTAACCGCCGCCGCCGCCCCGACCGCCGCCACCCCGCTGCGCGAACACGAATCCGCCGGCGAGCAGCAGGCCGATGATCCCGACCGCCCGACGACTTCGGACCGTGTCGTGCCGGAGCGCGCGCCCGCCCGATGGAGGCACGGCCCGTTTCCGGAGGCGGCCAGCGACCGAGGCGATGAGGGCGGGGAGCTTCATCAGAAGTCGATGGATCCCGGCTTGGGCCCGCCTCCAGGCGTGGGCGCCGCTGCCGGCACGGTGTGGGTCGGCAGCGTGAGCAGCAACCGCAGCGCGGCACCGTTGCGCGGGGCATCTTCGAGCGCCTGGAGGACGTGGCGACGGGATGCTTCGAGGTCGGCCGGACGCAACAGTCGAGCGAGTTGGTAGTGGATGTCGGACGGGTTCGGTGGGTCGAGCTTGAGCAAGGTCGCGTAGGCGGCGATGGCGGCCGGGGCATCGCCGGCGGCTTCGCTGGCCTTGGCAAGATAGCGGTAAGGCGGGGCGACCAGAGGGTTGATGGCAAGGAAGCGCTGCGCGTTGCGGACCACTGTCGGCCAATCCTGCGCGACCGATGCCAACTCCATCAGGCGCAGGTACGTCGCGGTGGCCTCGTCGTCGTGTTCGGCATGGCGCATCAGCACCTCGCGCTCCGCGTCGGTCTCGCCCAGCGCGCGGTGGACCGCCGCCAACAACGGATACGCGCTGTCGGCGCCGGCCTGCTCGGGATACTTCTCGACGAGCTTCTGCAACGGGGCCTTGGCGTCGGCCCAACGTTTCTCGGAGACCGCGCGTTGCGCGACCTGGTTGAGCGCCCAAAAATTGTCCGGGCGCGCCGCCGCCCACTTCTCCAGCTCCGCCTCGGAGAGCGCCGGTTCCTTGGCTTGGCGCTTGAGCGGCCCGCCCGGGAACAACTCCGAGAGGATCGCCTCCGGCTTCAGCTTCTCGGCGACCGGCGGCGCGGGTTTCTCCCACTCCAATCCCGGCGCGAGCTGCTTCGCCTTGTCGGTGGCGAAGGCGGCGAACTCCTTCTCGAAGCGCTCCATCGGCATCGTGTGCTTGGCGATCGCGGCGTTGATGTCCGCGCCGCCGCGGAGATCGACCAGGATGTCCTTGAGCGCCCCGATGCCGAACTTGCCGACCAAGAAATCCACGACCAGCGCGGATTCGTGATAGGCGAACTGGAGATGGAACGGCGTCTTCGGCGCGAGGAAGGCGCCGCTGAGCTTCGAGACCGGCGTGAGCTCGCCGCCGAGGACCATCGAGCGGTAGCGGGGCGTCATGCGCTGTCCCCACGACGCGTCGGCCTGGAGCTCCTCGAACACCGAGATGCCTTCGCTCAGCCAGCGGGGCATGCGGTTCGCGGTCTTCTGGAGCGTGACCACGTGGCAGAACTCGTGCCACAGGACGGCCTCCCAGTTGACCGCGCCGGTCTTGTTCGCCGCCGGCCCGTTGGCGGTGACGACGCGGCCGAAGCACACGCCGAGGTAGCCCGGGTTGTCGGGCATGCCGAAGGTGCGGACGCTGAAATCCTTCTGCTCCGCGAAGATCTCCACGAGCGTCGGCAACTCCAGTTCCATGGAGTACTTGGCGCATAGGTTGGTCCGGGCGCGCTCCAAGAGGGCGAGCACGCGCGGACCATACACCTCCGCCTCGTGGCTGCTGATGCGCACGACGAAGTGGGCGTTGGTGAGCGCGACATACTTGGACATCGTGTCGCGGAGCACCACGAGGTTGTGGGCGGCCACGTCGTAGCCGTCGGTGCGCTCCACTTCCTGCGCGAGCTTCCATCCCTCGGCCTCGTCGCCGAGGCGGAGCAGGTCGTTCGCGAGCTGCGCCTTCGCCGGGAGATACGAAGGGTCGGCCCCGAGGGCCTTGCGCTGGTGCGCCGCGCCTTCGGTGAAGCGGTACTTCTGCGAGAGCTTGAGGCCGATGAGGTGGTCGACGCGCGGGTTGTCGGTCCAGAAGCGGAGCGCGGTCGCGCGCGCGGCGGTCTCGGTGGCGGTGTCGTTCTTGAGGTGCGCGAGCACCGCCCGATAGGCCCAAGCGTCGGGCTGCCAGGGGTTCACCGCGTCGACCTCGTCGAGGCGTCTGGCCGCGCCGTCGTAGTCCTCGGCGTCGATGCGGTTGTCGGCGATGAGCAGGAGGCTGGGGATGTGCCGGGGATCGGCCTTGAGAGCGGCTTCGAGGGAATCGCCCATGACCTCGCGTTCGCCGGTGGAGTGGGCCTTGGCCAACCCGAAGAGCAGGTCGGGGTCCGCGGGATGTTTCCGGACCCCTTCGTCGAAGGCTTTGGCCGCGAGGTCGAAGTCGTGCTTCTCCAGCGCGAGGTCCCCGCGCGCCAGATAGACGTCGCGCAGGTCGGGATCGGCCTTCTGGGCGGGGGCGTAGACCTTGTCGAGGACCACCTTGGGGTCGGCCCCGAGCAGCAGCGCCGCGCGGCCGAAGGCGACCATGCTCGCCGGGTCGCGCAGACCGCCGCCCCGCGAGGTGATGGATTCCTTGATGTCGTCGAGCACCGCGGCGGCGCCGCGGGCGTCACCGGCGGTGAGGAACGCCTCGCGGGCGAGCCAGCGCAGGCGGATGCTGTCGGAGTCCTTCGCCAGCGCGTTGGTCATCGCGGCGCGGGCCTCGGGATAGCGGCCGGTCGTCAGCAACGCGCGGCCGAGCAGCAGCGGCCATTCCTCGTCGCGCTGGCGGTCCTTCAGGGCCTTGGACGCGATCTCGACCACCTTGGCGTGTTCTCCCTTGAGCAGGAGGTCGCGGGCTTCCGAGGGATCCGCGGCGCGGGCAGCGAGGGCCACCGCGACCCAGAGCCCGAGCCCCCAGCACGACGCCCGGGCCAGGCCGATCAGGCATCGGTCCGGCGTGAGGGGGGCGCGGGAGGTGGTCACAGGACAGACTCTTGGACCCGGATAGGGATCATCGCAAGGCGGCTTGTTCTGCCGATGAAGACACCCGTGCCCGCCAGAAGTTACCACGGATCCGCCGCCGACCCTCGCGCCGTCGCCGGAAATGGACCCGGCGGCCATCACTGGCCGCCGGGTCGCACCACAGATGCCGGGGGTCCGGTGCTCAGGCCGCCGGAGCAGGCGCGGGAGCCGGGGCGACGTCGGCGATGGTCGCCTTGAGCTCGATCAGGTCGAGGACCTTGCCGGTGAGGATGTCCTGTTGGATCTCGGGGAACGCGTTCCGTTCCTGGAGCACCTTGACCATCTTCTCGGGCGTCTGGTTGTTCTGCTGGGCGAGGGCGACGACGCGCTGCGACATCTCGCGCTGGTCGACGGAGATCTTCTCGATCTCGGCGATGCGGTTGAGGATGAAGGCGGCCTTGACGCGGTCCTTGGCGCTGGCCTGGGCGCTCTGGAAGATCTCGTCCTTCTTGGTCTCGATGATCTCCTTGGCGACGCCGCGCTGCTGGTTCTCGTTGACGATGTTGTAGACGAGGTTCTTGGTCTCGCTGGCGACGACGCTGTCGGGCAGATCGAAGCCGACCTGGTCGAGCAGCTGCTTGAGGAGCTGGTCGCGGACGGCGCGCTTCTGGCGGAAATCGAGCTCGTTCTGCAGGTCGCGGCGGATGCCTTGGAGCAGGCCGGTGAGGTCGGGAGCACCGAAGCTCTTGGCGAAGTCCTCGTCCACCTCGGGCAGGACCTTCTGCTTCACACCGGTGACCTCGACCTCGAAGACACCCTGCTTGCCGGCGACCTCGCTGATGACGAACTCGCTCTGGAAGTCGACGGTGACCGTCTTCTTGTCGCCGGCGCTGGCGCCGACGAGCTGCTCGGTGAAGCCGGGGATGAAGGAGTTCTCGGCGATGAGCAGCCAGGTGTTCTGCTTCTCGGTGAGGCCCTTGGCGGCCGGGTTGAAATCGGTGAGCGGCTTGCCCTCGCAGGTGCCCTTGTAGTGGACGACCACGGCGTCGCCGGTCTGCGCGGCGCGGGTGACGTCGTCGTACTTCACCTGCTGCTCGCGGAGGATGTTGACCGCGCGGTCGACGTCGGCGTCGGAGGCGAGGGTGGTCTCGCGTTGGGCGGCGAGGCCCTGGTAGTTGGGCAGCTCGAACTCGGGCGCGTGCTCGAGGGTGACGGTGTAGCCGAACGGCACGCCGCGGCCGAAGGACTGCTCCTCGACGTCGATGGTGACGATCACGCGGAGCTTCTGGTCATCGGCGGCCTTGCGATAGGATTCCTCGAACAGCTTCTTGCGCGTCTCCTCGTTGATGCGGCCCTCGTAGGACTTCACGATGAGATGCTTGGGCGCCTTGCCCGGGCGGAAGCCGGGGAGTTGGGCCTGTTTCTGGAACGTGCCGGTGAGCTCGTCGAAGGCGGCATTCACCTTCTCGACCGGCACCTCGACGCGGAGCAGTTTCTTGCAGGGACCCAGAGTTTCGACGGACACGTTCACGATGATTTCCTTTTTGGCTGACGTTCGGACAGACCGGGACGACGCGAGTCGGCGTCCTGGCAAAGAGTGCGGAAAGTAGGAAACCGCCGGGAAACGGGTCAAGCGCCGCGTTGGGACAATGCGGGTGCCCGGGAACCGCCCATCGCGCCCCCTCGGCGCGCGCCGGCTGACACGCGGCCGAGCAACGGCTATGCTCGTGGCGGATGAGCGACCACAGTTTCCGGTTCGGCGGCATCGCGCGGCTCTACGGCAAGACCGGGCTCGAGCGGCTCGGTGCCGCGCATGTGCTCGTGGTCGGGCTCGGCGGCGTGGGATCGTGGACGGTCGAGGCATTGGCCCGCAGCGGGGTCGGCGCGCTCACGTTGGTGGACCTCGACGAGGTCTGCGTCAGCAACGTGAACCGCCAGCTTCCCGCGCTGGATTCCACCTTGGGTCGCCCGAAGGCCGAGGTGCTCGCGGAACGGGTCCGCGGGATCCATCCCGGTTGCCGCGTGGTGCCGTTGCTGGAGTTCTTCACCGAGGAGAGCGCGGGACGTCTGCTCCATTCCCCGGTCCCGGGCATGGAACCCGGAGCCGCGGGCGTGACCGTGCCGGACTTCGTGGTCGACGCCATCGATAGCGTCCAGAACAAGTGCCGCCTCATCGCGCTCTGCCGCGAGAAAGGCATCCCCAT
>Ga0209443_1000866_pt1 | contig 19981 bp, 17 predicted proteins | sample LauGreBMM110DCMD_2_FD_187571 | JGI IMG/M metagenome (GOLD analysis project Ga0209443, IMG submission 187571) | Freshwater lake microbial communities from Lake Michigan, USA - Su13.BD.MM110.DCMD (SPAdes) (version 2) | ecosystem: Environmental > Aquatic > Freshwater > Lake | place: Lake Michigan... | reverse complement strand
ACTCTTCTTTTTGAGATCATAGACCTGCAACTTATGATTTGGCTTTTTGGCTTTTAAGGAGTCGTCACTCGTTACAAATGAAAGGTAGCTGGACTGGGGAGAAAAGGCCATCCGTGAATAGGTAGTCATCTTTTCATGAACCAACCTTTGCTCTCCCGAGGTCAAATCAAGCAAATGAAGCGCTGCATTGTCTTGCTTTTCTTCTTCAGCAAGCAAGAAATATAGATAATCTCCATTTGGAGCAAAGCTGAAAGACTTTACCCGATCTAGCTCCCAAGTTTTTGTTCCATCGAGTGATCTGACGAGCAATTTGGTACCATCTGTCTTTTTGGGTTTTTCTACTTTTTTGGTAGAATCTGAGGAGCTTTTATCCTTAGGAGTCTCCTTTGGAGCCACTTCCTTTTCAAAGTGGATAGCGATCCAACTACCCTTTTCCGTTGGGGTAGCAAAAGACTTCACTCGGGCGATTTTCTCCAATTTCCCCGTAGCCAGCTGAAGAATAAATAAACTATCCTTAGGCAGGTCATCGGCCTTCTTTTTCTTTAGTTTGAGTGCATATACCGAATCTTTCTGTGCCACAATTTTCCCTACGGCATAGGCATCATCAACTGTAAATTGAAAGCCAGTTCCTCTAGAGATTAGCTGCTTCTGAGAGGGCGTCTTGAATGGGAAAATTTCCACCCTTCCATCACCCTGTTGTGGAGAGATTTGGTAACCCACAAAAGCTCCATTCTTGGTAATTTTATCTGAAGAAAGGCTTTCCCATCGATCGTAATCTGCATGGGTAAGTGATCGCTTTTGCTGCGCAAAAAGCGATTGAGAGATAAGCAGAAGGGTAATAATCCATCCAGTAGTGCTTCGTAAGTTGATCATGGGTGCAATTAATTACTTAGGGTAAATTCTTTTTCGATAAATCCTCCTCGGGTGGATGAAAGCTTAATTTTTCCTTTGACAGGCGCGTCGCCTTTCACCTGTACTACAAAGGTGGCTGTCTTTTTCTCCCCTACTCCGGTGTAGCCGGCATAGATAGTTTTATCGTACAAACTTGGAGTGCTGATGCGAACCGTAGCGTCTTGGTCTCCTTTCAGCAAATCCTTATCAAAATCTAAGGACACGCGATCCTCTTGAACAATTTTCACCAGTTTGGCCTGCTCTAGCGCTACAGGTAATTTACCTGTATTGACCCAAGTTAAGGTCACTTGGTATTCTCCAGCTTTCACTTTTTTAACTTTCAAATCATCAACTACAAGCTGAGGCAGTCTCTTTGCCATCGCTATGTTGAAGAGGGCCTGCTTTTTTGCCCAGCTTTCCAATTGCCAAGGAGGACCATTTTGACCAAAAAACTTAGGGTGAAACCCTCCATATTCAACTTCGCCCAATTCAGGATGGGTAAATGCGGTCCATGGCTTAAAACCTTTACTGCCATTGGCCTCGTCATCCCACATCAGACCGTCGTAATCGTCATAGATGCCATCGTTATCGTAATCTTTCATGGCTCCATTGTTCCAGAGCTCATCCCCATACCAAATACTACCGTAGTAAAAGTAACCGAAGTCAGGCCCATGCCCGAAAAGCGGCTCTGGCTTGAGTGGGTCCCCCGTCATGGAATTGACCTTGTAGCGGGTGGCATAGGTTTCATATACATCGCCAGCCCATGGGTAAGCGGTAAAAGATAATCCTAGCTGATCCATTTCTTTGTAAATCGCCAAATCCTGTGGGTACATGCGTTCCTCACTTTTGGAAGTGGAAGGTGGTCGCAAGTGCATGGGTACCCGAGTATCCATGGAGTTGACCACGGAGATATTTGGATGACTCAACATCCACAGGACAGTAGCGCGAGATTCAATTTCACTGAGTGGGTATTCTCCTGCACCAAACTGGATATATCCCCTTCCAGTCAGGTCTCCACCAGTGTTTGGCCGCCAGTTTTCAGGGTAGTTGCGGTGAAGATCTAATCCACCGATCCCGTCTTCGTTGTATCGACCATCTCCATCGTTGTCAATTCCCTCACTGTAGATGAGGTATTCTCCCTTTCCTGGGAAAGTTTGCTTCATCAATCGTCCTTTCGAATCTCTAGGGTCCAGGATATAATTTGCTTTTTCTTTTTCTTCTGGAGTCACTGCCTTTTTGCGGATTTGGTACAAGATTCCGTCCCCATTTAAATCTTCCTCCGGATCTTCATCCACCAAGCCATCTCGGTCTGTATCGTGAGGCTTAACGGTACTCCTGTTGCGCTGAGCGGTAAACAAATACATGTTGGAGCCATCTGGATTATTTTGTGGGCGCAAATAAATCACCTTAGTATCGAGCAACGCAGTGATCTCAGGATCCTTGCCGTAGTTCTCTAAAAGATGCTGGGTCATCCACAGGATAGATTCACTCGCAGTTATTTCACCTGAGTGTCTCCCTCCTTCAAAATACGCTGCTGGCTTGTCTGTATCTTTTCCAGTAGTCTTATTGGTAAGCGTCATTTGGTAGATCGGTCTTCCTTCAAAAGATTCTTCTATCACATAGAGGTCTACCAGCTGTGGATATTGCTTTGCCCAGGTTTCATACCAATGGTACATGACATCCACAGTGTGGTATTTGGTAAAGTCAAGAGCGGTGCCTGGACGATACTCTACTTCTGGAAATTCAAACTTCTTGAAAAAAGAAGTCCCGTGACGTTCACCAGAAACTAGGTAATGTTTACTTTTTGTGTTTTTCTCTGGAAACACTTGCTCAGGCACAAAAGGCCTCACCTGAGCTAGAAGCACAGTTGAAAGCAATAAGGATGGGAAAAATAAGAGTTGTTTTTTCATGGAAAGGGACGTTGACTAGCTAAAAATAGGAAAGAGAAGTAGAGAATTGATTGCCGTTAAAAAAAAATATGCCACCAAAACCAGGTAAAAACAAAAAGGTCTTGCCAATGACAAGACCCTTTTCAGAATATAAACCCAAATATAACTTTAGAGATTAAAAGTTCTTTTTTATTTCAATTCTTCGGCCTAATTAAGTTGGACTAGTCCTTTTTGAGTTTTTTATTTCAAAACCCAAAATTAAATTTGGCTGTAGAACACTTTCACAAAGGAAATAGATTTTATACAAAATTGCAAATTGAAAAAATAATTTTGGAATATTTTAAACAATCTATAATTTCATGTATCCTTTATTAAAAATCATCTAAATCACACACCAAAAAATGGACAAAATTTTAGATATCGATAATGTTGACCTAAAGATTATCTCCTTGCTCAATGAAGATGCAAAGACGCCATACACTGAAATTGCAAAAAAAGTATTCGTTTCTTCCGGTACAGTTCATGTGAGAATGAAGAAATTGGAGGATATGGGTGTGGTAAAAAGCGCAACTCTAAACATCAATTTCTCAAAATTAGGCTACGATATATCTGCATTCTTAGGAATCTACCTAGAGAAAAGCTCGCTATATGATACCGTGATCGAAAAGTTAAAAGGGATTTCTGAGGTAGTCAGCGCTTATTACACTACTGGGAATTACTCGATTTTCGCTAAAATCATCTGTAGAGACACCAATCACCTCCGACTTGTGCTAGACAAAATCCAAAAAGTAGATGGTATTGACCGAACAGAAACCCTAATTGTATTGGAAGAAAGTATCAATAGACCGATCTCATTTTTTGACAAAGAGAAATAATATTATTAGGATTAAATCTAAATAAATAATATTTGAGGATTCGTCAAGTTTTAAAAAAAATGTGAAGAAAGTTCTTCACATTTTTTTTATGTATAAAATACTGTAAGTCAGTATTTTAATCTCCTTTACCCCTAAATATCTAGCAAGCACTCCAGTTTTTTGATCGGAGGAAGAACATATTTTTTTGTTTGAATGTTGTATTTTTACGAACTAACTATAATTAGTCTAAACAACTCAGTTCATGAGCAAAGACAACCAGATTTTAGAAGACCTTAACTCCAAAGAATATGAGCATGGATGGTCTGTTAATTTCGAAACAGATGAGGCCCCACTTGGCCTAAATGAAGATATTATTCGTTGGATTTCTACTAAAAAAGAAGAACCAAGTTGGTTGCTGGAATGGAGACTAAAGGCTTTCAAAATCTGGCAAGGCATGACCGAGCCCACTTGGGCCAATGTGAAGTATCAAAAGATGGATTTACAGGCTTTGAGATATTACTCTGCTCCCAAGCAAAGTAAAAAACCAAAAAATATAAATGAGGTAGATCCTGAGTTAATTGCCATTTACGAAAGATTAGGTATTTCGCTTCATGAACAAAAAAGACTTCAAGGAATTGCGATAGATGTAGTGCTTGATTCCGTATCCGTGGCTACTACTTTTAAAGAAACCTTAGGTAAGCTTGGAATCGTTTTTTGCTCTTTTAGTGAGGCAGTAAAAGAACATCCAGAGCTGATTCAAAAATATTTAGGTTCAGTAATTCCGATGACGGACAACTATTATGCTTCATTAAATGCTGCTGTATTTTCAGATGGCTCATTTTGTTACATCCCCAAAGGGGTACGTTGTCCAATGGAATTGTCTACCTATTTCCGTATTAATGCCGCAAACACGGGCCAATTTGAGCGCACACTAATTGTGGCAGATGACTCTTCTTATGTATCCTACTTGGAAGGTTGTACCGCTCCTCAGCGTGACGAAAATCAACTGCATGCAGCCGTAGTAGAAATTTATGCCGGTGCACATGCAGAAGTGAAATACTCCACCGTCCAGAACTGGTTTCCAGGCGATAAAGAAGGGAAAGGTGGGATTTACAATTTTGTAACCAAGCGTGGAATTTGTGCCGGGGACCACTCCAAAATTTCTTGGACACAAGTAGAGACAGGTTCGGCTATAACTTGGAAATATCCTTCTTGCATTCTAAAGGGAGATTATTCTATCGGTGAGTTTTATTCCGTAGCCGTCACCAACAACTACCAACAAGCAGATACAGGAACTAAAATGATCCATATTGGTAAAAACACCAAGTCAAGGATTGTTTCCAAAGGAATCTCCGCTGGTAAATCTCAAAATTCCTATCGAGGACAGGTGCAAGTCATGAAGCGAGCACACAATGCACGCAATTTTTCACAATGTGACTCCCTATTGATGGGTAACCAATGTGGAGCCCATACCTTTCCTTACATAGATATTGCCAATCCTACCGCCAAGGTGGAACATGAGGCTACAACTTCCAAAATCGGAGAAGATCAAATCTTCTACTGCAACCAACGCGGAATAGCGACCGAAGATGCTGTGGCCTTGATTGTGAATGGCTATGCCAAGGAAGTTCTGAACCAGCTCCCTATGGAGTTTGCAGTGGAAGCTCAAAAATTATTAGCACTCACCCTGGAAGGTTCGGTAGGCTAACCTACCGCGGTAGGCTAATCCCACCTAAAATCTAACGCGTACCTTAGAAAAACTAGCTCATGCTATCTATAAAAAATCTACATGCCTCCATTGAAGGCACTCCTATTCTCAGAGGAATTAACCTAGAAGTGAAAGCAGGAGAAGTACATGCCATCATGGGGCCCAATGGCTCAGGTAAATCTACTCTAGCCTCTGTTCTTGCAGGAAGAGAAGAATACGAAGTTACCGAAGGAGAAGTCTTCTTTCAAGGCAAAGAACTCCTATCCCTCTCCCCAGAAGACCGTGCACGAGAAGGGGTATTTTTAGCTTTCCAGTATCCGATTGAAATTCCTGGGGTTTCTACTACCAACTTCTTGCGAACAGCGCTCAACCAAGTTCGAGAATACAGAGGCCAAGAACCTTTAGATGCTGTCAAATTTCTTTCGTTGATGAAAGAAAAAATGGCCTTGGTGGAAATTGATCAAAAATTATTGAGCCGCTCCTTAAATGAAGGTTTCTCTGGTGGCGAGAAAAAGCGAAATGAAATTTTCCAAATGGCGATGCTTAATCCGGTACTCTCCATTTTAGATGAAACTGATTCTGGTTTGGATATCGATGCGCTTCGAATCGTGTCCAATGGGGTAAATAAGTTGAAATCTGATACGACTGCAACCATTGTGGTCACCCACTACCAACGCCTTCTCGACTACATCATTCCCGATTTTGTACACGTCCTATACAAAGGACGAATCGTAAAGTCAGGCAAGAAGGAGCTTGCCCTCGAACTAGAAGAAAAAGGCTACGATTGGATTAAAGAGGAAGTTGATTCTACAGCCACAGTCTGATCCCTACCACCACACACATGAGTACCTTGACACAACACGAATCGGTTCTTGGTCTTTTTGAAGCAGCACCAGCTACTTTTCTTTCTTTGCGCCAACTGGGTAAGGAAAGTTTTTATGCACAAGGAATGCCAGCCCTCAAAGCCGAAGAATATAAATTCACCCCACTAGCCAAGAAATTGGAGAGTAGCTTGACCGAATTCCACCCTGCGCAGCGGGTAGAAATAAGCACTGAGCAGGTCAAATCCGCTGTATTCCCTAATTTTAAAGGTGTTGTTTTGGTTTTTTCAAATGGCCATTTTATTGCTCATTTATCTACAACAACGGAAGGTCTTACCATAAATCTACTTTCTGAGATTGAAAATACCCCTCTGGGAAGCATTGCAAAACCAGATAAGGATCCTTTCACTGCCTTAAATCAAGCGACTTTCACGGATGGACTCCATCTCTCTATTGAAAACAAGAAATCGATCGAATCTCCGATTTTACTACTACAGTTCCACCAAGCTCAAGGAGGACAAGTAATTTCTCCTCGGATTTGGATTGAAGCAGGTGATTTTTCAAAAGCCACATTTATCGATTACCACATCTCCGTGGATGCTGCTCCCTATTTTGTAAATAAGGTAGTAGAAATCAAGGGTGGAGTTCATGCGAATATTTCCTACCACAGCTTACAAGAAGAAAGCAATCAAGTGATTGAGGTGAGCAACCTCGTAACGGATATCTACCAGGATGCCCAGTTTAACTCTACGCAAATCACCCTCTCTGGGGATATGGTGCGAAACAATCTGACGCTAAATCTATTGGGTAGCAATTCGGTGGGAAATATGAATGGCCTCTATCTGCTACAAGGTAAATCGCATGTAGACAACCATACCAACGTTGACCATACGATTCCCCATGCTGAATCGAATGAACTTTACAAAGGCATTCTTGCAGACCAAAGCAGAGGTGTTTTTAATGGAAAGATTTTCGTGCGCCAAATCGCACAAAAAACAAATGCCTTCCAGCAAAACAATAACATCCTGCTTTCGGAAGACGCGATCATCAATACCAAACCTCAACTTGAGATTTGGGCAGATGATGTGAAGTGCTCTCACGGATGTACTGTCGGACAGCTTGATGAAGAAGCCTTATTTTATCTCCAGGCAAGAGGTATAGACAAAATCACCGCAAAAGGGCTATTGCTGTATGCTTTTGCAGGGGAGGTTCTTGACAAAATCGAAGAGGATAGCCTTCGCAATTACATTGTAAATCAAATCCAAAACCGACTCGGGAGTAATTTCTAAGCCATGTCCATCCAAGTCAATGCCATAAGGAGCCTTTTCCCGATACTTCACCAAGAGGTAAATGGATATCCTTTGATTTATTTTGACAATGCCGCTACCACTCAAAAACCTCAAGTGGTATTGGATGCACTAACACAGTACTACGAAAAGGATAATTCCAATATCCACCGAGGTGCACATACCTTGGCAGATCGAGCTACGAGTCAGTACGAGGAAACTAGAGAAAGTGTCCGAACCCTACTCAATGCGCGAGAATCTGCTGAAGTGATTTTTACAAGAGGCACTACCGAAAGCATTAACCTAGTAGCCAAAACTTTCGGCCCAAAATTCATTCAAAAAGGAGATGAAATTCTCATTTCCACGCTTGAGCATCACAGCAACATCGTGCCCTGGCAAATGCTTTGTGAGCAAACTGGTGCCATCCTCAAGGTTATCCCAATTACGGATTCTGGAGAGCTGGTGATGGATGAGTTTGAAAAACTTCTCAGTTCAAAAACCAAATTGATTAGTATCGTCCATGCATCAAATGCGCTTGGAACCATCAATCCAGTAAAAAAAATCATTGATGCAGCCCATGCGGTAGGAGCAAAAGTTTTACTAGATGGCGCCCAGTCTGCCTCTCACTTGGAGGTGGATGTTCAAGAACTTGACTGCGATTTTTTTGTTTTTTCTGCGCACAAACTTTATGGTCCCACCGGATTAGGAGTTTTGTATGGAAAAAGAGAACTCTTGGAAGCAATGCCCCCATTCCTTGGAGGTGGAGAGATGATTCGAGAGGTGACTTTTGAGAAAACCACTTACAATACAATTCCTTTTAAGTTTGAAGCCGGTACCCCAAGTATTGCAGAAGTAATTGCCTTTAAGCCTGCCTTAGATTTCATTAAATCGACAGGCAAGACAAATATTCATCTTCATGAGAATGACTTACTACAATATGCGGCAGAGTTACTTCAAGATGTCAAAGGAATAATCCCTGTTGGAACTGCTACAGAAAAGATAGCTGTCTACTCCTTTACGATTAAAGGGATGCACCCATTTGATGTGGGACAGTTGCTGGATGCTAAAGGTATCGCAGTTCGGACCGGCCACCATTGTACTCAACCCTTGATGCATAGATTGGGATTAGAAGGCACCGTTCGTGCCTCCTTTGCTGTTTACAATACCCGAGCTGAGGTGGAAGTATTTGCACAGGCGCTTGCAAAAATCGCTAACTTAAAAAATAAATGAGCACGATAGCAGACATACAAAACGAGATCGTAGCCGAATTTGAGATTTTGGGTGAAGACCGAGAATCCACGATTTTTTACATCATGGAGTTAGGGGGAAACTTAGAACCCTACCCAGAACCTTATCGTAAAGACGAGTACACTATTCAAGGATGTCAATCGAAGGTATGGTTAGTGGCTGAGGAGGAGGGAGGAAAAGTGATTTATAAAGCTGATAGCAATACCGATATTACCAAAGGGTTGATTTCGCTACTTATTCGGGTATTAAATGAACGAAGCCCAAAGGAAATTCTAGAGGCCGATCTTGACTTTATCCCGCGAATTGGAATGGGCAATATCCTAGGCAGTCAACGATCGAATGGATTGGCATCGATGATGAATCAAATGAAGCGCTATGCCCTAGCTTTTCAAACCAAGCAAAACGCCTAACATGAACGTCGACGAATCTTCTGAAAATAAAATACAAATTGATAACCTCCGGGATAAGGTAGTCACAGCCATTAAGTTGGTATATGACCCTGAAATACCCGTTGACGTATATGAATTAGGATTAATCTATGAGATCAGTGTTTACCCAGTAAACAATGTATTTGTATTAATGACACTAACTTCGCCAAATTGCCCTTCGGCTGAGTTTATTCCTTCAGAGGTGAAGGAAAAAATTCAACAAATCGAAGGAATTAACCATGTAGAAGTTGAGGTAACTTTTGAACCTCCGTATACCCAAGATATGATGTCTGAGGTAGCCAAATTAGAATTAGGATTTCTTTAACAAAAAAATAAACACGCAGAACAATGTATCCTGAAGAATTAATTGCCCCCATGCGCGCTGAGTTGTCTCTCGTTGGATTCGAAGAGTTTCGTACAGCCGAACAAGTAGCTGCCCACCTAGGTCCAGATCATAAAGGAACTACTTTCTTAGTAGTCAACTCCGTGTGCGGATGTGCTGCTGGTGCTGCTAGACCAGGAGTAAAAATGGCTCTTGAGCAAGCTGGTAAAAAGCCAACGACATTAGCTACTGTATTTGCTGGGAACGACCGCGATGCGGTTGCTAAAGTCCGTGAATTGGTATTGCCCTACCCTCCCTCCTCTCCTGCAATGGCTTTATTTAAGAATGGTGAACTCATCCACTTTATTGAGAGACACCATATTGAAGGAAGAAATGCAAAAATGATTGGAGAGCATTTGGTAGAAGTATTTGAACAATTTTGTGATTAAAAAAGTCCTTCGGGACTTTTTTTGTTTGTACACAAAATCAAGTTAACCTTTTACAAAAAGGATTTATTCATTTAATCCCTGATAATCAATTGATTAGATAAAAATAGATTTAAATTAAATTAATTTTATCTTTTTCTAAGATTACCAATAGAATAATATATTTGAAAAATGGCCGATTTTAGTAACTTGAGGCCGATTTTAGAGTTTTATATCCAAAATAAGCTACAAACAAATCCATCATGTCTGATTCTGCCAAGCTGTTCTACAAAGGACAAGAGTTTGAATTTCCAGTTATCATAGGTACTGAAAACGAACCTGCAATTGACATTGCAAAACTTAGAAGTGATACTGGTCTTATCACCATTGACTCTGGCTTCAAAAATACGGGTTCAACAACTAGTTCGATCACATTTCTGGATGGAGAAGAAGGCATCCTTCGATACAGAGGCTACCGAATCGAAGATCTTGCAGAAAAATCTAGCTTCATGGAAGTGGCTTACCTCCTTATTCATGGTGAATTACCTACACAAGCTCAATTTGAAGATTTCACAAAACAGATCACCTATCATACTCTAGTTCACGAGGACATCAAAAAGATTTTGGATGGGTTTCCCTCCAATGCGCACCCGATGGGTGTTCTCTCCTCTTTAATCTGCTCTTTATCTGCTTTTTACCCGGATTCTCTAAATCCAAATAGCACGCCAGAAGAAGTCAATCTAAGTATGGTTCGCCTGCTAGCAAAGATGCCAACCTTTGCGGCTTGGGCTTATAAAAACAAGATGGGACATCCAGTGAACTATCCAGACAACTCACTTGATTACTGTTCCAATTTCTTAAAAATGATGTTTGCACTCCCTGCAGAGCGTTATCAAGTAGATCCAGTAGTTGCCAAGGCACTAGACGTACTCTTAATTCTTCATGCAGACCACGAGCAAAACTGCTCTACTTCTACTGTTCGCATGGTAGGTTCTTCTCAAGGACCTATTTATGCATCTATTTCTGCGGGTATCAATGCACTTTGGGGACCACTTCACGGCGGAGCCAACCAGTCGGTGATTGAAATGCTTGAAGCGATTAAAGCCGATGGAGGAAATGCTAAAAAATACCTAGATAAAGCAAAAGACAAAAATGATTCCTTCCGCTTGATGGGATTTGGTCACCGCGTGTATAAAAACTTCGATCCAAGAGCAACCATCATTAAAAAGGCTGCCGATGACGTATTGGACAAGCTTGGCGTAAAAGACCCAATCTTGGATATTGCGAAGGAGCTTGAATTCGCAGCCCTGAACGATCCGTATTTTGTAGAAAGAAAGTTGTACCCCAACGTAGATTTCTACTCTGGCATCATCTACCGAGCACTCGGAATTCCTACCGATATGTTTACGGTGATGTTTGCCTTGGGCCGTCTACCTGGCTGGATTGCCCAATGGAAAGAAATGATTCAAAAAGGGGAGCCTATCAGTAGACCAAGACAAGTATATAATGGCGCTACAGAAAGAGATTATGTAGCCATGACAAAGCGATAATTCATTACATTACTGAATAGCTCCTTTTTTCTTTATTTTATCAATCTGACTAAAAAGAATCAAAGGCGCTGTTTTTTTGAGCTTTTCAAAAAGATAAAAAAAAATAATTTCAAACGCCTTTAGATCCGATGAACCCACAAACCCTTGAAGAGGCAGTAGCGCTCACCCAAAAATTCACCTCACGCCCTTCGAATGAAGAGCTCCTTCGCCTCTATGGATTGTACAAACAAGCCACAGAAGGGGACAATGAAGAAGAGCGACCTGGGGGATTCGATTTTAAAGCTGCTGCCAAATACAATGCATGGCTAATTTTAAAAGGGAAATCTAAAGAAGATGCTACCCTAGCCTATCAAGAATTAGTGGGTGAACTTGCCGGAAAATACATCTAATCGAAACGAGCCCTGAATGAATTTCAGGGCTTATTTTTTTCATAGTACCTCGCCAGAACACTTCCAAGAATCAATTGCTGCAAATGATACAGCATTACAGGAAGCAAAACCAAGCCAAAGATTGCAGCGCTTGGAAACAATACCTTCCCAATTGCAACTCCATGTACCAAGGATTTTGTAGAACCACAGAAAAGGGCAGTGATTCGATCCTCCTTTGAAAAAGAACCCATTTTTGTAAGTAGAAAGAGTATTCCCACAACCAATACTAAAATAAAAAGCATGAATAGAGCTAATCCCCCAATGCTTAACCAGGTGAAGGAGGCGAAAAGCTGTTGTGAAAAGGACTCCGAAAATGTGGTAAACACAATGGAAAGAATGACCGTTTGATCCAAATATTTCAAGCGATTCAAATAGGGCTTGATTTTGGAAAAAAAATACCGATGCATCGCTAATCCCAAAATCACAGGAAGTACTACTTTAATCGATAAGTCAATGATCGAAGACCAAAGATCAAGTTCCCCTGCGACCTCCCCTCCTGCAATACGCATCCAAAAAGGAGTGATTACTACTCCTAAAAGGCTTGAAATACTGGCATTAAAGATAGCTGCAGCCACATTACCACCAGAAATTGACACCAAAACGACAGAGGCACTGACAGTAGAGGGTAAGGCTGCCAGAAAACTGATGCCAAGAGCAAAATTTGGATCCAATCCAGGGAAAAAATAAACCAATGAAAATACAAGCAATGGAAAAACCAAAAATGTAGTTACCTGAATCAAAACATGAAGTTTCCAATTACTCAACCCCGTACGAAGTTGTGCTGGATCGAGCTTCAGTCCATAAAAAAAGAAAAGCAGTCCAATACCCACTTGAATAAATGGCTTCCATGGAAGGTTGGACTCCGTTGAACCCAATTCAGGCAGGATTGCCGCCAGTCCTATAGCGCATAGGATGCCAACCAAAAATCCATTCAGGCCAACACGAGCTAATGATTCACTTAATTTGGCCTTCATTAGTGAACAAGTCTTTTGAAATTATCACAGAAAATGGCAGTAGCTATGGCGACATTGAGAGATTCTGCCTTTCCAAAACTTGGAATGGTAATCTTGCTATTCACCCACTTTTCAACCTCTTTCGATATTCCCTGAGATTCATTCCCAAGCAGAAGCACTCCTGGAGAAGGGTTTATAAGTTCATGGATAGATTCTCCTTCTAAAAAAGCCCCATACACTGGCAATTTCCATTCTTGAAAAGCCTTGGCTAAGTCTCCATAAAAAAATTGCACACGCGTAAATGAACCCATGGAAGATTGAATCACTTTCGGATTATAAAATTCAGCGGAATGGGTGGAAAAAATTAATTTTTTGATTCCATACCAATCTGCAATTCGAATGATAGTACCGAGGTTACCCGGATCCCGGACCTCATCCAATGCAAGGATAAGTTCGCCTTTTTCAGGTAAAAATGCTTGGTTTGGCTTCATTTGAACTACGGCCAAGGCAGCATCATTACTTTGATACTGCCCCACCTGCTCGAGTTGATTGGGGGTCACAAAAAGTACTTCGAACGCTTTGCCACTCAATAATGGGGCATGTTTAGCAGCAAATTCCTGGGTGACTAAAAGTAAATCCACCGTGAAACTGGATTGAAGAACTTCAACCACACTTTTCTCCCCTTCTACAAAGAATTTTCCCGACTCAAGGCGGTATTTTTTTTGATGTAAGGATTTTATAAACTTAACCGTATTTTTGCTTAGCATTCGTCCTCCAATTCGAACTTGAAATCTTCCAAATATATACTTTTTCTCAGTCTACTCTGGTTTTGCCTTAGCTGCTCTTTGACCAGAAATTTGGAAGAGGGTGAGTATGCGGTCTATGACAATGAACTAGTTGGCCTAAATAAGGCGGATGGGGATGCTCTTCAACAACTGCTAGAGCAAGAACCTAATACCCGAATTTTGGGAGGTTCCTTTGGTGTAATGCTCTATCGAATAGGAAACAAATTTTACGATAGCAGTAAAGTTGCCACCAAACGAACTAAAGTAGTTGACGAATTGAACGCGCTTCAATTGGATAATGAGGTTCAATCCAATGAATTGTCCTACAAACGAAAAGTAGAAAACCTAAAGATCAAGCTAGAAGGCCTTGAAAAGATCTTAGAATATGGGAATGCGCTGATGCGTACAGGAAATCCCGTAGTCCTATTGGACAGTAATTTGGTTGAAAAATCCAGGAAAAACATGAAAGGCTATCTGGTAAATCATGGTTTTTTTGATGCAGATGTAGATTACAGTATTTCAACTAAAAACAAAAAAGCATCCATCGCTTACCTAATCAAAGAAAACAATCCATACATCCTTGATTCGGTCTATACCCGTATCGACAATTCTGAGATTCAAGGCCTCATTTCAAGCTTTTCATCCAATTCTTTTATCAAAAAAGGTGAGATTTATAACCAAGACAACATCACGGCAGAGCGCAATAGATTGGAAGAACTGCTCAAAAATAAGGGCTATTACATGTTTTCGAAGTCCTACATCAACTTCATCGCTTACCAAGACACTGCGGCGAAGTCGATACGACTGGAGCAAATAATCCAAAAGCCTGCCTTTGCAGAAAGCCATCAAGTATATACGCTCGATTCGATCAGCCTACAAATCAATCCTCCTTCCGATGAGTTTGCTGACAGACGAATCCTAACCCATTATCAAGGGATTGATTTTTCCTTTTATCGAGATCGGTATTCCGCCAAAATCCTGGCCTCAAGGATTCAATTGCAAAAGGGAAAGCCCTACAACAGGATTGAAGCACTTGAAACGCAGCGATTGATAAATAGTCTCGATCTTTTCCGGTTTGTTAATATCACTTTTGATACGCTAGGAACCTCACTGACAGCCGCTATTTATACACAACCCAATCAAAAATACCAGTTAACCAATCAGCTGGGAATGACCATCACGGAGCAGCTTCCAGGACCTTTTTTCAGTACTGCGCTGAGAAATCGAAATTTCTTTCAAGCAGGGGAACTACTTGAACTCAATTTCAGAGCTGGCTTGGAAGGTGTTGCTTCTGCCACAGGTCAAGGTGTTTACCAAAGTAGTGAAATCAATACTTCGCTTTCTGTGATTTTTCCTAGATTCTTAATCCCCTTTTCCCCAAAGACTCTTCAGAAATATGGAAAATACAACCCGAATACACGAGTTCAATTTGGATATTTGAGTACCAATAGGCCAGAATACAACCGAAATGCAATCAATGGACAGTTGGGCTACACCTGGTCTACGCGAAATAACCGTCAGTCCTTTACCATCAATGCCGCAGATGTCAGCTACATCCGAACGCCTTTTATCCAAGATGAATTTCTAGGGATTCTGGAAAACTTACAGAACGATGGCAACAACCTGATCTGGTCATTTCTACCCTCACTGATTAGTAGTTTTTCAGGGCAGACCTTGATCAATTTCAATCGTTACGGTGATTTTTCAGCGCGAAAAGCTTCCCTACTCCGAGTTTTTGGAGAAAGTGGCGGGACGACCTTAAATTTTACAAATGTTCGGAGAAACGATTCACCAGAAATCAACTATGCCAATTTCCAATGGCTTAAGGGACAAGTCGATTACAGACGTTATTATCCAATCAGTAAAAAACAAACCCTTGCTTACCGTCTCAACTTTGGAATGGCACGTCCTTACGGGGTCAGTGTGGGGATTTTGCCCTATGAGAAGTATTTCTTTGCTGGAGGTGGCACCAGTATCCGTGCCTGGCAAGCGCGAAGACTCGGCCCTGGAAGTTCTACCCCAATCACTGGACCAGGTGGGAATTACGATTACAGAAATGAGCAACCTGCAGAAATGATTCTTGAGAGCATGTTTGAGTACCGCAGAAAGTTATTCAGCTACTTCGATATGGCAGTTTTCCTTGATGCAGGTAACTCTTGGATGATCGGCAGGGACGATGCTCGCCCTGGAGCAGATTTTAGATACGATCGATTTTACAAGGAGATTGCGGTAGGAACTGGTGTAGGATTACGAATGGATTTCGACTTTTTAGTCATCCGCCTAGACTTGGCTACAAAAGCCCTCGATCCAGCGCGCCAAGAAGGCCAACGATGGATTCTTGATAACATTCGATTCAATAAACCCTTCGGGGAAAAAGGACAAACCGTATTTAATTTTGGAATTGGATATCCATTCTAAAATCAAAAAACTAATGAGTAGGAAATCAAAAGAAGAAATTGCAGCCATTTACAAGCAAATGCAGAATTACATTTGCGAAGCCCTGGAGGCTGGAGATGGTGCAGGATCCTTCAAAGCAGACAATTGGATTAGAGAAGAAGGTGGAGGAGGTCAAACCAAAATTTTTCAAGATGGAGCCATCCTTGAAAAAGGTGGAGTAGCCTTTTCGGCTGTACATGGGCCGACTCCCAAAAAGATTTCTGATAAACTTAGGTTGGAGTCCGGTATTTTTTTTGCTACGGGAGTGTCTATCGTTTTGCATCCCTTCAATCCTATGGTCCCCATCATCCACATGAATATCCGATACTTCGAGATGGAAGATGGTACCCACTGGTTTGGTGGAGGAATAGATTTGACTCCCCATTACCTTGTTGCTGAAGATGCGGTTTACTTTCACCAAAAATTAAAAGAAACCTGCGATTCCTTTGATAAAAGCTACTATCCCAAGTTCAAAGATTGGGCAGATGAGTACTTTTTCATCAAGCATCGTCAAGAGACACGTGGCATTGGGGGCATTTTTTACGATCGACTCAGCGCTACCTCGGACAGCCATTTCCAGGAGATTTTGGATTTTAGCCTTGCCCTAGGAAGATTGTTTCCTGAATTGTATACCTACTTTATGCAAAAAAACGGAAAGCTACCCTTCGGCAAAGAAGAAAAAGCTTGGCAAGGACTCCGTCGTGGCCGCTATGTGGAGTTTAACTTGGTATGGGATGCGGGAACCAAGTTTGGCTTGGATACCAATGGACGGACAGAAAGCATTTTAATGAGCATGCCCCCACAAGCAGAATGGACCTATCAGCATGAACCCAAGCCAGGAAGTGCGGAGGAATATACCTTGGCTCATCTGAAAAAAGGAATTGACTGGATTTCGTATACCGCATGATAGAATCTATTGAGGATTGGGACGAGAAGGCCTTTATATGGCTCAATTCCTTCCATTCGGATGGATTGGATCCCATCGTCTTGCAGCTATCGCAAACGATCACCTGGATTCCCTTGTACCTTTTGCTACTCTATTTAATCTACCGAAAAGATCCTAAAAATATGGCCTGGGTGATTGGAGGAATATTTCTGACCATCCTCCTTGCCGATCAAGTTAGTTCAGGATTGATGAAACCCTTTTTCGAACGACTCCGCCCCTGTCATAATCCACAATGGGAAGGACTATTGCATCTTTATGGTAGATGCGGAGGACTTTATGGTTTTGTTTCTTCCCATGCTGCCAACACCTTTGGGATGGCCACATTTTTAACACTTATCCTGCATAAAAAGCAAAAAGGAATCTATTGGCTTTTTCTGTATGCCGTGGTAGTCAGCTATACCCGCATTTATCTAGGGGTACATTATCCCTTAGATGTATTTTTTGGTGCTTTGGTCGGCGTTATTTCCGCATACTTATCTTGGGCTATCGTAGTCCTTCTAAAGCGGAAAATCATCAAAAAAGTACTGGAATAACGAGCCACACGGAATCAAAAAACCAACCCAAAAAGGGGATAAATTTTTAAACGCCGTATTGATCAACTAGGCATTTCCCAGATTTCATTTTGTTGGTACTGGATTTCACCGTTGCTTACCACAAGGGGGGATTCCAAATTATTGTGATACAATTTACCGGTACCCAAGCCTTGTGGGAGACTTGGTAGGTAGGTAGAAGTAAGTTGAGAGATGGCATTGAGGCCAATCGCGCTCTCCAAGGCCGAGGTCATCCACCACCCAATACCCATTTTTTCTGCCAAATCAATCCATTCACGGGTTTCTAAAATCCCTCCCAAAAGGCTGGGCTTCAAAATTAAGAACTGCGGCTGAATGGAATTCAGTACTTCCTCTTTATCTAGTTTACCAATAAGTTCCTCATCCAAAGCGATTGGAATTGGACTTTTTACCGCCAACTCCCGCATTGCTTTCCACTGACCCACCGCGATAGGCTGTTCGATGCTGTGCATTCCAAAATCTTGCAGTTGCTCCAGTTTGCCCATTGCTTCTTGGATTGAAAAGGCACCATTGGCATCCACTCGCAGTACAAGATTTTTTGATGCTTCATGCTCTCGGATAAAGCGAAGTAGTTCAAGCTCCTGAGCAAAGTCAATAGCCCCGATTTTCATTTTCAAGCAGGTAAACCCCTCCCCTAATTTTTGATTAATCTGCTGAAGCATAAATTCTTTGGTTCCCATCCAAATCAATCCGTTGATAGGAATAGGCACTCCCTGATCAAAAAATGTATTGGAAAGAATACGCTTTCGTCCACCATTAAGAAAATCCAAAAGGGCCGTTTCCAAGCCAAAACGGATAGAAGGGAGTGAAAATGGTACTAACGCTTTCACTTGCTGGAGTAAGCTCTCCTCCTCCAAATCCCAAGACCGGTGGTTTGCCTGGGCTAAAAATTTCCCTAAAACTTTCTCAAAATCAGGTGAGAAGTCTGGACTCAAGCCAATCAATGGTGCAGCCTCTCCCCAGCCAACTTGATCTAAGTCTCCCATACGATGCACCATGATCCAAAAGACGTCCCGTGTATGCATTACCCCTCGAGAGGTTCCTGCTTCAAATCGAAAGAGAAGCGTTCTTTTGAGGTAAGAAAAAGTAAGATGAACAGGTAAAGTCATGAAGGTGTAACCAAAAGGAGTTGACTAGGGTTAACTATATTTGAGGATTAATTGCCCTATTTATGGAAATTCCGAGTATTGATCTTAAAGAGTACGAATATACTTTACCCGAAGAACGAATCGCTAAATATCCCTTAGAAAAACGGGATCATTCCAAGCTTTTGGAATACAAAAAGGGAATCCTACACCACCGCTATTTTTTTGATCTTCCAGCCCTTTTGGATTCTGGAAGCCTCCTAGTGTATAACAATACCAAAGTAATTCCTGCTCGCTTAATTTTCCAACGTCAAACGGGTGCTCGGATTGAGGTATTTTTACTCCAACCTGCGGCTCCATCTAGGGTGATGTCGGAAATTATGGCTTCCAAGAAGCCGGTGGTCTGGGAAACGATGATTGGTCATATTAAAAAATGGAAAGAGGGAGAAGAACTTAAAGGAACTGTTGCTCTAGCAAATCAACAAGTGGTTCTTACAGCCCGACTTCTAAATAGAAAACTAAAGCAAGTCGAATTTTCATGGTCAGGTGAAGAAATTGCTTTTGTAGATTTGGTGGAGGCATGTGGGGAAACACCCCTTCCTCCCTACCTCAACCGAAAGGCGCAAGAAGAAGATAAATCGCGTTACCAAACCGTTTATTCTGAGAAAGACGGTGCTGTAGCAGCGCCTACTGCTGGTCTTCATTTTACAGAGGAGATTTTTTCGGCGTTACGAAAAAAGGGAATTCAAGAAGCAGCACTTACGCTTCATGTAAGCGCAGGGACATTTCAGCCGATCAAGGCTCAAACTGTGGAAGAGCATCCCATGCACAGTGAACAAATGGAAATCAAGTTAGAAACCATTGAAAAGCTGCTCAGGCATGAAGGGAAAATTGTTGCTGTGGGAACTACTTCAGTGAGGACTCTAGAGAGTATGTACTGGTTTGGTGTTCAATTGCTTGAAAATAGAGGCAGTGTTTTTCAAATTAAAAAACTTGCTCCCTATGCTCGACGTGAATCTTTACCCACAGGCAAAGAGGCCTTGGAAGCAATTGTTAAAGAAATGAATGCTAAGTCAGTGGATTCATTATTGGGCACTACCGAGATTTTTATCTTTCCAGGGTATCGTTTTCAACTAGTAGATGGATTGATCACCAACTTTCACCAACCTGGCTCAACGCTTATACTATTGATTGCTGCGATTTTGGGTAAGGACTGGAAAAAGATTTACCAAGAAGCCCTCGATAACAACTACCGATTTCTTAGCTACGGAGACAGTAGCCTACTTTGGATTTAATCTCCAAAGCTTCCGAGCTTCCGGATACCCCCTAGGAGTTGGTGGTAAAATGTACGCCCTAT
>Ga0209443_1000864_pt1 | contig 20020 bp, 17 predicted proteins | sample LauGreBMM110DCMD_2_FD_187571 | JGI IMG/M metagenome (GOLD analysis project Ga0209443, IMG submission 187571) | Freshwater lake microbial communities from Lake Michigan, USA - Su13.BD.MM110.DCMD (SPAdes) (version 2) | ecosystem: Environmental > Aquatic > Freshwater > Lake | place: Lake Michigan... | reverse complement strand
GAGCGCGCCACTAAAACTGTGATATACCCTAAAGGCAGTTTGATATTTAATGCCTTTAACCAAACCCCTTATGATAAAGTAAAAGTGGTTATTTTAGGTCAGGATCCTTATCATAATCCCGGTCAAGCGATGGGATTAAGCTTTTCAGTGCCAGAAGGAATTAAACCACCTCCTTCCTTAATGAATATTTACAAGGAACTCAATAAAGATATCGGCTTAGCAATACCTACTACCGGCGATTTAACCAAGTGGGCAAATCAAGGTGTGTTGCTATTAAATGCTGTAATGACAGTTAGAGAAAATGAACCTGCTAGTCATGGTAAAATTGGATGGATGGAATTTACCAATGATGTGATTAAGCATTTGTCCAGCGAAAAAAAAGGTATTGTATTTTTATTGTGGGGAAACTTTGCCCAACAAAAACAGCTATACATTGATGCAGCAAAACATAAAATTTTTAAAGCCGCCCACCCTTCCCCATTAAGCGCACACAATGGCTTTTTTGGATGCAAACATTTTAGTTTAACCAATGAATATTTGGTAAAAAACAATATAGACCCTATTGATTGGAAACCTTAAATGATACGTTTTAAAATGAAATTGATTAAAAATATATTCGCGCGCATATTAGCCATTTGGGCCTTATTCATTTTTGCTTCAACCATGTTTGTATTTTTTCCGTTTTACTTGGTATGCTTTGTGATTTCAGACCCACAAAAAACAAGATACCACCGATTTATATCACAAATTTGGATGGGTGTATTTTTATTTTTAGTGGGGGTCACATTTAAAGTCACTGGGAAGTCAATTTTTGACGGCTTGGAAAATGCGATCATTGTATGCAACCACAACAGCATCATTGATATTCCTGTGAGCACCCCATTTTTAGCAAGAGCAAATAAAACAATTGCAAAAAAAAGCTTTGTGTATGTCCCTTTATTTGGATGGATATATCAATTTGCCTCCGTAATTGTTGATCGGAAAAATAACGAAAGCAGACGTAAAAGCTATGAAGAAATGAAACGCGTATTAGATAATGGATTAGATATGCTTATTTATCCTGAAGGCACACGCAACAAAACAAATAACCCATTAAAATCATTTTATGATGGCGCATTTAAATTGTCCGTGGATACGGGGAAACCCATTGTGCCAGTGGTCATTTTAAATACAAAAAGAATATTACCCGCAAAGCCTATTTTAATTTTTAGACCCGGTAAAATTATATTAAATATTCTACCAGCAATTTCGCCAGTAGGTCACAGTACCGAAACCTTAAAGCTTTTAGTATTTAATATTATGGCTGATCATTATGAAAAGAATAATAAGTCATAATATCAATTTCAATATGCTGTTAAGTAGTTATTATAATAGTTGAAATAGTAAGCGACTTTTCTAATATGAAGAGGAGGAGAATGTTCTACTTCTATTAATTTTCAAGTCCCTAAGTATCCCTGATTTTGGATTCACAGAAATACTAAATGACTTATACAATCCTATCGGAGTAACGTTTATGGCTAATTGCCAACAATGCATTTCCCTTGTTATAAACATACTTAATTGTTGTATGCTTCGCTTTGCAACATCTATATATCCCGTACCACCCAACTTCCATTTAGGGGTAATACTAAAATCGCCGTTAAAATTTAAACTCGAATAGGTGTTAATTTGAAATCCAGAATAATCTGGTTTCATGTACCTCGAAAACTGAAAAGAATAGGACAATGTTAATGTCCATGGAATATTAAAATCAGTAAACTCAGCGGGATTTGATTTCGCATACTGTAATTGCCTTTGTTGCTCGTCAGGGGTCATGAATGGATCAATAGGAATATCTTTTTGTTTTGTTTCCTTTCCGTCGGTTGATTTACTTTTAAAGGAAGTGGAAAAGGAAAGCCCCCCGCTAGTAATATTTCCAAATTTTAATCGCGTTGGATCAAAGTCAAGTTTATTCACCCTAAACCCTTGCTTATCTGTTTGATAAGGATCCATGGTTAAATTGGAAGTAATATTTAAATTTTCAAATAAGGTAGTTCGCATATAGATATTAAAATTGCCTAAAGCAAAACTATCCGCTAAAAAATTATAACTCGAATTGAAACCAAAACCTTCAATTAATTTAACTTTCTTAAAAGCACCTTCCGTGGTATCTTTTTTATCCTTCATTTTCATCTCCAATAAATTATCTACACCAAAGCCCATTCCGCCAAAAGTACCTTCCGAATAACCGCCACCAATACCACCATCATATTTTGAAAAACGATAATTCCGCCCTGTTGAGTCAATTTGTGTTGTGTAATGATAGGAAGCTGCTAAATCGGGTGTATAACTCATGGAAATACTTGGCCTAACCTCATGTCTGATCGCTTGGATAGAACTGGTTTTTTTAAATTTATAGGTACCGAAAATTCTTGACGCAGTTCCTAAACTAAAACTCATATTAGGCGCTCTGTAAAATCCACGACTAATGGAAGTGTCTACTTGCTTTGTTTTATTATTCCAGGTTTTAATACTTTGTTGTCCAAACCACTTTTCATCAAATGAAATACCGGGTGTAATAGTAATCGGCCCTAAGGAAGGCAATGACAAACTGATTGGAATGCTATGTTGCGCGCCCCATTGCATGGTATCCAATAATTTATTAAAATTCAAAGCTGAGTCATAAAATGACAATTGATTTTGAAAACTACCATTATAACCAATACCTAGTTTTTCATACCATTTCCCTGCACCAATCTGATCCTTGGATTGAAATGGATAAATGGTGATTGCATTAAAATTGATATTAGGCAAACTCATATTAACCAATCCTAAATTATTATTTTGATTGTGGTTTAAGTTGACTGATAAATTGTATTTGTTGTCCCAACTTTTTGTATAACTAACGGAAGAGCTTATTTGGTTTTGATAATTTTGAAATGGATTATTTAACAACAACCTATTATACTTTGTACTACCAAAGTTTACATTCGCAGAAAAGGAAGTTCCTGGCCTTGCACGTTGGTCCATAGAGTGCGTCCAGTTGATCATAAAAGTTCGCCCGCCTGTATACTCTTGGTTGATCGAAGCATTCCTATTTAAGATGCGCGTATTTTGCAAACTCAAATTAAAATTACCCATGTATTTATATCGCATGATATACTTACTGTTCAAGTTTAAATTCCATCCGCCATAAGAGTAAATATTGGTCCTAACGGTTGCATCAAAATTATCACTAAGCACTTTATAATATCCCAAGCCTTCAAAGCCCAAACCAAAATCCTCACTGGTTGAAAATGCAGGTGCCATTAATCCTGAATGTCGCCCTGTAGCCAATGGGAAAATTCCGAATGGAATACCAATAGGGAAAGGCACTCCTTCAAATTCTGGGAAAGTGGGTCCTGAAACACCAATTTTATCAGTTATGATTTTCATCTTATTGGTTCTAAAAGCAAAATGAGGGTCATCTAAATTACAAGTAGTGAATCGTGCTTTATAGGCAAAAGCCACATCCTTGCTTACTTTTTTCATGGTATTGGCATTCACAAAAATTTCCCCTTGTTGGAAATTGGTATTTTTTGTTAACCCCTTACCCGATTTCATATTAAAATATATAGAATCATTCACCGATACGATATCCCCTTCTAAAAACTTTGGATTACTTAAAGGGCTACCCGTAGTATCCTTTGCCCCATAGGCACGAATGTTTTGTGTTTGTTGGTCATACACAATATTTGCTGCCTCAAGTTGAGCCGTTCCATAGTCTGTTTTGGCATCTCCATATAAAAAGAATTCTTTGGTGGCCATAATCATTACTCCAGAGTCGGTGGCATTATAATTAACAGGCGCATCAATACTATCCTTAGAAACCCTTAAAATTTGCACCGATTTAGTACTATCCATTTTGTTGCCGATCGTATCCATTTTCAACCTATTCGTATCCAATGACTTAATAATTCCTGCCTTTTTTGATAAGTTTGAATCCACCTGGGTTAAAAGTGGTTTTTTACCAAATGGCCGATTGTTGGATTTTGCCGGTTTTTGCTCCTGACTAAAGCCAGAATAGCAGGAACCAAAAACTAGTGTTAATATCAGGAAAATGCTAATATTAACAATAGAAGGGCTGTATTTTTCGTTATTTTCGTGTACTAACTTTATCACTGCTGCAAAAATAAAGTAAAACCCCATTAAGGCACTGATTATGAAGCAAAATAGATTGATTTTAGCATTTCGTTTTGGGTGTATTGCCTTTTTTAGCCTTATTTGCTTAAACGGCCACGCTCAAAACCAGCCAAAATCATTAAAACGAATTATTATTGATCCTGGGCATGGTGGAACCGACCCCGGTGCCAAAGGTAAATATTCAACTGAAGCAGCTGTATCTTTAGCTATTTCATTAAAATTAGAAGATTATATTCGTCAATCCCTGCCTGACGTTGAAGTGGTCATGACCAGAACCACAGATCTATTTAGCTCCGTTGTTGAAAAAGCAAAATTTGCAAATCAAGCTAAGGGTGATTTGTTTGTTTGCATTCATACCAATTCTGCCGGCCCATTGAAAAAGAAAGAACTGATTGGATATGTTAACAAAACCTATTATGTCAAAAAAGGTGGGAAAAAGCGAAAAGTAACCCGCAAAGTGCCCAATTATAAAATCACTTACAGTCCCAATCCAGCTAGAGGAACGGAAACCTATATATACGGTGTTGGAAAATCAGATGAACGTAAGGAAGTAGCAGATGAGATGGTGGATGAGATGGTGGAAAAATTAGACTCTGTATCTGAGCGACAAATTAAAGAATTAAACAAAAATACTGACCCGACAAGATCTATGATGGCCAGCTTATTAACGCAACAATATTTTCAACGTGCTGCAAGTTTGGCATTAACGATTGAGGAAGAATTTAAAAACGCTGGAAGAATTAGTCGTGAGGCAAAACAACGCCCTAAAGGCATCTGGGTTTTACAAGCGGTAGCAATGCCTGCCGTACTAGTTGAAACTGGCTTTTTATCCAATCCAGAGGACGAGGATTATTTGAATAGCGAAGCAGGACAAAAAGAAATATGTGAAGTGATCACTAAATCACTAATTCGATACAAGTTTTCACTTGAAAATCAACAAAAGAACAATGTAAAATAGTAAGGCCATTTAAACAATGTGCCTTTTTTTGAACTAATTTTATATTATATAACCAACTCTCGCAATAAGCGTATCCAATGAAAGTATCGAATGAAACAAAAGTAGGCGCATTAACAGTCATTGCTGTAACCTTAATCATTATTGGGTTTAATGTTTTGCGTGGCAAAACCATGTTCAAATCAGGCAACTTCATCCACGCAAAATTTACGGATACCAAGGGGCTCATCGTTTCAAACCCTGTATTTATAAACGGTTACCAAGTAGGCGCAATTTTTGATATTGAAAATATGAATGACAACCTTTCAGAAATAGCGATTGCTATTAGATTAAATAAGGCCTATAAAATTCCTGCAAATTCAATTGCCTCTATTCAAGAAAATCCATTAGGCACTAATAGTATTACTATAATTTTAGGAAATGGAACTACTTATATGAACAATGAGGATACTATTAAAACTGCTCCATCCGCAAGTTTATTGGGTGATATCATGAATACCCTTTCACCATTAGGGGAACAAACCAAAAATACAATCAACTCTTTAGAAAAAGTATTAACCAATATCAACAAGGTATTAAATGATCAAAACAAGGAAAATTTCAGCGCAATACTTGCCAACTTAACAGAAACAACAAAAAATTTAAATACTTCCATGGCGGCTATTGAGGGCATGCTTAAAAAACAAGATGGCTCCATTGCACAATCATTTGACAACGTCAATAGCTTTACAAAAAATTTAAATGGAAATAATAGTAAAATCAATTCTATTATACAAAATTTAGACAGTACCACACAATCACTCAAACAAGCTGACTTGAAAAATACAATTTTAAGTTTGCAAACAGCGGTAAGTGAACTATCGACCACATTAAAAAAAATCAACACCGGCAATGGTACTGCAGCTAAATTATTGAATGATGCAGAAATGTATAAAGAATTAAAAAATACTGTGTCCAGCTTAAATACTTTATTAGACGATGTTCGGGTGCATCCCAAGCGCTATATCAATGTTTCGGTATTCGGTAAAAAAGATAAAACAACTCCTTTGAGTAAGCCTATCGCTGATACTGTCCCTCATGATTAAAAGGGGGTTTATCATATTATTTTCTATTCTCTCCTACTCCTTAATCATAGGACAAACCACCCCTGTCCAAAATAATTTACCTGCGCCACCCATCGTGGATAGTAATAGTAAACTCATTGAATTTTTATCCGCCGAAAGTTACAATGTAAAAAAAGTAGATAGTATTGACTATCTTATATTAGTAGGTCATGTGAAAATTAGACAAGGTAAAACCTTGCTTTATGGTGATAGCTTAATACTAAATACAACCAAAAATACATTAGAAGGTTTTGGGAATATTCATATCAACGACGCCGATAGCGTTCACACCTATTCCGAATATTTAAAATACATTGGAAATACTAAAAAAGCTTACTTGCGTAAAAAGGTAAGATTAACGGATGGCAGAGGCGTTTTAACCACGGATTCCTTGGATTATGATGTATCGGTAAAAATTGGGTATTTTAAAAAGGGTGGCACTTTGGTACGGAATAAAACGAAATTAAAAAGTATGGAAGGTTACTATTATGGCGTAACCAGAGATGTCATATTCAGAAAAAAAGTGGAAGCGAATGATCCTGATAATACTATTTACACCGATACACTTGAATACAATACTTATTCTCAATTAGCTAATTTTATTAGTCCCACTAAAATCATTTCAGGCGCACGTATCATTCGAACGAGGAATGGGAATTATAACCTAGGTACTAAAAAGGGCTACATGTATGAGCGTTCTAGTATTGACGATAGTACTTATACTTTTATTGCTGATGATATGGCGATTGATGATTCCCTTGGTTTAGGAGAATTTAGAGGGAATGTGGTATACAAGTCAAAAGATACCCTGGGCTTTGATTTATTAGCGAACAATATTAAAACAGATAAGAAAAAAAGTGCCTTATTGGCTACTGAATTACCCTTACTATTAATCAAGCAAACCAAGGACACTTTATATGTATCTGCAGACACCTTATATTCTGGTAAAGTAAGCGACTTAAAACGCCCATTCCCAAATGCCAGAGACAGTGTTGGAAAAATGACCGATTCCACTTTAGATAAATATTTTGAAGCATTTCATCATGTGCAAATTTATTCCGATTCACTTCAAGCCAAATGTGATAGCTTATTTTATGCATTGAGTGATTCTACCATTCGATTAATATCAAGACCCATTGTCTGGGCCAACAACAATCAAATTACCGGTGATACCATATACATGTATGTTCAGAATAAAAAACCGGAACAACTATACGTATTTAATAATGCATTAGCAATAAACAAAATTGATACAACGGAGTATTATAATCAAATAAAAGGCTCCCGACTTAACGCTTGGTTTACTGATGGAGAATTAATAAAGATGCGCTGTAAGGGTAATGCGGAAAATATTTACTTCGCCATGGACAATGATAAAAATTTTGTGGGCGTTAATCATTCCAACGCACAAATCATTGAAATAACTTTTGAAAACAGTGAGCCAGCTAAGGTTATTTTCCGTAATCAGCTTAAAGGAACACTTACGCCAATTCAAAAAACAAATAAAACTGATTTAAAGTTAAATGGATTTAAGTGGCTCGAAAATTTACGCCCCAAATCAAAATTTGATATCTTATCCCCCAAATTATAATGTCTAGCATAGTTACGCTACAACTTATTATTTAAGTTAGGCCTGATCTGATTTTTCTTGCATAAGAAATGCTTTTATAAATCCATCTATCTCACCATCCATCACTGGGCCTACATTTCCAACTTCATGATCAGTGCGATGATCTTTAATCATTTTATAGGGATGGAAAACGTAACTTCTTATTTGGCTGCCCCACTCTATTTTTTTCTTAGTGGCATTATTTGCATTCAACGCTTCTTGTTTTTTTCGCATCTCCGCTTCATACAATCTGCTCTTCAACATCTTCATCGCTAATTCTCTATTCTCTCCCTGTGTTCTTGATTGTTGACATTCAACAATGATACCAGAAGCATGTCTTAACCTAACTGCAGTTTCAACTTTATTTACATTTTGTCCGCCCTTACCGCCACTGCGATAAAATTCCCATTCGATATCCGCTGGATTCACCACAATTTCAATAGTATCATCAATCAATGGATATACATATACGGATGCAAAGGAAGTATGTCTCCTCGCATTACTATCAAAGGGTGAAATTCGAACCAAACGATGTACCCCTGATTCAGCTTTCAAAAATCCAAAAGCAAATGGGCCATCAAATTGTATGGTAGCTGACTTAATTCCTGCGCCATCTCCTTCCTGATAATCTAATGAACTTACGGTCCAACCCTGTTTTTCACCATACATGGTATACATCCGTAAAAGCATTTCTGCCCAGTCCTGACTTTCTGTTCCGCCTGCACCAGGATTAATTTGCATCACTGCTGGTAACTCATCCTCAGGTTTATTTAACGTGCTTTTAAATTCAGCTTCTTCAATAGCAGTGATGGCTTTATTATATGCGTCCTGCGTTTCTTGTTCAGTAGCATCCCCAGCTTTCCAAAATTCAAATAACACAATGAAATCTTCTAAGCTAGTTTCGACAGCTTGGAATAGATGAATCCAATATTCATTTAATTTAATTTCCTTCATCGTGCTAGTAGCACGTGTATTGTCATCCCAAAAACCGGGAGATAATGACAATTGTTTATCTGTAGCTACTTTATATAATCGGTTATCGACGTCAAAGAAACCTCCTTAGGACACTTAACTGGTCCTTCATGCGCTTAATTTGTTCAATCGTCATGATCTAGTTTTAATTAATAAAAAAAAATACTACAAGCCTCATAAGCCGGATTCTGTTTCTAAACTATCATTTATCTAGCCTTAACATTGCTGTTAAAGTCTTGCTGCCTACCCTGGAACTTGAACGAGTCGTTCTTAAGCGCTCCTTTACGTGGCATTACAGCACCCAAGGTTTACCCGATAAAGCAATTACTTGCAATATCTGTACGCTCTTACCGTACATTTTCACCTTTTCCTCTTGCGAGGTAGTTATTTTCTGTGGCACTTTCTCTGTCCCATTGCTGGGACGCCGGCTATTCACCGGTGGGTTACCCTATGCTGTCCGGACTTTCCTTGGCAATTGCTTGCCACGATAGCTCGGGTTTGTAGTAGTGCAAAGGTAGTAAAATATAATTTGGTATGAAATGGGAAGTTCCCCAGTAAAATGGGCCTTAAAATTGTAATAAGAATGACTGCAGTACAGATGCAAACTCATGAAATGAATAGGTTGCGGCTAATATTCAAAAAAAACCTCCGTGGCTCCAAAACCATAAAAATCAGAATATTGGTTAATGAATCGCTTAACGCCTTTCTTCATTTTTAACAACTCATGAATCTCGGCTTTAAGTTTGCCCTTTCCCACCCCATGTATAAAGATCATAGATGGTAAACTATTTAGTTGCCCTAACTCAAACCACTTCTCAAAAGCTTCCAACTGAATTTGTATAATTTCAGCATTGTTTAAATGACTATGCTTATCTATTAATTTTTCAATATGCAGGTCAACCACCGAACGTGCAGCAGGTAAATTTTGTTTTATCTTAGAAACATCATACACTTTATAGCCAGCGTTGCGCAAAACATCTATGGTTATATGATTGTCCTCCATCTTATCTGGATACACTTCAAATAATGGATAGGAGATCGTTGTTTTTTGATGTTCCTTTAAATCCTCCAAACGTTGAAACAATTGCTTTGGCTTTATTTTTACTTGCGTTTCAAAATGATCCGCCTTTTTTTTATGCGGTTCTGTTAATGAAAAATCAATATTAAAACTTAAGCCATCATTCACCGACGAAAATGGAATGTCATGAATATAAAAATCCGTATGTGGCGGGATGGAAGATGCAATAGAAAAATCGGCATGGCCGGAAAACAATTGATTGTAATCAAACTGATAACTTACTCTGGTTCGATTGGATAAAAATATTTTTAAATTATCCACCACTTCGTCATTAAAATCATCCAAGCTAAATTTGGGTATCAAATTTAAATGTACACCATTGTCCTCCTTACTATCGTTTTTCTGAAGTTTTTCTTTGGGGATTTGATCTATGTAAATTTTTTGTGGTGCTTTTTTTTCTTGGAATAACTTCTTCTCCGTAAATCTTTTAAAATAAGGAAAATCAATTTGATCCATATAAGCAGGGAACTTTACACCCCGCACTTCAATCATGACCATTTTATCATTCATAATGTCAATGATAATGCCTTCCTCATTACTATGCAATACTAATATTTCATCCCCGACCTGATACTTCATAATTCAAAATTTACAAAACCCCTTCTTCCTTTGCCAATAAACTTTTACGACGACCGTAAAAGGAATAAAAAACCAAACCAATGGTCATCCAAACAAAAAACCACAACCAACTTACAGGTGGTATCTCAATCATCAAATACATACAACACATGGCGCCTACTACGGGAATGACCGAGTATTTGCGAATAAAACTAAGCACTGCAACAATGATTAATACAAAGACGAAAATTAAATATAAAAATTCTTGATACCCTTCTGTTGCCAATGCAGCAAATGCATTAGAGATCCGATCTAGCCCAAAATAAATGAATATACCAGCTAATACAGGAATTATAAATTGTCCATTAATGTATGGCAACTGAAATGCTTTCTTTTTAACATCGGGCGATAGTTTTGGCAATACCAATACCCCAAAACAAACCAATACAAAGGCGAATAAAGTGCCAATACTCGTAAGATCGGTCATACGACTAATACTCATAAACAAGGAGGGTACGCCAACAAATACACCAGTAATAATCGTGGCAAATCCAGGTGTTCCAAACTTTGAATTAACTTTTGAGAATTTTTTGGGTAATAAACCATCCCTACTCATACTCATCCATATTCTTGGTTGACCCAATTGAAATACAAGTAATACACTGGTGGTTGCTACCACTGCACTAATTGAAATTAAATATCCAATTTTATGCATGCCAATTTTTTCAAAAACAAATGCCAAAGGATCATCCACTTTCAATAATGAATAGTTGACCATCCCGGTGAGCACAAGTGCAATTAAAATATATAATACCGTACAAATAAGTAAAGAATAAATCATCCCCTTGGGCAAATCTCTTTGCGGGTCCTTACATTCTTCCGCGGTAGTTGATATTGCATCAAAACCAATGTATGCATAAAATACTGCAGATACCCCCGCTAATACACCAGTGAAGCCATTGGGCATAAACGGCGTCCAATTGGAAGTATCTACATAAAACGAACCTAAAACAATCACAAAAACGATAATGATGATTTTAAATATCACCATTGCATTGGTGGTTTTTTTGCTTTCTGTGATTCCGCGATAAACGAGTATAGTTATTAAAACAACAATTACAAAAGCTGGGATATTTAAGATTACTTTCCAGCTGCCAATCATTGGTGCATTATTGATAGCGTCATATCCGATACGGGCTTGTTTACTAAACGTTTCTGGTATACCGCCTGTCGCCAAATGTTTTAATGCCTCCTCATAGCCTTGTTGCGCTTGTTCATAATTGGTCGCTAGCCAACCTGGTATATAAATATGAAACCCTTCCAATAAATTTACAAAATACCCACTCCAACTTATAGCCACCACGATATTGCCAATAGAATATTCCAAAATCAAAGCCCAACCGATGATCCAAGCAACTAATTCTCCAAATGTAACGTAAGCATAAGTATATGCACTACCTGCAATAGGAACCCTGCTTGCAAATTCGGCATAACACAAAGCACTAAATCCACAAGTAATTGCAGTAATGACAAATAATAATGAAATCCCAGGCCCCCCATGAAATGCAGCTGTACCAATGGTTGAAAAAATTCCTGCCCCTACCACCGCGGCAATACCCATAAAAGTTAAATCGCGAACACCTAAAACTTTTTTTAATCCGCCTGAACTATGTCCATCACTCAATCCTGCAGCAGCATCCTGTACAATTTTATCGATTGATTTTTTTCTGAAAATAGACATAAGGAAATAAATTTATTTTGTACGATTCATTAAATAATGCGCCAACTCAATAATGGGTTGTTTGCGCTTTTCTACAACAGCAATATTTTCCAAATGTGCAAATGCTTCATTCATATATCTGGCTTTTAACTGTTCCGCCCATTCATCTACTTTACAATCTTTAAAAATAGCTAAAACCTTCTCCACCTTATCCGCCGGATTAGATTTTATTAAATCATGCAAATCTGCTTTTTGTTGCTCATTGGCAACTTCTAATGCATGTATTAATAAAAAAGTTTTTTTATTTTGTTTTATATCGCCTCCTGGTTCTTTTCCAAAAAGAGCAGCGTCACCAAAAGCATCTAAATAATCATCCTGTATTTGAAATGCGATTCCAATTTTTTTACCAAAGTCATATAATTGTTTGCAATTATTTTCACTCGCTCCTCCGATGACTGCACCCATTTCCAAACTAGCGGCTAATAATACCGAGGTTTTTAAGGTGATCATTTCAATATATGCATCCAAACTCACTGTTTCCATTTTTTCAAAATCCATATCCAATTGCTGCCCCTCACAAACCTCCTTCGCGGTGGTATTAAAAATTTGTAAAATTTTAGATAAATGCGCAGACTGAATTTTTTGGATATACTCGTATGCACGAATCATCATCACATCCCCTACCAATAAAGCGGTATTATCGCCATATTTAATATGTACCGTAGTTTTACCCCTACGTATATGAGCTGCATCCATCATGTCGTCATGGACCAATGTAAAATTGTGAAACAATTCAACTGCGTTGGCTAATTGATAAGCATCGGGATGAATATCACTAAATAGTTCATTGCCCAATAAACACATCACAGGCCTTATTCGTTTGCCCCCAATATTTAAAAAGTAATTACCCGGCGCATACAAAGTAATAGGGCTTTCAGGAAAATGAGGATGGTCAAATTCCTTATTAAATTTTTCTGATAACTCTTGAAAACTATACATGCTACAAACCTAAACATTATTCACAAGATTTCATAGCCCCACTCCTCCTTGTTTTTGCCCATTTTTAGCAATTATTAAACAAATTTGAAATCCTTTTCCCCTTAAATTTGTATACCCTAAAGGATACTTATGAAATTGACCCGATTTATTACCACCATTAGCTTTTTATTGATCACCTACTTGGCAAATAGCCAAGTTAGCACTGAACAATATACAAGTCCCTATAAAAAAGCCATTGGTATTAAATTAAACCCTGGTGCCCTCAGTTATAGAAGCTTCTATACTCGAAATAAAGCGGTCGAAGCGATTGGATTTATTTCATTAGATGGTTTTCAACTAACTATATTAAATGAAAAATATACCCCATTTGCCAATGCCGAAAATTTAACCTGGTATATAGGTTATGGCGGTCATTTTAATTTGTGGAGTGAAAGATATAAGCTCAACAACCCTTCAAAAAGTGCCGGAGTTGCTGTAGGAGTTGATGGTATGTTGGGTCTTGATTATAAATTAAAAAACACGCCCATTAACTTAAGTGTGGACATCCAACCTGCCTTTAATTTTGTGGGTGCAAGTTATTTTGATTTAGGTTGGGGCGGTATTGGTATTCGCTATACTATTAAATAAGGATCCTTGTTTATTAGCTATTCCCCTTAAGCGTTTATTCCTTATTTAAGGTAAACAAGGAATCCACAAATTCATTTTTATCAAATAAAACCAAGTCGTGAATTTGTTCTCCAACACCAATATATTTTACTGGAATTTTACATTGATGTGCAATCGCTAATACCACACCGCCTTTTGCAGTCCCATCTAATTTTGTTATTGCCAAAGCGTTTACATTCGTTACCGCCATGAATTGCTTGGCTTGCTCTAAAGCATTTTGACCAGTGGAACCATCGAGTACCAATAATACTTCATGAGGTGCATCTGGCAATTGCTTTTGTATAACGCGCATAATTTTATTCAACTCATCCATCAAATGGACTTTGTTATGTAAACGTCCTGCAGTATCAATAATCACAACATCCGCATTTTTCGCGATGGCTGATTGTACCGTATCAAATGCAACTGCACTTGGATCTGAACCCATATTTTGTTTTACGATTGATACCCCAACACGCTCACTCCAAATAGTTAACTGATCTACTGCGGCAGCCCTAAAAGTGTCTCCGGCGCCCAAAATAACCTGATTACCTGCTTGTTTATATTGGTGTGCTAATTTGCCAATGGTCGTGGTTTTACCTACGCCATTTACACCAACCACTAGTATCACATATGGTTTTTTATTCGCAGGAGGTTGAAAGCCCATTTGATCCGACGGCGCATCTACTAATAAGCTGACTATTTCATCATGCAATAGTTTGTTTAATTCTGAAGTGGAAACATACTTTTCCTTTTTCACGCGTTCTTGGATACGTTCAATTAATGAAAGTGTGGTATCCACGCCAACATCGGCTCCGATTAATGCTTCCTCTAATTCATCCAACAAAGCATCATCCACCGTTGTTTTGCCAATGATGACTTTAGAAATGCGTTCAAAAAAACCTTGCTTGGTTTTTTCTAATCCTTGGTCTAAGGACTCCTTTTCTTTTTTCCCAAATAACTTTCCTAAAAAACTCATGGTGTAAATTTAAGTAAAATAAAATTCCTACTGCAGTCGATGTTCTGCTGAATTCCAATAAAAACAAAATCCCCTCTCGAATAACGAGAGAGGACTTAAAATTTTATGATAGATTTCATTGTCTTTGTAAAGAACAATGAAAAAACTACTTCGCTAAGAATTCTTTAACAAGATCTTTGTGAACAATAGACTCTTTAAAGGTATAAGCACCAGTTTTAGGGCTACGTATCGCTTTAATTACTTTAGTCCAGTTTTTTGCTTCAGCAGAAGCCTTAAGATCCTTTACTTTTGCGTTTTTCGATGCTGACTTTGCCATGATTATTTAATTTCTTTGTGAACTGTTACTTTTTTCAAAATTGAATTATACTTTTTGAACTCCAAACGATCTGGGGTGTTCTTTTTGTTCTTAGTAGTAATATAACGACTAGTTCCAGGTAAACCTGTAGTCTTGTGCTCTGTGCACTCTAATATTACTTGAACTCTGTTTCCTTTCCTTGCCATGATGGTATATTATAAATTATACTTAATTAATTGGTTGATTAGATCTTTTCGCCATCAGCTCTTAGACCCTTTACCACTGCTGCTAAACCATTTTTATTGATGGTTCTTAAAGCATCAGTTGATACTTTAAGCGTGATCCAACGATCTTCTTCTATAAAATAGAAGCGCTTCTTTTGCAAATTCGGAAGAAAGCGACGCTTTGTTTTAATATTAGAATGCGATACACTGTTTCCAGACATCGGTTTCTTTCCAGTTACCTGACATACTCTAGCCATGAGAAATTATTTTTTACGGAGGGCGAAGGTAAGTAAATATCAATTACCTTCCCATTTATTTTAGTGTTTTTTTATAGATTTAGTACAATTAGTGGTTAAAAAGGCTAAAATATTGGTTTTCATGGGAATAGATTCGACTTGAACACCCGTTAAGCGTAATATTCCGCCCTTAATTCCTGCACCCTTTTATCCTCCATATACTCGTCAAAAGTCATCAATCGATCAATGATTCCTTTAGGCGTTAATTCAATAACTCTGTTTGCTACGGTTTGCATGAAAGTATGGTCATGAGAGGTCATTAATACCACCCCTGGGAAATTTTGACATCCTTCATTGAAACTTTGAATACTCTCCAAATCCAAGTGGTTGGTCGGCTGATCTAATGCCACCACATTCGGATTTTGCAACATCATCTTACTCACCATACAACGCACTTTTTCACCCCCACTTAATACATTTGATTTTTTCATGACATCATCCCCACTAAATAACATCTTACCTAAAAAGCCCCTAATAAATGGCTCGTCGGCATCCGTTACATTCGATGGTACAAATTGTCTTAACCAATCCATTAAACTTAAGGGTTGCAAAAACTCCTCATTATGCTCCATCGGCAAGTAGGCTTTTGTAATGGTGGTACCCCATTCAAAACTGCCACTATCTGCTGCCCCTTTCCCATTAATAATTTCAAAGAAATAAGTAATCGCTAATGCATCCTTACTTAAAAAAGCAATTTTATCATTCTTACTTACTGAAAAAGAAACATCTTTAAATAACACACGACCATCTACTTCTTTCTTTAACTTTTCTACATTTAAAATTTGATTTCCCACTTCACGCAATGGTTGGAAAATAATACCAGGGTACTTTCTGTTGGATGGCTCAATTTCCTCAATGGTTAATTTTTCCAAGGCTTTTTTCCTTGAAGTTGCTTGCTTACTCTTACTTGCATTCGCAGAGAATCGTGCGATGAAATCTAATAAAGCAGCACGTTTGTCTTCGTTCTTTTTATTTTTATCATTCATTTGACGCGCCATCAATTGAGATGATTCGTACCAGAACGTATAGTTACCTGAAAAGGTTTTAATTTTTGATCTATCCACATCAGCCACATGCGTACATACGGTATCTAAAAAGTGACGATCGTGACTCACCACCAATACAATGTTTTGGTAATCGGCTAAAAAATTCTCTAACCAACCAATCGTTTCAATATCCAAACCATTTGTAGGCTCATCCAATAATAAAATATCAGGGTTTCCAAAAAGCGATTGCGCTAACAACACACGCAATTTAAAATTACTAGGAATATCCTTCATTAAACTTTGGTGCATATCTTCCTTCACCCCTAAGTCACTTAATAAACTACCTGCATTACTTTCCGCTTCATAGCCACCCATTTCACCAAACTCTGCTTCTAACTCCCCAGCTTTTAATCCATCTTCTTCAGTAAAATCTTCCTTTGCATATAAAGCGTCTTTGGCATGCATCACATCCCACATACGTTTATGGCCCTGCATGACCGTATTCAACACGGTTTGCTCATCAAATTCAAATTGGTTTTGTTTCAATACCGCCATTCTCTCCCCAGGGGTAATTTCGACCATTCCTTTATTGGGTTCAATTTCGCCACTTAATATTTTAATAAAGGTAGATTTACCTGCACCATTGGCTCCGATGATACCATAGCAATTTCCTTTGGTGAAGCTTACATTTACTTCATCAAATAAAACGCGCTTACCATAAGCCAAAGTGACATTTCTAGCACTAATCATTTTTTGATCTATTTTGAGGTTGCAAAGTTAATTTGAATTTTTTAAACCTGCTTCATAAAGTTTACGCCCAGCTGGATCTGGCAGATGCTGAGGTGGTCATTGGCTCAAAACTACCCGCGATATACTTAAAATGAGCTGTTATAGCAATCATTGCCGCATTATCGGTACAATATTCAAATTTGGGTAAAAAGATAGCTGAATGCGTGTCCTTTCCTAATTGCTCCATCCCTTTTCTGAGTCCACTATTGGCACTGACCCCACCAGCAATACATACTTCCTTGATCCCAGTTTCCTGCATCGCTTTTTTTAGCTTTTTTAGTAAAATTTCAATAATAGTAAATTGCACTGACGCACATAAATCATTTAAATTTTCTTGGATAAACTCGGGAGATTGTTTTTGTAAAAAGTACAAAACACTGGTTTTTAAACCACTGAATGAAAAATCTAAATTGGGTACTTGTGGTTTTGCGAAAACAAACGCTTTTGGATTTCCAAGTTGTGCTAATTTATCTAAAACTGGCCCGCCCGGATAAGGAAGTCCTAATAATTTTGAAATTTTATCAAAGGCCTCTCCGGCAGCATCATCAATGGTTTCACCCAAAATAAGCATATCCGAAGCGCTGTTACATTTTACAATTTGGGTATGACCACCGCTCACCGTTAAACATAAAAAAGGATAATTGGGTTTGGGGTCATCAATTAAATTTGCCAACACATGCGCCTGCATATGATGCACTGCAATGAGTGGAATGTTTAATGCCAATGCCAATGATTTTGCAAATTGTGCACCCACCAATAAACTACCAATTAATCCGGGCGCTTGGGTAAATGCAATGGCATTTAATTGTGCTAATTGTTCTACGCGCGTTAATTCGGGGAATGCTTTTTTTAATGCTGCATCCACCACAGGTACGATATTTTCCATATGTGCCCTACTGGCTAACTCGGGTACTACGCCCCCATATTTTTCATGTACCGTTTGATTGGCGATAAAGTTGGATAAAATTTTACCATCCACAATCACAGATGCGGCTGTCTCGTCACAAGAGGATTCAATGGCAAGTAGGGTAATGAGTTGGTTCACCTTGCGAAGATAAAGCTTAAAAAAATACAATGATTACTTTGATCTAATTGCATCTACAGGATTCATTTTTGAAGCAATGGATGCCGGAATAATACCCGCAATAACCCCTAAAATTATACATATAGATAGTGCCAAAAATATAATACTTGGGGCGATTGTAATGGCAAATGGCAGCACTGCACTTAAGGCCAATGCTAAAATCCATACCAAGAACAAACCTACCAATCCGCCAATAATACATAAGAAAGCACTCTCTAATAAAAATTCATAAAGTATGGTTGAACTTCTGGCGCCGATTGCTTTTTTTAATCCAATTTGACTGGTTCTTTCTCTCACTGTCACGAACATAATATTGGCAACACCAAAAGCACCCACAATTAATGATAACCCTGCAATTGCCCAGCCCCCTTTATTGATTGAACCAAATACACTTTCAATTTGATCTTTAAATTGCGCCACATCATTACAAGTAAAATTATCTTCCTGTGTTGGACTTAATTTTCTTAACTGACGCATCACCCCATTCAATTCATCTTGCAAAGCCTTAGATGGTATGCCTGGCTTAGCTTGTACCATAATATATGGACTAGAATTATCTGGATTAAATATAGAAGCAAAATAATTATAGGTGACGATACATGACTTGTCATAATCAAACCCACCCAACATGGAACTGCCTTGCTTTTCAATAATTCCAATCACGGCCAATCGACGACCTCTATACGAAATAGTTTTACCTAAAGCTTTTTCAGGTTTACCAAATAACTCGGAAGCAACTTCATATCCGATAACACCAAAAGGAACACCTCGCTCAAAATCAGTATCCTTAAAGTACCTACCATATGCAATATTAAAGGCTTGAATTTTATTAAAATCATTCGTAATACCATATAGAAGCACCCCTTTTAATACATTCTCTTCGTATGAAAAAGGTTGGGTGCTTGAAACAAAAAACGCAATATTTGAAGCCAGATAGCTCTTTTTTTGAATCGTTTCCATCTCACTCACTTTCATGCTTGGACGCTTCGTATATTTCCACCAAGGATAATCGCCTTCACCGCCACCGCCGCCATAGCTCCATTTGTCGATATATATGGTGTTATTCCCAAAACTCGATAAATCACTTTTGATTTTTGTTTGCAAACTATCGATGGTCGCTAAAACCCCGATAATGCAAAAAATTCCAATGGTGATGCCAAATAAGGATAAAAAAGTACGGAGTTTATTGACTCTTAACTCTTGCAAGGCCATTTTGAAGCTGTTCCAAAGAATGGTAAGGACTTTTATCATGGCATAAAATTAGGCCTAAATATGGTTTTTATACGATTTTTATGCAAGCGGTTAATAACTTATCTAAATAGCCCTTTTTCAATTACCCGAAGGTTAAACAAAAACGAAATAGTAACATTTCCACCCCTTGTTACCATTTTTTTAAATTACCGTAAAATTGTTCAACGAAATTTAACAAGCTCGCAATTCATGCTTACTTTTGCATCGATTTTAAAACACATCTTACTATGACTTTTAAGCAAATGTTTACTTCCTCTGTCGGGAAAAAATTAGTAATGGCTTTTACAGGAATTTTCTTAATTCTTTTCTTAATTGT
>Ga0209443_1000863_pt1 | contig 20022 bp, 13 predicted proteins | sample LauGreBMM110DCMD_2_FD_187571 | JGI IMG/M metagenome (GOLD analysis project Ga0209443, IMG submission 187571) | Freshwater lake microbial communities from Lake Michigan, USA - Su13.BD.MM110.DCMD (SPAdes) (version 2) | ecosystem: Environmental > Aquatic > Freshwater > Lake | place: Lake Michigan... | reverse complement strand
GCACGATGCCGTCGACTCCGCCCTTCACCTGGGATTTGACGAGCTTCTCGAGCGCGGGCTCGTCGATCTGACCGTTGCGGAAGGGCGTGACAATCGCGGTGTAGGTGCCGGTGAACATAAGCAAAATCAGGCCGACAATCGGCCAAGCCGGCCGGCTTTGGGAAGGGATTTTGTGCCGTCCATCCCGTCGCCGGGATGGTGAATCCCGCTTGGTGCCGCGCGGTGGTCGCCGGTAGCATGAGAGGCATGTCGTCCGTCCTGCTCCTGGCCGCCGCCACCAACGCCGTCGCGGATGCCGTGGCCGCCGCGCCGCGGGCCGTTTCGGCGTCGGCCGGCTTCGGGCTGGTCTTCTGGTCGTTGCTCCTCCTGAGCGCGGTGGCGCTCGCCGCCATCGCCGAGCGCGTGCTGCTGTACCGCCGCGAGCAGATCGATTCCGCGCAGTTCCTCGCCGGCGTGCGCAACGTGATCAAGCGCGACAACGTGCTCGAGGCGCTCTCGATCTGCGACGCCACGCCGGGTCCGGTGGCCCGCATGGTGAAGGCCGCCATCCTCGCCCGCGAAGGCGGCCGCGAGCGCGTCCAGGAAGCCATCGAAGAGATCGGATTGATCGAGGTCCCCCGGCTCGAATCGCATCTGGCCTTCATCGCCACGGTGGCCCAGATCGCGCCGTTGCTCGGGCTGCTGGGGACCTTGCTGGGCCTTGCCGGCACCTTCCGCGGGCTGCGGAAGCCGGACGGCCCGGCCTTCGGTTACGCGGCGCCGGGCGAGATGTTCGACGGCCTGATGCAGGCGCTCTACTCGGCGTCGCTCGGCATCGGCCTCGCGATCGTCTGCTACGCCGCCTACAACTACCTGGTCAGCCGCGTGAACCTGCTGGTGCTCGACATGGAGCGGACCGGCGGCGAGGCGGTGAAGCTCGTCACCGGCGAGAACGGCGCCGGCGGCAACGGGAGGCCGCAGTGAAGTTCCCGCGCACCACCCGCCTGCTCACCGGCCGCACGGACGCGGCGCCCTGGCTCTGCGTGCTGTTCCCGCTGGCGTTCGCCGCCATCTTCCACGGGTTCCTCGTCCTGCCCCGCGGCCTGCGGCTTTCGTTGCCGTCGGCCGATGCGCCGGCGGCGGTCGCCGCGGGCGAGCGCGTCTTCGTCGTCGCGGTGGACGCGAACGAGCAGCTCTATTTCGAGAACCAAGCGGTCGATCTGCCCGCGCTTCAGACCGCGCTCGCGGCTCGCGCCTCGGCGGCGGGCGCGCCGAGGACCTTGCTGCTCCAGGCCGACAAGACCGTCCGCGCCTCGCGTCTTGCCGAGCTCTCGGCCGCGGCGATGGGCGCCGGGCTGCGCGACGTGGTCTTCGCGACGCGGCCGTCCGCGCCATGAACACGACCTCCACGATGCCGCCGCCGGGCTGGACGCCGACGCGCCGGGCCGTGGTGTCGCTCGTCCTCGCCGGCGTGCTCGCGGGCGGCGTGGCGGGACTGACGCGTTGGCCGGAGCTGCCTTCGCCGCAGCCGCCCGGATCCGCTCGCCTGCATCTGGACCTGCGACACGACGGAGCGATGGCGTCGTCGTTCCTCCTCGAAGCGGATCCGACGCAGTTCGCCCTGTCCGACCCGCATGGCTTCTCCGGCGCGGCGGAACGTGCCTTGCCGCGCGGCGACTACGAGCTCGCGGAGTTCACCGAACCGCCGACGTGGCTGGCGGTCGATCCCGTGGCCCGTAGAGCGGGCCGGGTCCCCCTGCTGGCGGCACCCCCTGCGCCGGCGCGGAACGAAGCGGTGCCGGCATTGGAAGGCGAGCCGCCCGCGCCGGCGCTGCTGCCCGAGACGTCGCAGGCGACCGTGCGGGGCGGCCTGGTGGACCGTCCGTTGGCGGTGGCCTTGGACGTGCCGAGCTGGGTCTCGGCGGAACCGTTGTCCGCGACGGTGGTCGAGATCGGCGTGACCCCGGAAGGCGACGTGCTGCTGGCCCGCGCGGTGGTCCCGTGCGGGATGAAGGCGGCGGACGACGCGGCGGTGGCGTTGGCCCGGACGGCGCGGTTCGCGCCGAAGGGCGAGACGCCGCGGACCGGGGATCTGGCGACGACGGAGCTCGCGTGGGGCGAGCTGGTGTTCCAATGGCGGGTCCGCGCGGCCGAATGACCCTGATGCTGCCGGACCTCTTCCTCGCCCTCCTCGTGCTCGGCCTGCTGGCAGCGCTCGGCGCGCTCGCGCTGGCCGATGAGTTCCGCCAGCGCCGCATCCAGGGTCCCCGCACGCCGGACCACATCTTCCGCTGCGACCCGTGCAACCTCGTCTACACCGACGACCCGGCGGTCGACCGGTCGCGGTGCCCGCAGTGCGGGAAGACCAACGAGGTGTTCGAGTTCTGACCACGGGCCCCGGCGTCGCCTCAATCGGCCAGCAGGAACCTCAGGTCGTCGAGCGACAGGCTCTGCGCGAACTTCTCCTCGCCCAGCACGTCCAGCGCGAGCGCGGACTTGGTCCGCTGGAGCGCGCGGATCTTCTCCTCGACGCTGTCCTTGATGAGGAGCCGGTAGGCGATGACCTTCTGGGTCTGCCCGATGCGGTGCGTCCGGTCGATGGCCTGCGCCTCGACGGCGGGGTTCCACCACGGATCGAACAGCACGACGTAGCTGGCCGCGGTGAGGTTGAGGCCGAAGCCGCCGGCCTTGAGCGATATCAGGAAGACGCTCTCGCCCTCGGCCGCCTGGAACTGGCGCACCAGCTCGCCGCGGTTCTCGGTCGCGCCGGACAGGAAGAACGTGGGCCATCCCCGCTCGGCGAGGCCGACCTTGAGAAGGTCGAGCATCTCGACGAACTGGGAGAACACGAGGACCTTCTGGCCCTCCTCCATCAACGGCTCGAGCGTCTCCATCAGCGCGCCGACCTTGGCGCTCTCGCCCTTGGAATCCGGCTTGGCGAGGCGCGGATGGCAGCAGATCTGGCGCAGCCGGAGCAGCGAGGTGAGGAAGTTGAACCGGTGCTTGCTCAGCGCGGCCGGCGTGTTGACGCGCAGCAGCATCGCCTGCGCCCGCTTCAGCTCGGCCCGATAGAGCGTCTTCTGGTCGCCCTCCATCTCGCAGAAGAGGTCCTCCTCGATGCGGTCGGGCAGGTCCTTGGCGACCTGCGTCTTGGTGCGCCGGAGAAGGAAGGGGCGCACGCGCGCGGCGAGCCGCTGGCGGGCGAGCGAATCCGTCTTGGAGTCGAAGACCTTGGCGAACTCGTTCTTGCCGCCGAGCGCGCCGGGCATCGCGAAGCTCATCAGGCTCCACAGGTCGAGCAGCTTGTTCTCGATCGGCGTGCCCGAGAGCACCAGCCGGTGCCGCGCGCGGAGGCCGCGGGCGATCTGCGCGGTGATGCTCGTCGGGTTCTTGATGTACTGCCCTTCGTCGAGGATCACCGCGAGGAACTCGATCCGGGTGAACGCTTCGCCGGCGATGCGGAGCTGGTTGTAGTTGATGACGTGCAGCTCGGCCGAGCCCGCCTGCGCGGGCAGGTCGCCGACGTCGTCGCCCGACCACACGCGGACCCGCAGGTGCGGCGCGAAACGCATCACCTCGGCGCGCCAGTTGTCGGTGACGGATTTCGGGCAGACCACGAGGAACGGCGCCGATCCGCCGCCGACCGCCGCCGTGGGGCCGTCCGGGCTTCCACCGTCGACGTCCATCGCGGCGGCCTTGGCGCTCTTCTTCTTCGCCTTCGCAGGTTTCTTCGCCGGCTTCGCGTCTTCGTCGACCGGCGTCGACGGGAGGGAAGCGGCCGATGTGCCGGACGGCAGACCGAGCGGGCCCTTGGCCTCCTCCTCGCGCAGCCACACGAGCCAGGCGAGCGTCTGCAAGGTCTTCCCGAGCCCCATGTCGTCGGCGAGGATGCCGCCGAAGCGGTTGGCCGAGAGGTAGCAGAGGAAGTGGAAGCCTTCCTTCTGGTAAGGACGCAGGTCGGCCTTGAGGGCGGCGGGGACCTCCGGCGTGACACGGGCCTGGATCTCGGCGACGCGCCGCTGGATCCGCAGGAAGGTCTCCTCGCCGACAAACGTCTTCGCCGCCGGGTCCGCGAGCTGCAGCGCGTGCAGGCGCTGGGGTTCACCGGTGAGCTCGTGCGGGCTCAGCCCGAGCTTGGCAAGCTGGGCGTCTTCATCGGCGCTGAGCTTGAACTCGAGCTTCTTCCAGCCCTTGTCGCCGAGGCGGACCCATTTGCCGCGGGCATCGAGCAGGAGCTTGACCTCGGCCTTGGTCAGCTGCGTGTCGCTGACGTCGAGGATGATCTTGAGATCGAACCAATCGGTCGAGGTCTCCACCACGTCGAGGCGGACCTGGCCGGCGACGGTGGCGTTGAGGAACGAGGCGAGCTGCCCGCGCAGGTCGAGCGCGACGTGGAGCGGCACGCTCGTCAGCCAGGCCATGAACAGGTCGGGGAACTTCGCCGTGACGCGCATCAACCATCGTTGGCGCGCGAAATCCCATTTGAACCCCGCCGGCTCCAGCAGGCGCGGGATGTCGCCGAGCAGCGTGCGGTCGTAGGTCACGAGCGCCTCGTCCAAGGGCATCGCGGACTTCGGGACCGCGGCCTCGCCGTCCTCGGTCGGGACGAGCTTCGCGTCGAGCCAGGCGCTGCCGTTCCATCGCTCGGCGTAGAGGCCGTCGGGCGAGACCGCGTTGACGTCGAGGACCGCGTACTCGGTGTCGTTGCCGAAGGCGATGGTGCGCAGCTCGGCCGTCAGCCGCGGCGAGAGCGGCACCACGCGGACGCGCTCCGCCAGTCGCGGCGGCAGCGGGATGGCGAGATGCTGGAGGAAGCGCACGCCCACCGGGGTCTCGAGCGCGGGGGCCGGGATGGGCGTCGAAGCGGCCGGATCGAGCGCGCGGTCCTCGACCGGCGGACCGGCGGAGACGGTGTCGGTCGTCAGGTAGAGCGTCGGACGACCGGGCAGCGTCAGCAGGAACTTGGGCACCGCCGAGCCGTCGCCCTGGCGCAGCTGCAGCCGGTAGTCGTCGCTCTCATCCAAGGCCGGCGCGAGCTCCCAGCGCAACGCGGCCTCGGGACGGCGGAGGGGATCGCCATCGGCGCCGACGATGTGCGGCCGGAGCGCGGGCAGCCGGAGGAAGCGGTTCAACATCCGCCGCGTCTGCGTGTCGTGCCACATCAGGTTGATGGCATAGCCGAACCGCGCGCGCTGCGCGAGCGGCTGCCAGAGCAGCGCGACCTCGGGGGCCAGCAGGTCGCCGCTCTTCTCGTCGAACTCCTTGAACTTCCCGGGCTTGATGGTGCTCCAGTCGAGCGCTCCCGGCTTGCGGAACTCCACGAGCCCCTCGGCCTCGGTCACCCGCAGCCGCAGCTCGACCTCGTCCGTCGGCCGGGCGTCGTCCGCCGGCCCGAGCTGCAGGTTGGTGAGGAGGTTCTTCCAGCGGTCCACGTCGCGTCCGCGCCGCCATCGGGCGAGGCTCTGGCGGACCTCCGCGAGATCGGTCAACGGCCGCAGGAACTCCGGCCAAGCCAGTCCGCGCTCCTCGGCGGCGAGCGCGACGAAGCGCCAGAACTCGCCTTCGTCCTTCGGCGGGGCCGGCCATGCATCGAGCTTCTCCCACGTGTTGGTGCCGGTGAACTTGAAGCCGAACCCGATGAGGTCGTCGCCGGTGAGGAAGGGCCGCTCGCGCAGCTTCTCGAAGCGTTCTTCAAGCCGGCGGACGAAATCCGATTCCGCCCGCGAGAGCTCGCGTCCCAGCGCGGCCGAGGCCTGCTTCGCCAGCACGCCCGAGGTGAGCGGCTGGAAGACCTGCTTCTTCGGCACCTTCTTGCCGGAGCTCAGGCTCTGGACCGCCGCGGCGCTGTGCTCGACGAGCAGCGCCTTCATCGCGGCGTAGGCGTGCTTGCAACCGCCGCCCATCGGACAGCTGCATTCCTCCCACCAGGAGCGCGACTCCGGGTCGTAGCGCAGCGTGGTCTGGTACAACGTGCCGCCCTCGACATCGGCGGTGAAGGTGCTGCCCGGTTCGTCGCAGCGCAGGTCGCGCACGCGGCCTTCCTGGAGATACGCCTCGCCGCGCTCGCGGATCAGCGGAGGCAGCTCCTTGAGGAACTGCTGCGCAGCGGTGTCTGCGAAATGCGCGAAATCGGCGGGCTCCATGTGGCCGGCGAGCCTACGCGATCGAGGACGGGGGACAAGCCGCGGGGCCATCTGATTTCCCGGGGCCTGGAAACCGCTCGCCGCCCCGGCGCGGAGCCGCCAGTTTTTGATGACACCATGGGGCACCTCCGATGAGCACGGACGAAGGCGGATGCACGAAGAAGCGCGGCCATCGCGACCGCCGCGGCAGCCCGGGACCCGCGACACACGACGCGATCCCGCCGATGCGCGGAGCCGACGTGGACCGGCCGGGACGGTCGCGCTCCGCCGGCTTTGCCGCCTGGCTGCCGGTGTGCCTGCCGGTGTGGATCTCCGCGGGGTCGCCGATGAGCCGATGCGGTCCCACGGGCTGACCTACTTCGAGAACTCGCGCCGCGCGACCTTGGCACAGCGCGCCTATCGCATGTCCAAGCCGGCGAAGTTCCTCGGCGACGGCCCTTGGGCGTGGGGCATCACCGCCTCCGACGGGTCGACCGGCTATTCTGCCCGCGGCGCACCGCCGGCCGAGAACCACGACGGCACCTTGGCCCCGACCGCCGTCGGGGGCTCCCTGCCCTTCGCGCCCGAGGTCTGTCTGCCGACCTTGCGCGATATGGCGGCCCGCCACGGCGACCGCCTATGGGGCCGATACGGCTTCCGGGACGCCTACAACGAGAAGGCCGGCTGGTGCGCGAACGACACCTTGGGCATCGACCAGGGGCCGATCCTGCTGATGGCGGAGAACCATCGGACCGGCGCGGTCTGGCGGCGCATGATGAGGCATCCGGTCATCCAGCGCGGCTTGGCCCGGGCGGGGTTCACATCTGTGAATTTTCTATGAACTTTTTTCTCCGGGACCGGAACTTGGCATTGCGTTGGCTACACCAAGATCGTCCGGCCGGATGGTCGGATTGATGGTTAGGGTCGTTAGGGTGAAACGCCGTTTGCCGAGGAGGTGGACGGCGTTTCTTTTTGCTCTCGACGGATCCGGGCCTTTAAGCCGAGGCCGGGGACAGCACGCCCGGAACGGTCGCGAAGCCGGTCCGCCCGAAGGGTCCGAGGACCCTCATCGGGTCCCGATGGCGACGAGGCGGTCCCGGGTCCGGTAGAACAGCATCGTGTCCGCGATGGCCGGGGTCGACATGACGGTCCCATCCATCCGGTTGGTGGCGACGACCGAGAACTTCCCGTCGGTGGGCACCACGTAGACGTTCCCGGGTTCGCTGGCGAAGAACAGGTGGCGGCCGTCCGAGACGGGCGACGAGGTGAAGCCTTCGCCGGTCTTCGACAACCGCTCGCTGTACCGGATGGCTCCGGTCCGGGTGTCGAAGCAAGTCAGCAGACCGATGTCGAGACAGCCGTAGAGCGAGCCGCCGACCGCGAGCGGCGTCTGCATGTAGTTGCCTTGCCGCGCATGGGCCCAGGCGATGGCGGCGTTGGTCCCGCCGATCTCCGCCGGCGTGATATCGCCGGTCGCATCCGGCCGGATGGCACGCATCGGACGCGACTTCCCGTGCGCGCTCGTCAGGAAGATGAGGCCGTCCGCGAAGACCGGCGTGGGCACCGGGATGTCCCCGCCGCCGTCGAGCTTCCAAAGGACCGCGCCCGTCGCGAAATCGTACCCGCCGATGTGGTGCCACCCGTTCACGACCACCTGCGTGCGGCCGGCGGCGGTGACGACGGTCGGGGTTCCCCAGGTCGGGACATCTTTGCGCGAGGTGCGCCAGAGCTCCTTGCCGTCCGCGAGGTCGTAGGTCGCAAGGAAGGAACCCTTTTGCACGTCGCATTGGACGACCACCTTGCCGTCATGGATGACCGGTGAACTGGCGAAGCCCCACTGCGCGCTCGGGACGTCGAAGTACCCGGAATCCATCGGCCCGAGGTCTTTCTTCCAGACGAGCCTGCCGTCGATGTCGAAGCAGAAGAGCCCTTCCGACCCAAAGATCGCCACGATGCGTTCACCGTCCGTCGCCGGGGTCGAACTGCAATGGCTCGCCTTGGTGTGGCGTTTCACCTTCGGGACGCCTTCATGGCCGACCGTGTCCCACACGATCCTGCCCGTGGTCTTGTCGAGCGCCATGAGGCGCCATTGGTGCGGCTCCGTCTCCTTGACCGATTCGATGTCGCCGTAGAGGCCGACCTTGAGCTCGGACGTCCCGGGCTTCACCGCCGTGGCGACGTACACCCGGTCGCCCTGGACGATGGGCGAAGCATGCGCGAGACCCGGGATCGGCGTCTGCCAACGGATGTTCTTGCCGGTCGCGACATCCCAGTTCGTCGGCAGCGGGGCGGATCCGTCGAGACCACCGGCGGAAGGCCCGCGATACTGCGGCCAATCCGCGCCCGACGCGGAGGATGCGATGGAGACGGCGAGGAGGAGCAGCGGAAGGCTGGGTCGCATGGCGACGCCATTGTTCTCCAAACCGGCTGCGGGTTCAATCCGGCTCAAGGGTTCGGCTCGATCGGTCCCGGTCCAAGATCCGTCGGAAATAGCCCATCATGCCCGGCCAGGATTCCAAGCCAGCGGCCCGCCCACCATGCCGCGCGCCACGGGTCGGCCCCGAGCGCGGCGCGAGTCGTGCGAGGAAGGATCGGTATCTGTGAAGCGTGCCGAAGGGATCCACGTCGAGAGCAGCATGGTCCGAAGATCGATGGACGCCGTGCCGGCAGCTTCCCGCAAACCTCCATTGGCAAGCATGCCCGGATCGCCGCAGTTTCTCCGCAGCACCTTCTCCATGAAGCTATCCATGATCCCCTGCGCCCGGCTGATGCCATCCATCCCCGCGCTCGCGCTGGCGGCGGACCTCCACGCCGCGACCGTGCGCAAGGTGGATTTCAACCACGACGTGCAGCCGCTGCTGTCGGACAACTGCTTCGCCTGCCACGGACCGGACACGACCAAGATCAAGGGCGGCCTCCGTCTCGACCTGCGTGACGCGGCCCTGAAGCCCGCGAAGTCCGGGAAGGTCGCCATCGTCCCCGGCAAACCGGCCGAGAGCGAGCTGGTCCGCCGGCTCGCGACGACCGACGAGGACGACCGGATGCCCCCGTCGGAATCCCACAAGACCCTCACGGCCGCCCAGAAGGAGCTGCTCGGCCGCTGGATCGCGGAAGGCGCCGAGTACAAGGGCCATTGGGCATACACGCCGCCGGTGAAACCCGCCATCCCCGACGGGGTGGTCGCGATCGACCACCTGGTCCGTCAGCGCGTCGCCGAGCTCGGTCTTAAGCCGGCGCCGGAAGCGGACCGCCGCACCCTCGCGCGTCGTCTCCACTTCGACCTGGTCGGCCTGCCGCCGAAGCCGGAGGAGGTCGCGGACTTCGAGCGGGACACGGCGCCGGACGCCTACGCGAAACGCGTCGAGACGCTGCTGGCGTCGCCGCACCACGGCGAGCGCATGGCCATCGGCTGGCTCGATGTCGTGCGCTTCGCCGACACCATCGGCTACCACTCGGACACGCCGCGCAACATCTGGCCGTACCGCGACTACGTCATCCGCGCGTTCAACGACGGCATGCCGTTCGACCGCTTCACCCGCGAGCAGGTCGCCGGCGACCTGATGCCGGAGCCGACCCAGGACCAGAAGGTCGCCTCGGCCTTCAACCGGCTGCTCCTCACCACCGAAGAAGGCGGCGCCCAGGCCAAGGACTACGAGGCGCGCTACCTGACCGACCGCGTCCGCGCCGTCGGCGCCATATGGCTCGGCCAGACGATCGGCTGCGCGCAATGCCATGACCACAAGTTCGACCCGATCACGCAGAAAGATTTCTACGCCATGGGCGCGATCTTCGCGGACGTGAAGGAAACGATCGTCGGCGCCCGCGAGGCCGGCATGCTGGTGCCGGACGCCGACCAGGCGCGCGAACTGGAGCGGCTCCGGCAGGTCGCGGACCCGCTGAAGGAGAAATTCGACGGGCCGCATCCGGATCTGGAGGGCGCCTTCGCAGAGTGGCAGGCGCGGCAGCTCTCGATGCTGGCGACCGACGGGGCCTGGACGCGCCTGGCACCCGCGAAGGCCGCGTCCTCCGGCGGCGCGACGCTGAAGATCCGCGACGACCGTTCCGTGCTGGCGAGCGGGAAGAACCCGGACACGGATGTCTACACGGTGGGCTTCACCAACGGCATCTCCGGGGTCGTCGCGCTGCGGGTGGAGGTGTTGCCGGACGATTCGCTGCCGGTGAAGGGACCGGGCCGCGCGCCCAACGGCAACTTCGTCCTCACCGAGGTCGCCGGCCGGATCGAGCGCGACGGCGCCGAGGTCCGCAAGGTGGGGTTCAATTCGGCGCGCGCGACCCAGGAGCAGGAGATCTTCGTCGCCGAGAACCCGTACGGCCGCTGGACCGCGGCGTCCGCGATCGACGGCGATGCCAAGGGCAGTTCGGCGGGCTGGGCGATCTTGCCCGACGTCGGCCGGCCGCAGCAGCTGCGGCTCGCTCTGGCGGAGCCGCTGACGCTCGGCGCGGGCGAGAGCTTCGTGGTCGAGCTGCAGCAGGCGCACGGCAACCACGGGCATAACATCGGACGCTTCCGCGTGTCGGCGGCGAGCGACGCCGGGGCCTTCGACGCTCCGGTCGTCGTGCCTCCGGCAGTCGCGATCGCCGACCTGCTCCGCATCCCGGCGGCCGACCGCAAGCCGGAGCAGGCCGCGAAGCTGATGGCCCACTACAAGGACCAGGCGCCCGAGCTCGCGGACCTCCGCTCGCGCCTCGCGGCGGCGACCCAGGCAAAGTCGGACTTCGAAGCGAAGCTGCCGCGCTGCCTGGTCACCGAGCGCAACGACGAACCCCGCACCGTCCGGATCCTCCCGCGCGGGAACTTCCTCATCGAGACCGGCGAGAAGGTGTCGCCGGCGCTGCCCGCCTTCCTCGTGAAAAACCCGGGCCGCCCGGCGACGCGGCTGGACCTGGCCGATTGGCTGGTCTCGAAGGAGAACCCGCTGACCGCGCGCGTGGTGATGAACCGGTTGTGGCGGCAGTTCTTCGGCATCGGGTTGTCCAAGGTGATGGACGACTTCGGAGCGCAGGGTGAACCGCCGCCCAACGCGCCGCTGCTCGACTGGCTCGCCTGCGAGTTCATGGACAGCGGCTGGGACGTCCGCCACATGGTGCGGCTGATCGTCTCCAGCGAGACCTACCGGCAGGCGTCCACCGCCCCGCGCGACCTGCTGGCCCGCGACCCGGACAACCGGATCCTCGCCCGCCAAGGCCGCTGGCGCATCGAGGCCGAGCTCGTCCGCGACACGGCGCTGTCCTTCGCCGGTCTCCTTTCGCCGGCCGTCGGCGGCCCGAGCGCGAAGCCGTACCAGCCCGACGGATACTGGGAGAACCTCAACTTCCCGGTGCGCGATTACGACGCGAGCAAGGCCGGGGACCAATATCGGCGCGGGCTCTACACCTGGTGGCAGCGGTCCTACACGCATCCCAGCATGCTCGCCTTCGACGCACCGACGCGCGAGGAGTGCGCGGCCGAGCGGAACCGCTCGAACATCCCGCAGCAGGCGCTCGTGCTGCTGAACGACCCCAGCTACGTGGAGGCGGCGCGGACCTTCGCGGTGCGGATCCTGCGCGAGAGCCGCGGCGACGCGGCGACGCGCATCGGTTGGGCCTGGCGGCAGGTGCTGTCCCGGACGCCGCGCGCCGAAGAGGTCGCGGTGCTGGAGGCCCTTCTCGACAAACATCTAGCCGAGTTCCGCGAGGACCGCGGCGGCGCCGAGGCCTATCGCAAGGTCGGCGTGGAGCGGCCGTCCGCCGACATCGACGCGGCCGAGCTCGCCGCCTGGACCGATATCGCCCGCGCGCTGCTGAACCTGCACGAGACCATCACCCGCTCCTGAACCATGGACCTCTCCTCCGAACTCCGGCAGTTCCACCGCCAGCAGCAGACGCGGCGCGTCTTCCTCGGCCGCGCGTCGCAGGGCATCGGCGCGCTGGCGCTGGCGTCGTTGATCCGGCCTTCCTCGCTCCTGGCCGCGCCCGCCCGCGCGACGGGCATGGTGGATCCGCTGCACTTCGCGCCGAAGGCCAAGCGCGTGATCTGGCTCACCATGGCCGGCGGTCCGTCGCACCTGGAGACCTGGGACCCCAAGCCCAAGCTCGCGGCGATGCACGGCCAGCCGATGCCCGGGTCGTTCACCGCGGGGAAACAGATCGCCCAGCTCCAAGGGCAGAAGCTCACCTGCTACGGGCCGCAGCATAAGTTCCAGCGGTTCGGCAAGTCGGGCGTCGAGATCTGCGAGATGTTCCCCAAGATCGGGTCCGTCGCCGACGAGATCTGCTGGGTGCGTTCGATGACCAGCGAGGCCATCAACCACGATCCGGCGCACATGTTCATGAACACCGGCTCGCAGATCGCCGGACGTCCGAGCATGGGCGCATGGATCACCTACGGCCTCGGTTCGGAAGCGGAGAGCCTGCCCGGGTTCGTCGTGCTCACGTCGCTCGGTCGCGGCGGCCAGAACCAGCCCATCGCCGCGCGGCAATGGGCGCCGGGTTTCCTCCCGAGCCGCTTCCAAGGCGTCCACCTCCGCAGCAAGGGCGATCCCGTGCTCTACCTCGGCACGCCCGCCGGCGTCACCCGCGAGCAGCAAGGCGACGTGGTCAAGGCCGTCAACGCCCTGAACCTCCAGCACGACGCCATCGTGGACGACCCCGAGATCGCCACGCGCATCGCGCAGTACGAGCTGGCGTTCCAGATGCAGGCCAGCGTGCCGGAACTGGTCGACCTCTCGAAAGAGCCGGCCCACGTGCTCGACCTGTACGGCTGCAAGCCGGGCGACGGATCGTTCGCGTCGAACTGCCTCCTGGCGCGCCGGCTCGCGGAACGCGGCGTGCGCTTCATGCAGCTCTACCACAAGGATTGGGACCACCACGGCGGCGTGAAGCAGGGCATCGAGTTCAAGGCCGAGGAGATCGATCGCGCGTGCATGGCGCTGATCACCGACCTCAAGCAGCGCGACATGCTCAAGGACACCTTGATCGTCTGGGCCGGCGAGTTCGGCCGCACCCCGATGAGCCAGGGCGGCGACGGCCGCGACCACCACAACGCCGGCTTCACCGTCTGGATGTGCGGCGGCGGCATCAAGCCGGGCACCGTCTACGGCGGGACCGACGAGCTGGGCTACGCGGCCGTGGACAACCCGATCGACGTCCACGACCTGCACGCCACCATGCTGCGGTTGCTGGGCATCGAGCACACGCGCCTCTCGGTGAAGTTCCAGGGCCTCGACGCCCGCCTCACCGGCATCGCCGGCAAGGTGATCAAGGACATCTTGGCCTGATCCAGACCGTGACCGTCCGGCGGGCCGCTGCCGATGGTCAGAAGCGCTCGCCCCGGCAAGTCGAGCACTTCGAGACCGACGGCCTCGCCACGAGGCGCGTGGACATCGCGGCGGCATGACCGTCACCCAAGATCGGGACGCACCACCCATGGCCTTGGGTGCGTGCCCCGGACAATCCGGCAGAACGGTGACGGCAAAACGGGGGCGGCCCGCTTTCCCGTGTCGCCCGGGGTCCGGACGGCAACCTACTTCCCGGCAGGCTTGATGGCCGGGGCGGCTTCGCGATCGGCACCCTTTCCGGCCTCGGATCGCTCGCGGAGAGCGGGCGGCTTGACCCCGGCGGCGAGCATGACCTTGTGCAGGGCTTCGATGGTCTCCTGTGATGGTTTGAAATTCCCCGGACGATGCCCCTCCGCGATCATCAAGGGCGTCCAGCCGGATCGGTTCTTCCGGTTCCAGACCTCGGGCTTCGCACCATGGTCGGCAAGGAACTGGATCACCTTGGGCAAGTTTTTGTAGGCCGCGGCGTGCATGGCGGTCTCGCCGTTGGCGTCGACGGCGTCCACATCCGCGCCAAGTTTGAGAAGCAGTTCCGCGGCTTCGATGACTTCGGGTTCTTCACCGGCCTTCTCGTTGGCGGCGTCGGTCCCGACGACATCGCCGCAGGCGGCGATCAACGGCGTGCAGCCATCGGCATTCGCCAGCGACGGATCAGCGCCCAGCTCGACCAAAAGCCGCATGTAGGCCACGTCCGCCGTGGCGGAGGCCATCAGGAACGGCGTCGCGCCGAGCTTGTTGTACAGACCCGGTGCCCCGCGTCCCGTCTTCAAGCGGCCGTTCACGTCCGCCCCGTGTTCCACCCACTTCTTGATGAACTGGACGCCGCTCAATTTTCCGGAGGCGCTCGGGGGCGGAGCCCCGTCGTCCTCACCGCGGTTCGGTTTGCGGACCCAGGACATGATATGGAGCGGAGTGAAGCCCGAACGCTGGTCGTTCGGATCCGCACCGGCCTCGACCAGCGCCAAAGCGAGGTCGAAGTGGCCGTTCTCCACGGCGAGGCTCAACGCGCTGCTGCCCTTGCCCGGACCTTTGCCGGAGGACTTCTGGGGTCGCATCTCCTCGTTCACATCGGCTCCTGCTTTCAACAAGGCGCGGACGACTTCGATGCGGCCCTCGCGCGCGGCGAAGAACAGCGGCGTGAACCCGGAATCAGCGAGCGGCGTGCGGAAATCAGCGCCGGCCTTGATCAGCAACCCGACGACCTGTGCGTGGCCGTCCGCTGCCGCCCACATCAGGGCGGTCTGACCGCGGCGTTCCTTCGCTTCGATCTTCGCGCCGTGCGAAAGCAGGGCTTCCACGGGACCGGCCTTGCCGGTGCGCGCGGCGGTCATCAGCACGGTTTCGCCGCCGCGCAGGGTCGTGTCCGCATCCGCGCCGGCGGCGAGAAGCAGTTCCACCAACCTGGTGCTCCCGTTGGCACAAGCGAGCGAGAGCGGTGTCACGCCGTAGCGGTTCGTGACGGTGACGGCGGCTCCGGATCTGAGCAGCAGCTTCGCCGCTTCGAGATCATCGAGGTGCGCCGCCCAGTGCAACGCCGTCATTCCATCGGCCTTCGGCGCATCCACGTCGGCACGTTGCTTGAGCAGCGTGCGGAGGGTGGCGAGGTCCGATTTCTCCACGGCATCCGCGACCGGCGACGGGGCGGCCGCGAAGGCGGAAGCGGCCAGCACGAGCGCCAGCACGACGACGACCGGTTCCTTGCTCCTTTGGATGCGCATCAGATCGCGAGCGGCTCGAACAATCCGTCCACCTTGCCGTTGCTGTCGGCGAACGAGCCGAGGTGGACGCCGGCTTTGTCGAGCAGCGTCAGATGGAGATTGGCCAGCGGGGTCGGCTTGGCGAACCGGATGTGCCGCCCGCCTCTCATCCCGTGCGCCGTGCCGCCGGCGACGAGGATCGGCAGGTCCGAGTGGTCATGCACGTTGGGATTTCCGATGCCGCTGCCGTAGAGATAGAGCGAATGGTCGAGCAAGGTGCCGTTCCCTTCCGGGGTCGCCCGCAGCTTTCCGATGAACTCCGCGAACAACGACACATGGAAGGCGTTGATCTTCGACATCCGCTCGATCTTGGCCGGATCGTTGCCGTGGTGCGACAGCGGATGATGCGGGTCGGGGACGCCGATCTCGGGGTAGGTGCGGTTGCTGGTCTCGCGCGCGAGCTGGAAGGTGATGACGCGCGTGACGTCGCCCTGCAACGCCAGCACCTGCAGGTCGAACATCAGCCGTGCATGGTCGGCATACGCAGCGGGGACGCCCACCGGTCGGTCGAGGTCCGGCAGAGCATCGTTCGAGGCTTCGGATTCCGCCTTCTGGATGCGGCGCTCCACTTCGCGGACCGTCTCGAGATACTGGCCGACGCGCGCACGGTCGCCCGGCCCGAGTCCGCGCTGGAGCCGCGCGAGGTCGCTGGTGAAGGAGTCGAGCAGGCTGGCGCGCCTGTGCGACGCCGCCCGGCGTTCGGCCTTGCTGCCGCCTTCGCCGAACAAGCTCTCGAACACGATGCGCGGATGCGCCTCGGCCGGGATCGGCGTCGTGGGCGACGACCACGAGAGATTGTTCTGATAGGCGCAGGCGTAGCCGTTGTCGCACTGGCCGACCACCTGGAGGTGGTCCATGGCGAGCTCGAGCGAGGGCAGTCGCGTCTGCTGGCCGATCTGCTGGGCCGCGAGCTGGTCGACGGTGGTGCCGAGGTAGTAGTCCGAGCTTTCGGTCAGCTTGGCCTTGGCGGCGCTGAGGAAAGCGGAGTTGGACGTGGCATGGCTGCCGGGATACGCGTTCTGCAACTCCAGGCCGGAGATCACGGTGACGTGTTCCTTGAACGGCGCGAGCGACCTGAGGATGGGCGAGAGCTCGCCGAGCTTCGCGCCGCCCGGCGGCGTCCAACGGCTCTGGTCGCAGCCCATCGGCATGAAGACAAACCCGAGCCGGCGCACCGGATCGGCGGCGGTCTTCGCCAGCGGCGTCGCGGCGGGGACCATCGATTCCAGCAACGGCAGCGCCAACGTCGCCCCGACGCCGCGCAGGAACGTCCGGCGCGGCATGAATTTTTTGGTGATGAACCTCATGGTGCTTTCCTCATGGTGAAGGGGGTGCTTTCGGCGACGCCAAGCAGGATGGACGAGAAGCGGTACCCGTCCGCCCGCGCTCCGCGGACGATCTTGCGGACGGCGGGCGCGTCCGACGCCTCCACGCCCCGGCCGAGCGCGAAGGTCAGCAGCTTCTCGGTCAGCGCGGTGACGAACAGGTCGGGGCGCTTGAGCAGGGCCTGCTCCAGCCCGGCCACGCCGGCGAACTTGCTGCCATCCGGCAGACCGCCCGTCACATCGATCGGCTGCCCGTCTTCCGCTGTGCGCCAGCCCCCGATGGCATCGAAGTTCTCCAGCGCGAAGCCGACCGGGTCCATCAGGTCGTGGCAGCTCGCGCAGGCGGCATCGGCACGATGTGCGGCAAGGCGCCGGCGCATCGGCAACGCGTCGGAGACGGAGTTCTCCTTGAGCGCCGGCACGGTCGCGGGCGGCGGCGGCGCGGCGTTCCCGAGCAGATTCGCGAGGACCCAGTTGCCGCGGATCACCGGCGACGTGCGCGTGGCATAGGATGTCACGGTGAGCACGCTGCCTTGGCGGAGCAGGCCGCCGCGCTCGCTGTCCGGTCCCAACGCCACCCGACGGAAGTGCGAGCCGTAGACATTCGGGATGCCGTAGTGCTTCGCGAGCCGTTCGTTCAGGAACGTGCGGTCGGTCTTGAGCAGGTCGAGCACGCTGCGGTCCTCGCCGAGCAGGGTCTCGAAGTGCATCTCGGTCTCGCGGCGCAAAGCTTGGCGCAGGTTGTCGTCGAAGTCGGGGAACAACCGCAGGTCGGGCGAGAACGCCCCCAGGTTGCGGAGGTGCAACCATTGTCCGGCAAAGTTGTCGACCAGACTGCGGGCGCGCGGATCCGCCAACATCCGGCGCACCTGCTTCTTCAGCACCCCCGGCTTGTGCAGGTCGTCCCGCTCCGCCAACGCGAGCAGCTCGTCATCAGGGATGCTGCTCCAGAGGAAGAACGAGAGCCGTGAGGCGAGGGTCACATCGTTGATGCGATAGGCGGCATGCGGCTCCAAGCCGGGCGGGTCCGGCTCGATGCGGAAGAGAAACCCGGGACTGACGAGGATCGCGCTGAGAGCCGACCCGATCCCGGCCTCGAAGCCGTCCTCCGCATCCGCTTTGGCGAAGAACTCCATCGGCTTCTGCAGATCGGCGCCCGTGACCGGGCGGCGATAGGCCCGGCGCAACAACGGCCGGAGGATGTTCTCGGCCGACCGGGATCCCGGCAAAGCCCCGGCCGGAGCATCACCAAAGACCCGGCGTCGGCTCGGCGAGTCGCCCGGCGCCTTGGAGTCGTAGGCGCCGTTGATGGAGACCTGGTAGACGGCCGGCGTGAGGCGCGGATGCCGGTGCATGTTGTAGTGCGCCTGATACGGCTGGCGCCGGGTCTCGAGCAGCGACGACGGGTTCTTCAGGAACGCGACGCCGACCTGATGGGGACCGGCGGTGACGGGCACGCGGACCTTCAGATGGGCGTCGACCTTCTCGAAGTTCCGGTCGCCCGTCGGCGGCGAGACGGTGAAACGTCGCACGCTCCCGCCATCCAACAGCACCTCCAGTTCGTGGACTTCGCGCAGGCCTTCCACCTCCTCGTTGCGGTCCCGCGTGAGCCGGACCTGGATCTCATACTCGCCGTCGCGCGGGAACGTGTGGCGCAACAGCATGCCGCCCCGCGTGCCGAAGGGCAGTCCCTCGACGTGCTCCTCCTGCGTGAGGTCGGGAGGGGCCCGGAACGTGTCGCCGCCCGGTTTGCGCTGTGCCGTGCCGACCGCGAGACGGCTGATCTTCTCGGCGGCGGTGATGTAACGCTCGAGGAGCGTCGGCGACAGGTCCCCCACCGTGACGTTGTCGAACCCGTGGCTTGCGTCATCCTTCGGCAACAACGCCCCGGCATCGATGTCCAGCGCCAGCAGGTCGCGGATGGCGTTCTGATATTCGGTGCGGTTGAGCCGTCGAAACGTCTCCGTGCGCCCCGGATCCGGGTCCTTCGCCGCCGCGCGATCGAGCAAGGATGCCAGCTTGCCCACGGCCTCATCGTAGGCTGGGTCCGACGGACGGTCCTTGCCGACCGGCGGCATCTGCCGCGCGCTCAATCTGCGGACGACATGCTCCCAGGTGTCGCGATGCTCGGTGACACCGGCTTGAAGGATCCCCGTGAGGTCGAGCCCGCCCTTCTTCGTGTCGGCATCGTGGCAGTCGGCGCAATACCGGCTCATCATCGATCGGATCGGCGCGGGCAAGGGTGGGCGCGGAAGCGTGGCCGCGTCGGGATGGATCGCGACCGGCAACAGGAGCAGCGAGACGAGCCGGCCGACCATGCCCGGGATCCCCGCCAGGACGGCACGGCATCGACCGATGCGGACGGGGTGGTTCAAAGCTTCAAAAACTTGGGCAAGCGCCCGGATCCCGACAAGGACAAAGCCAGGCCTGCCGCGCGCAGGAGGTCCTCAATAGTGCTTCCGCAGGAACCTCCGCACGACGTCCAGCCGTTCTGGATCGTAGAACATCGACCCGCCATGGGCCGCACCGTGGACCACCTCCAACTGGACCGGCGCCTTGACGCGCTCGTAGGCGCCCAGCAGTTCCAGCGCTTGGTTGACGGGCATCTGGGGGTCCTGGTCGCCGTGCAGCAACAGCAGCGGAGGATCGGTCTTGTCCACATGGAAGACCGGACTGGCCAGCCTGGCCAGCGCCGGCAGGACGTCGGGTTGTCCGCCCAGCAACAGATCGAGCGCGGGCACCCGCACGCTCAAACCGTGCGGCGTGGACTGCTGGAGGATGGTCGTGAGGTCCGAAGCACCATAGAAGCTGATGATGCCCTGCACCTCTGAGCTCTGCGAGCGGTCGTCGCCGATCGCGCCCTCGAGTCCGGCGGATCCGTTGGACACGCCGACCAGCGCCGCCAGATGCCCGCCCGCGGAATCGCCGGCGACCAGGATCTTCTTCGTCTGCAACCGCCATTGCCCGCCGTGCCCGCGCAGGAAACGGATCGCCGCCTTGAGGTCGTGGATCTGCGCCGGGAACTTCGCCTGCGTGGAAAGCCGGTAGTCCACGCTGGCCACCGCGTGGCCCTCCTCGACGAGTTTGCCCAAGGGCATGGACTTCCTCGATCCAGAGCGCCACGCGCCGCCATGCACCCACACGATCAGCGGCGGACGCGCCCGACCGGGTGGAAGATGCAGATCCAGCAGCAGGACCTGCGCTCCGATGCGGGCATACTCGACATCGCGGACGACCGTCGCCGCGTCGCCATCGGCGGCACGACAGCGGTGGGCGGCCAACTGAAGGACGGCGAAGAGGCAGAACCAAGCGTGCTTCATGGAGGATGCGTCAGGCTATCGCGCCCCCGAGGGACTGACCAGCCAAGGTGCGCGGGCGGGTGCGATCAGAAGTGGCGGACAGGTTTTACGGAGTTGTGCTCTGTTTCGGCGAGTCGGACTTGGAAGGGCGCGAGGAGACACCTTGGCGCTTGGCAGGCGGCGGCGCCTGCTGGTCGACGACC
>Ga0209443_1000859_pt1 | contig 20047 bp, 14 predicted proteins | sample LauGreBMM110DCMD_2_FD_187571 | JGI IMG/M metagenome (GOLD analysis project Ga0209443, IMG submission 187571) | Freshwater lake microbial communities from Lake Michigan, USA - Su13.BD.MM110.DCMD (SPAdes) (version 2) | ecosystem: Environmental > Aquatic > Freshwater > Lake | place: Lake Michigan... | reverse complement strand
GAAGACCGGGCTCGAACCGGCGACCCTCGGTACCACAAACCGATGCTCTAACCAACTGAGCTACAACCACCATGTATAAATACGGGTGCAAATATAAGACTAAACTTCATACTTGCAAAGAAAAAAATAAATATTTTTATTTCAAATTCGTTAAACTATTGATCGTCAAATATTTTTCAATTATAAGAACTTAATTTTACTTTCCTTCTACTTTTAAAAATAACTTTAATTAATTTTTAATTATTAAATGGTCTTGATTATAACCTCTTTTTTAAATTTAAAATTAAACTTTAATCATTTTTAATAAAATTAAACTAACCTGCAACAGCAAAACATAAAGCCTTAGTTATTTATATATGAATCATACTTTCACCTAATTAAATAAATATAATTGTATGCAAAAATTCGTTTGCAACTGATTTTTAATATATTTGTAACTATTGATAATAAAATAAAATTTTCAATTATAAAAAAATTGTTTAACTAATATAATTAAAATGAAAACAAATACACTAATTCTTAAATTATTATTCATTAATTTATTTCTAATCGTTGGTTGTGGAAATAATTCAAAAGAAAAAACAAACATAGAAAGCACAAAAGAAACTTCTGTTGATAATACCAAAAATGAATTACCAACAGAAGAGGAAATTATGGCAAGTGAATCAGACAACGAAGAAATTGAGGAAGATCAAGAAGTAACGATTGGAAACCAAGTTTGGATGGTAAAAAACTTAAATACAGATGTATTTAGGAATGGTGATATAATACAAGAGGCAAAAACAAAAGAAGAATGGCAAAATGCTGGAGCAAACAAGGAACCAGCATGGTGTTATTATGACAACATTGAAGAAAATGGTGAAGTTTATGGTAAACTATATAATTGGTATGCTGTTAATGATCCAAGAGGACTCGCTCCAATTAGCTGGAAAATTCCTTCTTCAAGCGATTGGATGTTATTAAAAGATAATCTTAGTAAGGAAGATAAAACTAATGATTTAGGAAAAAGGTTAAAATCTGCTGACTTATGGATACCAGACGGAGGAAATACATCTAATAATGGAACTAATTCAAGTGGCTTTAATGGATTACCTGGTGGAGAAAGAGGTGGTAATGGGTATTTTTATAAAAAGGGTAAAAAAGGAACTTGGTGGTCTAGTGATAATACAGATCACATTTCTTTTCTTAATAGCAGTAGATATCTGGGAGGTAATCTGGACGGAAGAAACACTATGAATATTTCATATGCCTTTTCAGTAAGGTGTTTAAAAGAATAATTTTTTAAGGATAATCAAATCAAAAAGTTATTTATATAATCGTTTACATTGTCACGTTGGGCTTTTCCAATCATTTTATATAACTTCTATTCTCAATTCAAGTACAACAAAAAAGAGCTTTTTTTTCATAGAAGCTCTTTTTTTATTTCAAATCCCCTAAACTATTAACCGTCACATATCGTTCTACGGTAAAACCTTCGGCGTACTCCACTCCTACTAGTCTTCCTAAATCTTTTGCACGGTAGTGTATGCTTTCTAAAAAGTTTTTAGAAGCAATAGGTGTAACAGGTTCTTTAGAATTTGGATCATAAAATTGAGAACTATAAGCTTGCACAGCTTCCATTTTTTGATTCATAAAATCTGAAATATCCACTACAAAATCAGGCTCAATAATTTGCCATTGAATGTAATGATACACAACCTTTGGTCGCCAAGGACGTTGTGCTTCTCCGTTGATTTCGGTCTTAATTTGCATCAATCCCGATAAAAAACAAGCATCGCTAACCAACTTGCTTCCTTTTTCATGGTCAATGTGACGATCTTGAATAGCGTTGCACAATACAATTTCTGGTTGGTACTTGCGAATCATTTTGATGACTTTTAGTTGGTGATTTTCATCATTTACAAAAAAACCATCGCGCATATCTAAATTCTCACGCACTGAAACACCTAGAATTTCCGAAGCTTTAGTTGCTTCTGTATTTCTAATTTCTACAGTTCCGCGTGTGCCTAACTCACCACGAGTTAAATCGATAATGCCTACTTTTTTACCTAAAGAAATTTCTTTAGCAATCGTACCCGAACAACCTAATTCTACATCATCTGGATGCGCTCCAAAAGCTAGTATATCTAATTTCATATCTTTTAATTTTGCCACAAAGGCACTAAATCACTAAGTTTTTTTTCTGAACACTGATTACCGACCACTGAATACTAAAATATTTCGCATCGTCATGGATTTATTTTCTGTTTCCAAAAATTCCATTTCAGGATTACTATCTTTTGTAATGCCACAACCCACATAAATATTCACAGCATTATTTACAACTTCTAAACAGCGTAAATTTACGAATAAATCGGTTTGATTGTTTGAATTATATTCGCCTAAAAATCCTGAATAATATGTTCTATCAAATGCTTCATTTTTTTGAATAAAATCTATTGCAAATTCCTTTGGTAAACCACAAACTGCAGGTGTTGGATGTAAGGTCGTAATCAAATCTAATGCCGAGAAATCACCAGTCAATTGTCCGGTAATTATTGATTTCAGATGCGCTAAATTACCTGCTTTTATTGTTTTGGGTTCCGAAACTACTAGATTTTTTACTTTGGAAGCTATTTCAGAAACTATAAAATCGGTTACAAATTGCTGTTCTTCGATTTCTTTGGTAGTCCAAATTATTGGTTCAGAAAACAATTGTGTTCCTGCCAAGGCAACTGTTTCAAACTGATTTTGATTTATTTTTACTAATCGTTCAGGCGTTGCTCCCATCCATAAGCCAATTTTCGGATGAAAAAATAAATAGCGAAACGCAGTTGGATACGTAGCAATTAAGTTCTGAAAAGTTGCTACAATCGAAATTTGTTCTTTCAAAACGATTTTTCGCGATAAAACTACCTTATCGAATGCGCCATTTTGAATTGCAGCAATTCCTTTGGAAACTAAATGTTCAAAAGCCTCTTTTTGATTGGTTTCTGAAGTAAATTTATCGGCTAATTTTTGCTCTAAATTTTCATATTTTCCTTGAGTGATGAAACTAATATCTGTTGGAATACAAACTTTAATACCTGCATCAAAAGGCATAAATACAAAACCTGATTGACCTGAAAACGCAACTATTTCACTAGTTTTTTGTACTTGTAAGTTCCAAATACATTCATTTGGTTTAACATAACAAACAAAAGGTTTTTGACCTGATAAAAGCGTGTTTATTTCTTCAAAAAGTTGCATTATTGTCTTCTGGATAAAACCATATTAGTCAATTTACAAAGCGAAATTAATTTTCCTTCTTCATCAACGATTCTAATTTCCCACAAATGAATACTAGCGCCTTTATGAATAATTTTAGCCGTAGCAGTTACAATTCCTTCTCGTTTGCTTTTTAAATGATTGGCCGAAATTTCAATTCCGCGCACTTCCTGTTTTTCAGGATTAACAAACATCAATGAAGCAGCACTTCCTACACTTTCTGCTAAAGCTACTGTTGCCCCGCCGTGTAATAACCCCATTGGCTGATGCACTCTAGGATTTACAGGCATAGTTGCCGTTAAAAAATCTTCACCTGCATCGGTGTAAACTATATCTAATGTGTTCATTAATGTGTTTTTACTCCATTCATTACACAATTGCAACATGGTATCTCTATCAAACATGGTATTATTTTTTTTGTAAAATTAATCATTATTGCTAGAATAATATAGAATATTTTTCGTTTTAGTAGATGATAATAGCTGATTTATTTTTTAAAAAATCAAATTAATAAGTACATTTACAAAAATTACACCATACATGCGTCGTTTATTACTTTTAATCTTAGTTGGATTTGCCGTATCGTTAACTTCATGTCGAAATGATTTTGAGTTTGAATCAAGTACCGGAAACCTAAGTTTTTCAAAAGATACCGTTTATTTAGATACTGTTTTTACGAACATTGGGTCAAGCACTTATACCTTAAAAGTATACAATAAAAGTGATAAAAATATTTCGATACCAAAAGTACAATTAGCCAAAGGTGAAGCATCAAAATACCGAATGATGGTCGACGGAATGCCTGGAAAAGTATTTGATAATGTAGAATTATTAGCAAAAGATAGTATGTTTATCTTTATTGAAGTAACCGCTAATGTAATTGATGCTAACACTACTGATTTTCTGTATACTGACCAAATATTATTTGGAGAAGGATCAAACACTCAAAAAGTGGAATTGGTTACTTTAATACAAGATGCTTATTTTATTTATCCTGGAAGATTTCAAAATCCTGATGAAAGTTATACATACGACGAATTAAACTTAGGTCTTGATGGTGATGGAAATCCAGTTACAATTCGTGGTCGTTTTTTAGAGGAGAGCAATCCAATGAACGGAAATGAATTGCATTGGACCAATTCTAAACCCTATGTTGTGTATGGTTATGCCGCAGTTCCTTCTAATAAAACACTTGTTGTTGATGCGGGCGCTCGAGTTCATTTTCATGCCGAATCGGGTTTAATAGTTGCTAATAATGCTTCTTTACATGTAAATGGAACTCATTCATCTACTCCCGATTTAGAAAATGAAGTTATTTTTGAGGGCGATCGTTTAGAACCCGATTTTTCGGAAGTTCCTGGTCAGTGGGGTACTATTTGGCTCAGTCAAGGCAGTACTAACAATCAACTATCAAATTTAACGATAAAAAATGCTACCGTTGGATTATTGGTAACTGGGAATGATGGTACAACTTCTCCTACTCTATCTATTGAAAATACTCAGATTTATAATTGTTCGAATGTTGGAATTTTAGCTCGAACGGGAACTATTGAAGGAAAAAACGTAGTTATCAACAAGTCTGGTCAAGCGTCATTTGCAGGAAGTTTTGGCGGTAGTTATGAATTTACACATTGTACTTTTGCAAATTATTGGTCAACTCCCAATCAAACAGCAGTAGTTTTAGATGATTATATTAAAACAACTTCAGGATATACAATTGAACCTTTACTAAAAGCAAATTTTAAGAATTGCATCATTTACGGATCTAGTAATTTATCAATAAATCTCCAAAAGAAAGGTACAACAACACCTTTTAATTACAATTTTGACCATTGCTTAATAAAATTTATAGATTACAGTAATCTGTTTACTTCCAATCCATTATATCAATTTTCGAATGTTAATTTGTTTACTTCTTGTTTAATTGCAACCAATAGCTCCATAAATAAACCTGATTTTGAAAATCCAACAAATAACTTGTTGAGAATTGGAGAAAATTCCGCCGCTAAAGGCACTGCGAAAACACAATATTCCACTTTTAACGATCTTTTAAATCGGAATAGAACAAGTCCAACGGATATGGGTGCATACAATTGGACACTATTTGATTAAATTTTATCTATTTCGTAGGCGTTAAATTTTGTTTGTTCAAACAATTAAAATAAATTTGCACTTACAAACAACAACACACCCGAGGCGTAGCCGAATTGTAAGGAGCGCAGCGGAATAAAATAACTACACAATGATTCATTTCTTCGGAAACCAATCCAATACTGTTTTTGCGGTACAAACGCAAAACGAAATTTCATCAGAAGATTGCAACAAATTAAATTGGCTTTTTGCCAACGCACATAAAATAGAAAAATCCGTACTTGCGGATTTTTTTGTTGGTCCTCGTGCCGCTATGGTTACTCCTTGGAGTACAAATGCTGTTGAAATTACGCAAAATATGGGTATTTCAGGAATTATCAGAATTGAAGAATTTGAAAAAGTAAGTTCAGATTTCAATGATTTTGATCCGATGTTGTTTCAAAAATATTCAGAATTACATCAAGATATTTTTACTATAAATATTCAACCTGAACCTATTTTAGAAATTGACGATATTGCGGGATATAACAAAACAGAAGGTTTGGCATTGAACCCAGAAGAAGTTGACTATTTAAATAATTTAGCTACTAAATTAAATAGAAAACTAACCGATTCTGAAATTTTTGCCTTTTCACAAGCCAATTCAGAACACTGCCGTCATAAAATTTTCAATGGAACTTTTGTTGTAGATGGCGAAGAAAAACCAACATCGTTATTCAAATTAATTAGAAAAACATCTGAAACCAATCCTAATGATATCGTTTCGGCATATAAAGACAATGTGGCTTTTGTTAAAGGTCCAAAAGTAACCCAGTTTGCACCTAAAAGCGCAGACAAACCTGATTTTTACGAAGAAAAAGAATTTGATTCGGTACTTTCATTAAAAGCAGAAACACATAATTTTCCTACTACTGTTGAGCCCTTTAATGGCGCTGCAACAGGTTCGGGAGGTGAAATTCGTGACCGTTTAGCAGGCGGACAAGGTTCGTTACCTTTAGCAGGAACAGCGGTGTACATGACTTCTTATTCTCGGTTAAACGAAGAGCGCCCTTGGGAAACCGATATGGCAGCTCGCCCTTGGTTGTACCAAACGCCAATGGATATTTTAATTAAAGCCTCAAACGGAGCATCTGATTTTGGAAATAAATTTGGGCAACCTTTAATTACGGGTTCTATTCTAACTTTTGAACATGAAGAATCTTCGAGTGCCTCAGTTTCCAATTCGAGTGATTCAACTTTAGAAAGCAGAAAATTAGGTTACGATAAAGTAATTATGCAAGCGGGTGGAATTGGATATGGAAAATTAGACCAAGCCATTAAAAAGAAACCAACTGCAGGTGATAAAATTGTCATTCTGGGTGGAGAAAATTATGGAATTGGAATGGGTGGTGCCGCCGTTTCTTCAGCAGATACAGGTGCGTTTGGTTCAGGAATTGAACTAAATGCGATTCAACGTTCGAATCCAGAAATGCAAAAACGTGCTGCCAATGCTATTCGTAGCTTGGTGGAAAGCGATAACAACCCGATAGTTTCAATTCACGACCACGGTGCCGGTGGACATTTAAATTGTTTGTCTGAATTGGTGGAAGAAACAGGTGGTTTAATTGATTTAGATAAATTACCAGTGGGTGATCCTACCCTTTCTGCGAAAGAAATTATCGGAAACGAATCGCAAGAAAGAATGGGATTAGTTATTGGTCAAAAAGACATCGAAACGTTACAACGCATTGCCGATAGAGAACGTTCTCCAATGTATGAAGTGGGTGATGTAACTAACGACCATCGATTTACTTTTGAGTCGAAATCTACGGGATTAAAACCAATGGATTATGCTTTAGAAGATTTCTTTGGAAGTTCGCCAAAAACCATAATGAACGACAAAACAATTACAAGAAAGTATAGTAATTCAGAATATAAAGCCAGTGAAATTCCAACCTATTTAAATCAGGTATTACGATTAGAAGCCGTAGCTTGTAAAGATTGGTTAACCAATAAAGTAGACCGTTGTGTAGGTGGAAAAGTTGCCAAACAACAATGTGCAGGTCCGTTACAATTACCTTTAAATAATGTAGGTGTAATGGCTTTAGATTATAAAGGAAAAGAAGGAATTGCCACTTCTATTGGGCACGCTCCTATTTCAGCTTTAATTGATCCGGTAGCAGGAAGTAGAAATGCTATTGCAGAATCGTTATCAAATTTAGTTTGGGCGCCTTTAAAAGACGGTTTAGCTTCGGTTTCTTTATCGGCAAACTGGATGTGGGCTTGTAAAAATGAAGGCGAAGATGCCCGTTTATACGAAGCTGTAAAAGGATGTTCAGATTTTGCTATCGAACTGGGAATCAACATTCCAACAGGAAAAGATTCCTTATCAATGAAACAAAAATATCCAAATGACGAAGTAATTGCACCAGGAACGGTTATTATTTCGGCAGCTGGAAATTGTTCGAATATTACTAAAGTAGTAGAACCTGTTTTACAATCCCGAAGCCTCGGGAGCGGAAATATTTACTACATCAATTTATCACAAGACACATTTAAATTAGGAGGCTCTTCTTTTTATCAAACGCAAAATAAAATTGGTACTGAAACACCAACTATAAAAGATGCTGCGTTTTTCAAAAAAGCGTTCAATAATTTACAAGATTTAATTAAAGACAGAAAAATACAAGCCGGACACGATATTGGTAGTGGTGGTTTGATTACTACTTTATTAGAATTATGTTTCAGCCCCCTAACCCCCGAAGGGGGAACTCAAATCTTTGAGGAAACTGGGATGAAATTAAATTTTGATTGTTTTGAAGAAAAAGATTTAGTAAAAATATTATTTTCAGAAAACATCGGCGTTGTCGTTCAACCTGCTAATAATGAAGAATTTGAAGCTTATTTGAATGAAAATCAAGTAGAATTTTTCAGACTTGGTGAAGTTACAAATTCTGGAAAATTGGAATTTGGAACTTGGAATTTGGATATTGCATCGTACCGAAGAACTTGGTTTGAAACGTCTTATTTATTAGACCAAAAACAAACTAAAAACGGTAAAGCAAAAGAACGTTTTGAGAATTTCGATAAACAAGCATTACAATTTACATTTCCATCGCAATTTGATGGTAAATTACCTGTAATTCCTGCTGGCGCAAGACCAAAAGCAGCGATTATTCGTGAAAAAGGAAGTAACTCAGAACGTGAAATGGCAAATGCGATGTTCTTAGCAGGATTTGATGTAAAAGACGTTCATATGACCGATTTAATTTCGGGAAGAGAAACTTTAGAAGACATTCAATTTATTGGTGCTGTGGGTGGTTTCTCTAATTCAGATGTATTAGGTTCGGCTAAAGGTTGGGCTGGTGCTTTTTTATACAATGAAAAAGCAAACACGGCTTTAAAAAACTTCTTCAAAAGAGAAGATACACTTTCTGTAGGAATTTGTAACGGGTGCCAATTGATGATGGAATTAGAACTCATCAATCCAGAACACGAAGTGCACGGAAAAATGAAACACAACGATTCTAACAAACACGAAAGTGGCTTTACGTCTGTAAAAATTCAAAAAAACAACTCGGTGATGCTTTCTACTTTAGAAGGTGCTACTTTAGGGGTTTGGATTTCGCACGGTGAAGGAAAATTCAATTTACCAATGCCTGAAAATGCGTATAATATTGTTGCAAAATATGGTTACGAAGGGTATCCAGCCAATCCAAATGGTTCGGATTATAATACGGCAATGATGTGTGATACAACTGGAAGACATTTGGTTATGATGCCACATATTGAGCGTTCTACGTTCCCTTGGAATTGGGCAAATTACCCAGACAGCCGTCAAAAAGACGACGTTTCACCTTGGTTAGAAGCCTTTGTGAATGCTAGAAAATGGATTGAAAATCAAAATAATATCAATTAAAAATTACAGTTGTACTAAATCTTATATATTATTTTTTTGCTAATATCGTTGGATGGGTGCCGTATAACATGTAAAATGTCTGAACGCAGAAAATTATTTTAACGTATCTTTTCTTCGTTGATAATTATGTAAAAAATCTCCTTTAGGTTTTCCTAAATCAAATGAACTCCATTTAGTTAACAATCGGGTATTTGTTCTTGCTTCATCTTTATCCATATTTTCATACTCTATTCTATAAATTGCAGAGTACATTTCGGCTCTTCCAACGCCATGATAACAATGAATTAATACTGGATAATTTTTAGGATCATCCATTATTTTGAAAAAAGTATCTAGATTATGCGGTTCAGGCACCTGATCAGAACCATTATTAAAATAGTTTACGCCCTTAATTTTTGCAATAGCTTCTTTTTCTGCAGTAAGTTCAGCAGGAATTTCAGGATTATTCACCTCATCACCAGTACCTGGAAAACGCAAATCAATAATGCTTTTAATTTTGTATTCCTTTACATAATCTTCAATTTGATCTGTAGGTATTACGCCACTTTTATATACTTTACCTTCTGTAATTGTTTCAAAATTATGATTAATATGCATATCATATACATATTTTCCAACACCAGTTGCTATTAATAAAATAACAACAAGTCCAATTTTCTTTTTTAAATTCATCTACTGAATATTTAATTTTTTATCAATAATTCGATGGTAATAATCTTGTAAAAAGGCCTTACAAGATATTTCTAAATTATTCATTTCTTTATTTCTATACTGGATTAAGTTTTTAGTCAATTTTCGATCGGATGCAGCATAAAAACCTATAGCTTTCTTTCCGTCAAATGAACAAACATACTTTCCTTCTGCATAGTAATAAACCCCTGAATTATAATTAAACACAAAATCTTTATGCTTTTTATCAAGCAAACTAGAACCCCAACTCCTGAATGGATCTTTATAACCAATCATGTCCAAAACTGTAGGATAAATATCGATATGTTGCGCTAAATCAGTATTTTCACCTTTATACTTCCCATTGGGATCAAAAATAAGAATTGGAATAGCCAAGCGATTCATTATTTGTTCTAAATAATAATCTGTGTAATTGACTTGATTACAATGATCTGCAGTTATAATAAATAGTGTGTTTTTATACCAAGGTTCATTTTTTGCAGCTTCAAAAAACTTTTTAAACGAAAAATCGGTATACGAGATACACTGGTGCATTGGTATATTCCCTTTTGGAAATTTATTTTTATATTTATTAGGAACGATATAAGGTTCATGAGACGATACAGTAAATAAAGTAGTAAAAAAAGGTGCTTTTTTAGTATCGATAGTTTTCTTCATAAATTGAAAAAATGGTTCATCCCAAATACCCCATGCTCCATCAAAGTCATCGTCATTTCCATAATCAGCCATACCATAGTAATGATCAAAGCCTAATATATTTCCAAAACCTAAAAAACCCATAGAACCATTGGGTGCACCGTGAAAAAATGAGGTGTCATAGCCTTTATCTTTCAACGTTGAAACTAACGATTGAATATCTTGCTTTGCATAAGGTGATGACGTAAAAGCATCTTTGAATGAAGGAACACCAGATAATATTGATGACATTCCATGAATAGATTTGTATCCATTGGCATACGCATTTGAAAAAATCATACTATGCTGCGCTAAAGAATCAATAAATGGTGTGTAACTCACATAATCCTTGATATTTGAATGTTTATTAAAAGCACCCGAATATTCTCTTCCAAAACTTTCTGTAATAATTAAAACAATATTGGGTTGGGTTGAAGGATTATTATTGTATTGTTTAATCGGACTAAAAGCAGCATTAACAAATGCTTCAGGAATATTAAAATTGGTCTTTTTAAAACTTTTAACTCCTAAAGTTCTTAAGAAAGCAAATGGTGTATTTAATACTAAATCAGCTTGTTGTGGTTTTTTTACAAATCTATTGGCATCTACCAAATTGATTGGTCTTGTACTCTTTTTAAAATCGCCTCTAATGCCTCCAACAGATAAAGTAGCAATGATTAAAACTCCAATAATTGATGACAACAAATAGGGAATTACTTTAGGTTTGTTTTGAATTTCCACAACTTTTATTTTCTTATATAAAAATATCCATAAAATGGAAATACATATAAATAATAAAAATACTAACCAATAGGTAAATAGAAATCTAATAAACATAAAAGTTAAGGACTTTTCATTTTTCAAAATATCTACAACAGCCATAGTTGTTCTGGCAAAATTATATCTGTAGTAAATTAAATCAACAAAGTTTAATGCATAGAAAGTTAAGTTGGTTACCATGTACCAATAAAATAGAAATTTCTGATAACCCGGTTTTGTATTGATCCAAAAAGGAAATACTGAAAACAATATAAAAATTGAATTAATGTATAAAATTGCAGTAGTATCAAACACTAAACCATGGTAACAAATAGCTATAAATGAGTTAAAACCATGAACATCTAACAAATCATTATTGTAATAATAAAATAATACTCTAGCTACAAAATACATTATATAAACCAACAACAATCTGTAGGCTAAAACTTTATATTCATTAACTCTAAAAAATCTATACATTAATTTAAATTTTAATTATATTGCACAAATGTAACTAAAATTTCGATTAAAAAAATCAATAATGTGGTATGTTGTATTAAGTATTATTTGCAGTGTTTCAGTAGGAATACTGCTCAAAATTGCTAAACGTTTTCAAGTAAATATTTTTCAAATCATCACTTGGAATTATGCTACAGCGTTTGTTTTAACTTATATCTTTTTCAAACCCCAATTTAAAGAAAGTATCGAACAGATTCCGATAGAATTGTTACTAAGTCTAGCAATACTTTTACCAATTGTATTTCTTTTTCAAAATGCTTCAATTAAAAATATAGGAATTGTAAAAACCGATATTGCACAAAGATTGTCCCTTTTTATTCCCATTTTAGCGGCCTATTTTATTTTTAAAGAAACTTTTACTACTTATAAAATTATCGGAATAATTTTTGGATTTTCAGCGATATTTTTTACCCTTTCAAAAAAAACTGAACATAAAAATTCAAACACTAATTGGATTTATCCTATACTCGTTCTTTTAGGATTTGGAATTATAGACACGCTTTTTAAAAGAGTGGCAACTATAAGCGAGATCCCGTTTACTACAATTTTATTTTTTATTTTTGGAGGTGCTTTACTCCTATCCATTTTAATTGTTCTATATAAAGTTATCATTCAAAAAGAAACTATAAAATTAGAAAACAGCTATTGGGGAATTGGAATTGGCATTTTAAATTTTGGAAACATACTATTTTATTTAAATGCCCACAAAGTACTTCATAACAATCCGTCTACTGTATTTGCAGGAATGAATATGGGAGTCATTATTTTAGGCAGTATCGCTGGAATTTTAATATTTAAAGAGAAACTTTCAAAACTAAATTACATTGGAATTTTTCTTGCAATTCTTTCAATAATTTGCATCACACTCTCCTTATTAGAATAATTTATTGAAGACATAAAAAATATCAATAAATCAAAATTGTTTTTTACATTTTATTTTTTTAATTTGCATGAAAATATTAATAGTGAATTATGACAAATATTACACGTTTATTCGACTTTCCATATTATCAATTGGAAAAACACAATTTATCTGACGCACTTGTTACAAAATACAATAACGAATGGGTTAAAACATCTACTAAAGAATATCTTGAAAAAGCAAACGCTATTTCTAGAGGTCTGCTTCGTTTAGGGGTAAACAAAAACGATAAAATAGCCATTATTTCATCCACCAATAGAACCGAATGGCATATAACCGATATTGGGGTTCTTCAAACTGGTGCCCAAACGGTTCCAATGTATCCAACAATAACGTCAGAAGATTATGAATACATTTTAAAACATTCTGAATCTTCGTATTGTTTCGTTTCGGATCAAGAAGTTTATGATAAATTAATTGCTGTTAAAAAAAATATACCAAATCTAAAAGAGATTTTTTCCTACAATACAATTAAAGGTTGTAAAAATTGGCAAGAAATTCTTGAACTTGGAGCAGATGAATCAAATCAAGATGTTGTTGAAGATCGAAAAAACAATGTTGCAACGACCGATTTAGCTACTATAATTTACACTTCTGGAACAACCGGAAAACCAAAAGGTGTAATGCTAACACATCAAAACATTGTATCCGATGTTTTAATGAGCGCACCAAGAGTTCCATTAAGAGCAGGAAGCACAAGAGCATTAAGTTTCTTACCTATTTGTCATATTTTTGAACGAATGCTTACCTATTTGTACCAGTATTATGGAATATCAATCTATTTTGCAGAAAGCATCGAAAAAATATCAGACAATTTAAAAGAAGTTCATCCTCACGTAATGTCGGTAGTACCTAGATTACTTGAAAAAGTATATGATAAAATATATGCAAAAGGGGCTGATTTAACGGGTGTAAAAAAGAAATTATTCTTTTGGGCTTTAGATTTAGGCATGAACTATAAACCTTATAAAGAAAATGGCTTTTTTTACGAATTTAAATTAAAAATTGCTCGTAAATTAATTTTTTCAAAATGGCAGGAAGCACTTGGAGGCGAACTAGAATTATTGGTATCTGGAAGTGCTGCATTGCAACCTAGATTAACTAAAGTATTTACCGCAGCAGGAATTCCTGTTATGGAAGGATATGGTTTAACCGAAACTTCTCCTGTAATTTCTGTAAATGACATGAGAAATAAAGGATTTAGAGCAGGAACTGTAGGGAAAGTGCTTGATGGTGTAGAAGTAAAAATTGCTGCTGATGGAGAAATTCTTTGCAAAGGACCAAACGTTATGCTTGGGTATTACAAAGACGAAGCTCAAAGTAATGAAGTTTTAAAAGATGGCTATTTTCATACTGGAGATATTGGAGAATTTGATAATGAAGGTTTTTTAAAAATCACCGATCGTAAAAAAGAAATGTTCAAAACTTCAGGAGGTAAATATGTTGCACCACAATTACTTGAAAACACATTTAAACAATCTCGATTTATTGAACAAGTTATGGTTATTGGTGATGGTGAAAAAATGCCAGCTGCTTTTATACAACCAAGCTTCGATTTTATTAAAGAATGGGGTTTGAAACATCCTGAAGCAAAATTAGGAACTACTAATGAAGAAATAATTACAAATCCTACTTTAATAAAACGAATTCAAGAAGAAATTGAACATTACAATGAACGCTTTGGAAGTTGGGAAAAAGTAAAACGCTTTGAGTTAACACCAGATGTGTGGTCTATTGATGGCGGCCATTTGACACCAACAATGAAATTAAAACGTAAAGTAATTAAAGAAAAATACAACGATTTGTACACAAAAATATACGGTTAACAATAGATTAAAGTCTGTCTTATGGCAGACTTTATTATTAAAATGTTAAATTTTTAATTCAATCATAAATAAATACTAAAATACTATGCGCGCATAGTATTTTTTTTTATATTTGAACAAAATTAGATTATGCAAGATAAAACAATCGATTATATATTGAGATATACCTGGCAAGCAGTTGCAAGAATGTATAATGAAGAAGCTACAAAATATGGAGCAACGATGGCAACTGGATTTGCATTACTTACTATTGATAAAGAAAAAGGGATCCCATCAACTACATTAGGACCAAAAATGGGAATGGAAGCAACAAGCTTGACAAGAACATTAAAATCAATGGAAGATAAAGGATTAATTTTTCGAAAAAAGAATCCTGCTGATGGAAGAGGCGTTCTAATTTATTTAACCGATTTAGGCAAAGAAAAACGAGAACTTTCTAAAAATACCGTTTTATTATTTAATGATACCGTTAAAGCTAACTTATCAGATGAGAAATTAAAAAACTTTATAGAAGTTTCAGAAATAATCAATCAACTGATTACGGATAAGAAAATTTTTAGAGATAAATAATACATATAGTTTTAAAAACAACCCCATATAAAAAAATAAAAATGAAACGTAGCATTAAAAAAGTTGCAGTCATAGGATCTGGAATCATGGGTAGCGGAATTGCTTGCCACTTTGCGAATATTGGTTTAGAAGTGTTGCTTTTAGACATTGTTCCAAATTCGCTTTCAGAGGCGGAAGAAAAAAAAGGTCTTACACTTGATCACAAAGAAGTAAGAAATCGCATTGTAAATGATCATTTAGCTAACGCTCTTAAGTCAAAACCTTCACCAATTTACCATCAAAATTTTGCTTCAAGAATTACTACAGGAAACACCACTGATGATATGTCTAAAATTGCCAATGTAGATTGGATTATCGAAGTAGTAGTAGAACGTTTAGACATCAAAAAAATAGTTTTTGAACAAATTGATAATTTCAGAAAACCCGGTACTTTAGTCACATCAAATACTTCTGGTATACCAATTCAGTTCATGAGCGAAGGAAGAAGTGACGATTTCCAACAACATTTCTGTGGAACGCACTTTTTCAATCCAGCACGTTATTTGAAATTATTTGAAATCATACCTGGCCCGAAAACTTCTAATGAAGTACTAGATTTCTTAACCAGTTATGGCGAAAAATTCCTAGGAAAAACTTCAGTCGTTGCAAAAGATACTCCAGCTTTTATTGGAAACAGAATCGGAATCTTCGGAATTCAAAGTTTGTTCCACCAAGTTAAGGAAATGGGATTAACGGTTGAAGAAGTAGATAAACTAACAGGTCTAGTAATTGGTCGTCCAAAATCTGCTACTTTTAGAACAGTTGATGTCGTTGGTTTAGATACTTTAGTGCATGTTGCCAACGGAATTTATGAAAATTGTCCTACTGACGAAGCACACAAATTATTCAAGCTTCCAGAATTTGTAAATAAAATGATGGAAAACAAATGGTTAGGAAGCAAAACAGGACAAGGTTTCTACAAAAAAGAAGGAAAAGACATTCTAACTTTAGACTTAAACACATTAGAATATAGAGCTAATAAAAAAGCATCTTTTGCTACGTTAGAATTAACAAAAACGATTGAAAAACCAATTGATAGATTCAAAGTTTTAATTACTGGAAAAGATAAAGCAGGCGAATTTTATAGAAAAAACTTCGCTTCAATGTTTCAATATTGTTGCAATAGAATTCCTGAAATCACAGATACTTTCTACAAAATAGATGATGCAATGAAAGCAGGATTTGGTTGGGAAAATGGTCCATTCGAAATTTGGGATGCCATCGGAGTGGAAAAAGGAATCGAATTAATGCAAGCGGAAGGTTATCAACCAGCTTCTTGGGTTACCGAAATGTTAACTTCTGGAACCTCTTCATTCTATTCAATTAAAGACGGAGCAACGCACTTCTACTCTATCACTAATAAAAAAGTAGAAAAAATTCCAGGCCAAGATGCTTTTATCATCTTAAATAACATTCGCAACAGCAAAAAAATATGGAACAATAGCGATTCAATCATTACCGATTTAGGTGATGGCATCATCAATTTAGAATTTACATCCAAAATGAATTCTATCGGTGCGGGTGTTTTACAAGGAATCAACAAAGCTATTGATCTTGCCGAAAAAGACTATAATGGTTTAGTAATTGGAAATCAAGGTCCTAATTTCTCTGTTGGAGCTAATTTAGGAATGATTTTCATGATGGCAGTCGAACAAGAATATGACGAATTAAACATGGCTATCAAAATGTTCCAAGACACGATGATGCTTTGTCGTTATTCTTCAATTCCTGTTATCGCTGCTCCTCACGGAATGACCCTTGGTGGTGGTTGCGAATTAGTAATGCATTCTGACAGAGCGGTTGCTGCAGCAGAAACATACATTGGACTGGTAGAATTTGGTGTGGGAGTTATTCCTGGCGGTGGTGGTTCTAAAGAAATGGCTTTGAGAGCTTCTGATTTATTTCGTAAAAACGATGTAGAATTAAACGTTTTACAAGAATATTTCTTAACTGTGGGAATGGCAAAAGTAGCAACTTCAGCTTATGAAGGTTTTGATACCGGCGTTTTACAAAAAGGAAGAGATATTGTGGTAGTAAACAAGGACCGCCAAATTGCGACAGCAAAACAAGTAGCGTTACAAATGGCAGAACAAGGCTACACACAACCCGTTAGAAGAAAAGATATCAAAGTATTGGGAAAACAAGCTTTAGGAATGTTCTTAGTTGGAACTGACCAAATGGAAGCGGGTAAATACATTTCTGAACACGATAAAAAAATTGCCAACAAATTAGCTTATGTAATGGCGGGTGGCGATTTATCAGAAGCCACGCTAGTTTCTGAACAATACTTATTGGATTTAGAAAGAGAAGCATTTTTATCACTAACAGGTGAAAGAAAATCGTTAGAAAGAATTCAGTATATGTTGACTAAGGGGAAACCGTTACGCAACTAATTGTATAATGTATATTGTAAAATTGTATAATGTAAATTGGTATTAATGAATTATTTTAAAGAATTAAAAGTTTGGCAAAAAGCTATTGAATTAGTTACGGAAACATATTTAAAATCTCAATCTTTTCCTAAAGAAGAAATTTATGGTTTAACTTCTCAAATAAGAAGATGTGCTGTTTCAATTCCATCTAATATTGCAGAAGGTTGTGGAAGAAATACGGATAAAGATTTCAATAATTTTTTAGGGATTTCATTAGGTTCTGCTTTCGAATTTGAAACTCAATTAATTATTTGCAAAAATTTAGAATTTATTAATAATGAAGATTTTAAATATCTAGAATCAGAAATACAACACATTCAAAATATGTTAATTAAGCTAAAAAGTTCAATTAAAAAGAAAATATAACTGTTCATTTTTTTCAATATACAATATACAACAATACAATATACTAAATAAAGATAACTATGAGTAAAACAGCATATATAGTTTCGGGTTACCGAACCGCAGTAGGAAAAGCACCAAAAGGCGTTTTCCGATTCAAAAGACCAGACGAATTAGCAGCAGAAACCATCGAACACATGATGAAGGATTTGCCTAATTTCGACAAAACACGTATTGATGATGTCATGGTAGGAAATGCCATGCCCGAAGCTGAACAAGGTTTGAATGTAGCAAGGTTAATTTCATTAATGGGATTAAAAATCACCGATGTTCCTGGCGTTACAGTCAATAGATATTGTGCTTCTGGATTAGAAACCATCGCTATGGCAACTGCTAAAATTCAATCAGGAATGGCTGATTGTATCATTGCTGGTGGAGCAGAAAGCATGAGTTTTATTCCAATGGGAGGCTACAAACCTACTCCAGATTATAAAATTACGGCTGCTGGTCACGAAGATTATTATTGGGGAATGGGGTTAACGGCTGAAGCGGTTGCTAACCAATTCAACGTTTCTCGTGCCGATCAAGATGAGTTTGCTTTTCAATCACACATGAAAGCCTTAAAAGCGCAAACGGATGGTAAATTTGATAAACAAATTGTACCTATCACAGTGGAACAAATATTTGTAAATGAAAACGGTAAAAAAGAGACTATATCATATATTGTAAATAAAGATGAAGGCCCAAGAGCTGGTACTTCAGTTGAAGCTTTAGCAGGATTAAAATCTGTTTTTGCAGCTGATGGATCGGTTACCGCAGGTAATTCTTCTCAAATGAGTGATGGAGCGGCTTTCGTTTTAATTATGAGCGAAGCAATGGTAAAAGAATTAAACATAGAGCCAATTGCAAGAATGGTAAGCTATGCGGCTTCTGGAGTTGAACCAAGAATTATGGGAATCGGTCCAGTAACAGCAATTCCAAAAGCATTAAAACAAGCGGGGTTAAAGCAAGACCAAATTGATTTAATTGAATTAAACGAAGCGTTTGCAGCACAATCATTAGCGGTTATAAGAGAATTAGGTTTAAATCCTGAAATCGTAAATGTAAACGGTGGAGCAATTGCTTTAGGTCACCCACTAGGTTGTACAGGTGCTAAACTATCGGTTCAATTATTTGACGAAATGCGATTAAGAAACAGCAAATACGGAATAGTTTCAATGTGTGTTGGAACAGGTCAAGGTGCTGCCGGAATTTTTGAATTTTTGAAGTAAGAGCCCCTTACCCCCGAAGGGGGAACTTGGATTGTGGCTATACTTCATACTGAAATACTATAAATAATTATATTGTAAAATTTAAAACCTATTGACCCCTAATAGGTTCCCCCTTTGGGGATAGGGGGCTAATTATGTCAGATATCATCAGAGGAGGACAATTCCTTGTAAAAGAAACAAAATGCGAAGACATCTTCACACCCGAAGATTTCAACGAAGAACAAATCATGATGCGTGATTCGGTTATTGAATTTGTAGATAAAGAATTATGGCCTCACAAAGAACGTTTTGAAAAGAAAGATTTTGCGCTTACCGAGGAAGTAATGCGTAAAGCAGGTGAATTAGGCTATTTAAGCGTTGCCGTTCCTGCTGCTTATGGCGGAATGGAAATGGGATTTGTAAATACCGTTTTAGTTTGCGATTATATTTCGGGTGCAACAGGTTCATTTTCAACTGCTTTTGGAGCGCATACTGGAATTGGAACGATGCCAATTACCTTATATGGAACAGAAGAACAAAAACAAAAATATGTACCAAAATTAGCTTCTGGCGAATGGTTTGGAGCCTATTGTTTAACAGAACCAGGCGCAGGTTCAGATGCCAATTCGGGTAAAACAAAAGCAGTACTTTCAGATGATGGCACACATTATAAAATTACAGGTGGAAAAATGTGGATATCAAATGCTGGTTTTTGCAATGTATTTATTGTTTTCGCTCGAATTGAAGATGATAAAAACATCACAGGTTTCATAGTTGAAAATGATCCT
>Ga0209443_1000858_pt1 | contig 20054 bp, 12 predicted proteins | sample LauGreBMM110DCMD_2_FD_187571 | JGI IMG/M metagenome (GOLD analysis project Ga0209443, IMG submission 187571) | Freshwater lake microbial communities from Lake Michigan, USA - Su13.BD.MM110.DCMD (SPAdes) (version 2) | ecosystem: Environmental > Aquatic > Freshwater > Lake | place: Lake Michigan... | reverse complement strand
TGGTCTAAATTAAAAAGTGTACTACCATTCTCCTTTACCACCGAATTTATTTTTTACATTTTTCCCAAATTCTGTTGCCGCTTCATTGATTGACTTCAATACATCAATCAGTTTTTTCCCTGCCGAACTTCGAGCAGCTGGAATTAGAGTCTGACATTCATTGGAGTCCATGAATCGAACCGCATCCAATAAATTACTTTGATCCTCATCTGGAATAACTAAAAAGCCATGCTTATCTGCATGAATCAATTGACCGGGCTCAATCTTTCGTCCAAAAACTTCTACCTCACAATTCCAACGAACCGGACAGCTATAAGCATGTCCAACACACATTCCTTTGGCGAGGGCTTTAAACCCTGCATTGTTCATTTCATCCACATCGCGAATCGCACCATCAATAATGGTTCCAACGCAACCTAATGCTTTGTGAATATTGCTATTTACTTCACCCCAAAATGCGCCATACAATCCGGGTTTGTCTAGATCCTGCACCACAACGATTTTTGGTCCGGGTATTGAAGCAACATAGGCTCGGTATTGAGCCCATGAATCTGGATTGGTTTTTGGATGTTCTGCATTTCGAGGTTCAATTACCACTGTAACTGCATAGCCTATCATTGGACCCATCTGCGGCATAAAATCTGTTACTGGTTCTAAATTAAAGCCATCCTCATTGGGTCTTTGCTTAGTAACTTGTTCCCAACCATTGTATACAGAAGGTGTATTCCAACGTTTTAACTCTAACAATTGAGCATGGGTTAATTGAGTATTCGAATCCATAACAATACGTCTATTTTTTTTAAAATTTTTATAATTGCAAAAACCAAACAGAGCAAATGCCTTATCAAAGCATGATTGGTATTTAATAGATAAACATAAATCTATTAATCAAATGATAATTCTTGATTTAAAGATATGTTTAAATTTTCTATTTATAGAACTTGCCTCTCGACTTGAAAATAGAAAAATTTGAATGCTTTTAATATCCTGATGCTAGTTTATTTTCCAATTTTTTTTCTTTCAAAACAGATTTGTGAGAAAAAGCTAGGGTAAGAATGAATTCTCCAGTGCAAGATTTTCGAGATCCGTAAATAGCAAAGTTGGGGCTTCAATTCAAAATTGCCAATGGGGTAGCTCAGCTCTTTCGTAATTAAATTGGTTAAGATTAGATAAAATAATAATTATGTCTGATACAAATTTTGATTTAATGACAGGACACAATTTCAATATACTATTAAAAAAATATCAAATTAATTGCTGATATAAAGCTGCTGAATATCTTCGTTTTTTCATAAAAAAATGGCGGATTAAAATCCGCCATCCAACTTATGCAATAAACATTTCTCCTGTTCTAATTACAAATGAACTTTCTATTTTTCACCTGCAAACTTTTAAAGGTTTTTCCTGCTATTTTAATTTTATGATTTTTATTGATACACCTTAATCCAATCAATTTTCATCTGAGCAGGAAATGAAGAATCATCAATTCCAAATTTACCACCTAGATTACCTCCCACTGCAATATTTAATATTAGGTGAAATGCCTGATCAAAAGGCCAAGCGTCGGTATCAGTGTGTTCATTCTTAAATGAATTGTAAAGTTTATTGTCGATATAAAAATCTATTTTTTCTGGAGTCCACACAATTTCATAATTATGAAACTGAGTAGATAAATTTGGAACAATTAATGAAGCCGAGCGCTGTGTACCAAACATTCCATTGTAACGTTGAGTATGAACACTTCCAAAAGCAGAGTCGGGAGAAAAGCCTACTGCTTCCAATATATCCACCTCGCCGCTTTTGGGCCAATCTCCATACATATTTTTGGTAGGCAAAATCCAACCAGCCGGCCACAATCCTTTTCCAGTAGGTATTTTAGCACGTATCGCCAAACGCCCATAAGTCCAATCTCCTTTGTTTTTTGTAACCAATCTTGCGGAAGTATAATTAGCATCTTCAAACTTTTCCTTGCGCGCTTCAATAATTAAAAACCCATTTTCAACACGTGCATTCTCTTTTCTTGCCTGGGTATAATATTGAACTTCATTATTTCCCCAACCACAAATTCTAGGACATCCGTGCCCAACATCATAACTCCATTTTGTAGAGTCTGGTAATCCATTTTTTGAAAATTGATCTTGCCATACCAGTTTATTATATAATTTTTTTTGAGCCATTGCTGGAAAAGCAAAAATGGAAAGGAGAAAATATAAACCTATTATTCTAAACGTACACATATTTTTGTTTTTTAAATTCTACTGATACACCCGCACATAATCAACTTCAAAAGTGGCATTGGTAAAGCCGGCATCTACCGAACCGCCAAAGTTTCCACCCATTGCAAGATTAAGAAGGACAAAAAAGTTCTGGTTAAATGGCAATGTATTATTGTTTGCAAATGAATAATAGACAACCTCGTCAACATAAAATTTAATAGAAGCGGCAGACCACTCACAGGAATAAATATGAAATTCAGTAGTAGCGCCTGAGATTACTTTTGTAGCACCATCTGCTGTACCAGCAAAGTGTCCAGGATAATGTAATGTTCCATATATTTTATTGACATCACTTCCCTTATGCTCTACGATATCGATTTCGCCGCAATTTGGCCAACTAACCGTATTGATATTTGAACCAAGCATCCATGCAGCTGGCCATGTTCCAATTCCTGTAGGCATTTTAGCTTTCACTTCTACCTTGCCATATTTAAATGAAAATTTTTCTTTAGTTAAGAGTCTTGCAGAAGTATATGAACTTCCACTATAGTTCTCTTTAATTGCAATTATTTTTAAAGTTCCATTTGATACAACTGCGTTTTCTATTCTGCTGGTATAAGACTGTAATTCTGCATTTCCCCAGCCACCTGCACCAACGTCATATCCCCATTTGGCAGGATTAGGTGCTCCTGGTTGGTCAAATTCGTCAGACCATATTAATGAAACAGCCACTGTTACCGCTACAGAAATAGATTTTGAAATAGTTTGTCCAGCAGTATTTTTTGCAATTACATTCACTATGTAATTACCTGTCGCTGGATATTTATAAGTAACAATTCCAGATGTAACTGTCTGAAATATGCCATTTCCAAAATCATAATCGTAAGTACTAGCATTAGTAGCAGATGCAATAAATGAAACATTGCCACTATTGTCTGTACCTACCGAAGCAGTTACAGACAAATTAGATGGCGCAAGGTTTACAATAGGAGTGTCCTTTTTTGAGCAAGCCCCCAAAATGAATACCGCAATAATTAAAACCAAGAATGAAAACAATAAACGCATTCAGTATAATTATTTTGCTTTCAATTTTTGATACCAAGAATTTCCATCAGCACCGATATTTCTTAAATGAATATTAGTAGCTGTTGCACTTAATATTTCATAGGTAGTCCCTCCTGTTCCAAAATTAATGATACCATTACCTGGCACATTAAACTGAATCCTGGTAGATACTGCAGAAGTTGATGCAGATGTTGCATCCATAAATGCTAGTTTTTTAGTTCCAGTAGTTACAATATTAAAACAAGCATCCGCTCCACTAAATCCATAAAACGAACTTGCTGCACCGATAGAAAATGACTGTCCTTTATTATTGATTGCCATGGATATATTATTGTTAGCATCTTTAGAAAAAGTGATCTCATCATCATAAGCACAAGCCTCTCTTGAATTAGGAGTAGCTGCATACCAGTCAGGAGAAAACCCATCAGCAGGACCAACACCAAAATGGCCTGGTGCATCTTGATTTGTAACCCAAGTCCTTGTCCCAGAACCAGTTAGCGCATCTAAAATAGCCTGTGGTATGTTGAAAGCAACATACACAGTAATTTTTTTACTAATTACAGAAACTGATCCGCCCGTTCCCACAGCCTTCACTGTTACCATATAATCATTAACCCCAGGAGTCGTGTACTTATAAGTAATTACACCTGATGGCACCACCTGTGTTTTACCGTCCCCAAAATCTATATTGTAGGTTAAGGCATCGGTGGCTAATGTAGTTATGGTAACAGTTCCTGTTCCATTACCATTTGGATTAGTTGCGTCTACACCTGCTACTGCAGAAGTAAGCGTTAAACTTGACGGTGTTTTAATGTTTCCAAAACTATACTCGGTTTTTTTACAAGAAAGAAACCCAACGATAGTGATCAACAAAATCGCAACGATATATTTAAAATTATTTTTCATAATTGTAGTTTTTATCAAATTAATTTAGGGTGATGTTATCAAATAAGTATGTAAAGTTAGCAGAGCCATCCCCTACTGTTCCTAAATCAAAAATCAAAACAATTTTTTGATAGGATTTAGCTGTATTGATGGCGCTGTAATCAAAGGTTAATGTTTCCCATGCACCTGCAACAGTTGTTGCTACTTCTTTTTCAAAATTAATTCCACCATCTGTTTGGTTTTCAACTTTCAATAAAAGTTTAGCGCCAGTTCTCGGCGAAAATACTCTTACTTTAAAAGTTTTTTTAGTTGAAAAATCTATCGGTGCAGCCAATCCAATCCAACTTCCTCCCCAAATTTGACCCATATTTTTTACCATCTTAGCTACTTTAGTACTCGTGTTAATTCCACCAGATTGAGGATTATTTACTACCGTAACTACCCCGCCATCAAAATCATTCCAAGTATACGTTAAACTGGATGACTCAAAAGTTAATGGGAGGCTAACGCTCTCTAAATAGTTGGTAGTTAATTTTATTACATCATCCCAATAGAATACTTTACCCGATCCGCTATTTCCAAAATCAAAGAAAATAGAAGCCTTATTGTAAGTATACGCTGAATTAAATGCGGCTGTACCAGTTGCTTGATTGTTAAAATCAAAAATTAATGTTTCCCAGTCACCAGCCACTGTTGTAGTAGCAAAAGTTTCTACCGAACGTGTATTGTCTTTGTGGTCTTCAACTTTTAAAAGAATTCGTAAACCCGCCGCTGGAGAATAAATCCTGACACTCATTTGTGAAGCAGCTGCAGTTAATGGAATAGCTGTTGCAAAACCTGTAGCAGTGCCAAGGGTAGTGCCCGCCCAAGTTTCAGCTCCATTCGGTTTGGTAGTTTTCTTTACTTTATTACCAGCATTTGTAGGATCTGTTGCATCCTCTGTCTGGTTATTTCCAAAGTCAGTTACCGTATAGATAAATCCTGGCACATCAAAAGTTACAGGTAAATCTATTTGAGTATTCGGCATCGCATCGGTTAGTCTAATGTCATCTAGTAAGAATGTAAAATCAGCTGATCCATTACCCGGTGTTCCATTATCAAATATGATAACAATATTGTGGTATGCGTTAGCAGTATTGATTGTTCTATAATCAAAAGCTAAATCTTCCCAAGCATTTGCAACCGTAGTTACAACTTCTTTTTCAAATGATATAGAACCATTGCTAGCATTTTCTACTTTTAGTAATACTTTAGCGCCTGCTCTCGGTGAAAATACTTTCATTCGGAAAACCTTGTTAGCAGAAAAATCAATCGGTCCACCAAGACCAAGCCAACTTCCACCCCATGGGTCACCTGCATTTTTTACCATCTTAGCTACCTTCGCTGATGTATTGATTCCACTAGATTGAGGATTGGTTACAACGGTTACATTACCGCCGCTAAAATCATTCCATTTATAGTCAATGGTAGGAGATTCGAAAGTAACAGGAAGTAATACTGGATCAACTATTGCCATCACTTTAGTAAGAGTAGTGGTTGCGGCACCTCCACTTAAAGCAACTACCTTAACTGAATAATTTCCTGTTTTTTTGTAGACGTGAGAAACAGTTTCCCCTTCTAGTAAATTAGTAGGTACTTCATTGGAAACATCTCCAAAATAAACCTGAAAGAAAGTTTCATACAATGCTTTTGCTGAAACATTTACTTTGTATTTATTCCCTGCATCAATTGCAGCTGTTACTTCTAAATTTTCTGGTGCCTTAAAAGTAACTGTCAATTTCTGCGTTACAGTAGTAGCAACACCTGCTACGTTGGTACCAGTAATTTTTACATCATACACTCCTTCAGGATAAATATGGGTAGTATTACCACCTGGCAATACTTTTACAGGGGCAGTGGTTCCGTGGCCGTAGGTAATTTCAAAACTTGCTACACCTTCCCCATTTGGAATGATGGCAACCAATCCTGTATTGTCTTGGGTAATGGTAAACATAGCACCCAATTTTGCTGATGTAGCCGCCGTCTTAACGAAGGAAACATCGTCATTGATTTCTTTTTTACACCCTGAGAATATAAAAATGAGTATCAAACAACTCAAAAAATATTTTAATGTTTTCATACTATTTATTTGAATATATTTTACAATGAGATTAATATTCATTATTTTGAGTTAAACCAGAAATGTCAACCTCTTGTTGAGGTATCGGAAACACTTCATGTTTACCTGTTTTAAACCCATTAATTTTAGCAGTTGCTTGTCCTGTTCTTACTAAGTCAAAGAAACGATCGCCTTCCATTGCTAACTCAAGTCTGCGTTCATCCCAAATAGCTTGCTTTAATGTTGCTCCAGTAGAGGTAACGTTATTGAGCGCATTTCCAAAAGCTCTTTGTCTTACTTGATTTAGATAGCCTTGAGCTTTCACATCGTTTGCGGCGGTAGATCTATTGTAAGCTTCTGCTGCCATCAATAAAACATCTGCGTAACGAATGATTCTAAAATTATTAAGGTAGTTCAACTCAACTTGTCCTGAAGTTTCCCCCTTTCTTGGTAAATACTTTTGATTGTATAATCCAGTATTTTTGTAAGGAGCTACTTGATAGGTAATATTAAATGATGGATTCGCGGTCTTATAAGCTTCAATATCCAATACGGTAGCTACTTTTCTCTTGTCACCAGCTGTATAGGCTGCTGCTAAATTTTGAGTAGGTAAATTGGTACTCCATCCAGCTGCATAAGGCATTTGTGAAGATCCATTCAACCCTCTAATTCCACACTGCTGAATAGCATAGTTACCTTGTCCACGGGTAGCGCCACCCCAATTATAATAAGGAGATGTATTTGAATATTGAATTTCAAAAATTGACTCTGGACCATTTTCTCCAGTTGCTAAAAACATAGAAGCATAATCTGATACGAGTGTAAATGCATTGGAAGTAATTACATTATCTAGCATTGTAGCAGCTGCATCAAATTTATTTTGATATAAATAAACTTTTCCCAATAATGCTTGTGCAGCATATTTAGTGATTCTACCTTTTTGCGTTTGAATAGCAGGAAGCGAAGTAATTGCTGTTCCTAAATCAGTCTCAATTTGCTTATAAACATCTGCTTTGGGTGAACGCTTTAAACTTTTTGATTCCGCAAGACTTAAACGCTTTTCTGCAAATAGGGGCACATCACCAAACATGCGAACTAGTGTAAAATAATAGTACGCACGTAAAAAAGTAACTTCTCCATACATGGCTTCCTTTCCAGCAAAATCAACTTTTTGTCCGGCTAAATTAGTAGCCTTGTATTGTGTCATATAATTTGCACGATTGACACCTTCATAGGCTGTAAGCCAAATTTCAGACAATGTACTATTAACTGGAGTATGTATGTAGTCATCTATTTGCTGAAGTGATAAAACATCAGAAGCGTTTTCTCCGCCAGACACTGCATTATCGGTAGCAATATCACCTACTGGTACTACCTGGTTAATCCATTGGAGTGGTGTATAAACACTCACTAACATATTTCTATAGTCAGACTCTGACTTCAAATAATCTTGTTCTGTAATAACAAAATCGTCATGGGGATTATAATCTACCCACTTTTTACAAGAGATAAGCATGGTAATAACTAAAACCAGGCTTGCTATTTTTATTGAATTGATCTTCATGATTGTATTTTTTAAAATTGAAGATTATAGTTTAATATCTAAGCCAATTGAAAATGTTCTGGCCTGTGGATATGCACCACGATCAATACCTGTATCTAAAATGCCACCAGCAATTTCTGGATCATATCCTGTGTATTTAGTAAAGGTGAACGCATTTTTCACTTGTGCATAAACGCGTGCTTTATTAAACCACTTTTTAGCATTGCTTGTAGAGAAGGTGTAACCTAACTGAAGGTTTTTGATTTTAATAAATGAACCATCTTCTACATATCTGTCAGAAACTCTAATATTACTGTTGGCATCCAAGAAAGAATAACGAGGATAACGTGCATCATTCGTACTTCCTTGTCCAGTCCAACGTGCCAATACCGAACGATCTTTATTTGAGAAGTTGGCATTTCTTTCGTAAGCCCTATAAATATCGTTTCCAACAGAAGCATATACAAATGCATTGAAATCAAAATTTTTGTACGCCATATTTAAACTCCAACCCATCGTATACTTAGGAAATGAATTTCCAATATTAGTTTTGTCAGAAGCATTAATAATGCCATCTCCATTCACATCTACATACTTGATGTCGCCAGGTTGAGCACCATCTTGTTTAGGGGAGGATTTAACTTCTGCTGCATTTTGGAAAAGACCTGCAGTTTTGTAACCATAAAAATATCCTGGTGTGAACCCTTTTTCAAAAACAGTTACGCTTTGAGATTGTCCATTAAAATAAAAACCACCAAATATTTTTGCAGTGCCATCATCGTTGGTAGCAGTTACTTCATTTTTAGAGGTAGTAAAAGTGAAGGCGGTATTAAATTTGAAATTCTTACCGATTGATTCGTTATAATTTAAAGTAAGGTCAAGACCGCTAGTCTTGGTAGAACCAATGTTAGCAATTGGACTCGGCACCGTACCAAGGTATAAAGAAGCAGAGGGTGTAAACAATAAACCATCTACTGTTTTTTGGAAATAATCTGCTGTCAAAGAAAATTTATTCTTAAACACCACTAGGTCAAAACCAACGTTCGATTGGATTTGTTTTTCCCATCTCAAGCCAGTATTGGCTGCCGAAGCAACAGTAGAACCTGAATAAAAAACATCACCAAAATTATAACCATTGCTGTTAGCAGTAGATCCATAACTTGGCCCCCCTGTAACAATACTTACATATTGTGGATTTACATTTTCGTTGCCAGTGGTACCATAACTTCCTCTTATCTTAAATTGATCTACAAAATCGGCATGGAAGAATTTTTCTTTTGAAACCACCCATCCCAGTGAACCTGAGAAGAAGTTGCCAAATTTATTATCAGTTCCAAAAGCATAAGAACCATCTCTACGTGCACTAAAGGAAGCTAAATATTTTTCTTGATAATCATAGTTAATACGAGAGAAATAAGAAAGGTTTTTTCTGAAATATTGATAGTAATACCCTGTCAATGCATTGGTATTAGTAGCAACATTATTGCCAGTTGCAGCAGTAAAATCTGCAAATTCCCAGCTATTAAAAGGAACGTCTTGTCTAGTTGCACCAGCAGCATTTCCGCTCACCTTTGCTAAAGAAAATCCAAAAACCGTTTCAAGATTATGATCCTTTTTTAATTTAAAATTATAATTCGCGAAAGACTCCCATGTATAATTTAAGTTACTTACTTTTTCATGTGCAACACTATTGTGTTTACCAGTAACGGTAGAGCCGTCTGCATTCATAGAATTATCTACATTGAGTGGTCCGTAAAATGCAAGTGGTGTAAAGCTTTTTGCGTTACCGTCATATTTTGTATAACCAAAACGAGAAGTTAAAGTAAGATTTTGAATCACATCATATTGTAGTTCAAACTTACCATACAATTTAGAACCTAGGTTTGAATTGTACGTATTTTCTAATTTAGTAAGTGGGTTGAAAATTTCAGACAGCAACATATTGCTATATCCATATTTACCTACCGTACCAGCTGCCGTATTGGCTATTGCTACCGTTGGATCAAAATTTAATGCACTTCCCAAAACACTATTAAAAGAATTTTCTTGAATCCCTTTAGAGTTTAAAGTAACGGCTGTTGTATTCATTAAGAATTTTAGTTTCTTAGAAAGATCAAAGGTTAAGTTAGCCGAGAAGTTTCCTCTATCAAATCGAGATTTATCACTTCCTCCTACAATACCCCCTTGTGATAAATAGCCGGCAGACAAGAAATAAGTCATATTATCTCCACCACCTTGTGCAGCAATTGTATGAGATTGTAAAGCCGCTGATTTGAAAATTTGATTTTGCCAATCAGTCCCAACACCTAATGAAGAGAGATTAGGGAAGATAACAGGGCCTCCTGCAGTTGTACTTCCTTCATTGATGATTGCTCCATATTCGGAAGCATTTAACACACCAATTGTGTTCATTACTTCCTGAACTCCGTAATTACTATTTACAGAAATGGCTGCTTTTTGATTTTTACGACCACTCTTTGTAGTAACTACTATTACGCCATTTCCTCCCTTTACTCCATAAATAGCGGTAGTAGCAGCATCTTTCAACACGTTGATTGATTCAATGTCTGAAGCGGGAATAGAATTTAAATCCGTTAGTGTTTGTGGAATTCCATCTATTATTACTACTGGATCTGTACCAGAAAAAGAAGGAATACCTCTTATTAATACAGTTGGCTTAGAGCCTGGTGAACCAGATTGAATAACATTAACACCAGAAGCTCTTCCTTGTAAAGCCTCTTCGGTTCTTACTGGCCTTAGCTTTTCAATGTCGCTAGCCTTTACAGTGGAAATAGCTCCGGAGATTTTGGTAACCTTTTGGGTACCATAACCAATTACCACTACATCACCTAACGTATTAGCAGGATTTTGATCTAACAAAATCTCCAAATCGCCAGCTTTTGACACTTTTAGCTTAGTACTAATAAAACCAGCGTAACTGATTTCAAGTGTAGAGCCTACAGGTGTGTTTATTGAAAACCGGCCACTGGCATCGGTAAGGGCTGCTGATTTGCCCTGAATAGAGACTGAAGCGCCTACTAGCATTTCACTAGTATTTTTGTTTTTTACTATACCAGTTACAGCAACTGACTGGGAAAATAGCGATTGAACGCCTAACCCTAGCATCAAAACAAGGCACATAAGAATAAATCTTATTTTCATAATGCAATCGTTTATGTGAAAGAAAAATTAAAAAAATTTGAGAATGTAAAAGTACGCTTTGATACAACAAAACATTTATTGATTAACACATCAATACTACATCGCTTTTTATAACTAATTGATTATCAATAATATAAAATACTTCATTACTACATCAATGAATATTTCATATATTTAATTTATAAAAAAACATTGTGCAGTGAAAAAATTACTCTTTTTTATTCTTTTTCCAGTTTTTGGTAATAGCCAGAACACGATAGGGCTCCCAGACATTACTAATTACTCTAAATTGTCCTATAATGCAGGCCTTCAGAACTGGGATATCAAACAAGACAGAGACGGTATTGTTTATTTCGCCAATAATGAAGGCTTGCTAAGTTTTGATGGAAAAAACTGGAAAATATATCCCCTACCTAATAAAACCATTGTAAGGTCCGTAGAAATTGGTGCTGAAAATAGAATATATGTAGGTGGCCAAGACGAATTGGGCTACTTTTCACCTAACGGTAGCGGAACATTGATTTATCATTCTTTAACCAACCTGATTCCATCTAAAAATCGTTCTTTTGAGGATGTATGGGACATTATTACATATGGCAAATCAATATTTTTTAGATCCCCCAACAAAATATTCCAATACAATTCCGGCTCAATCACTGTTTTTAAGGCCACTTCTGAATGGGCCTACTTAGCTAGTTGCAAAAATAAACTATATGCTCACGACTATCAAGCTGGCCTGCTAGAATTTAAAAACGACTCTTGGCAGCCGGTCGTAACAAATTATACTTTCTCTAAAAATGATCCTATTACAGGTATTCTACCCAATGCTGATGGGGTCATTATTACTACCCTCAAAAATGGACTTTTCTATTATCAAAATGATATAATTACCCCTTTAAAAGGAGGGGCAGCCAATAGCATTCAAAAGGAAAGAATTTACAATGCCATTACAATCAATAAAGAATGGATCGCACTTGCAACCAGCGGTGGGGGGGTCTTTATTATTAATAATAAGGGGGAAATGGTTCAAAAATTTTCAACTACCGAGGGACTGCAAAATAATAACATTCTTTGTATCTTTTTAGACAATAAACAAAATTTGTGGTTGGGCTTAAATAATGGCATTGACTTTATAGCCTACAACAGCGCTATCAAACATATTTCACCAAAATTGTTAGACGAATCTGGCTATACCGCCATCATACAAAACCAACATTTATACATTGGGACCTCCAACGGGTTGTATAATGTTGCTCTTCAGCCACTAAAAGATCTAAGTTTTAGCAAAGGTGATTTTTCATTTGTCCAAAACTCCAATGGACAAGCTTGGGGGCTAGCGCTTATTAATAATCAACTTATTCTAGGGCATCATGAAGGAGCTTTTTTTGTAAACCAAAATACAGCTAGCCCCTTTTCGAACAAACCTGGATTTTGGAATTTTACGCCATTAAGTAATATGACCCCCTCAACCGCGGTGATAGGAGGAACCTATAAAGGACTTACTTTATTTGACGCCAAAGCGAATAAATTAATTGAATCTTTAGAAATACCTAACTTTTTAGAGTCCTCTAGGTATGTAACCATTGATGGCGAAGAAAACATTTGGGTATCGCATCCTTATCACGGAGTTTACAAAATTGAAAAAAATAGCACTGGAATTTATACCACCAAACAGTATCAAATAAATGAAGGGCTTCCATCCATTCTTAACAATCACATTTTTAAAATTAAGAACAGAATTGTTGTTGGAGCAGAAAGTGGGGTTTATGAATACAGTCCTGAAAAAGATAAATTTGAAGTAGCAACTAGTTATTCAGCATTAATAGGTAATCAAAGTGTTCGGTATTTAAAAGAAGATAGGGAGGGTAATATTTGGTTCATTCATGAAAAAGGATTGGGAGTTATTGATTATACAGGTAAAGGGCCTCAGGTGATTTATATTCCAGAATTGAACGCTAAGATGTTAAGTGGGTTCGAATTCATTTTTGCTGTTGACGAAAACAACATTTTCTTGGGGGGAGAAAAAGGCTTTTATCATATCAATTATGAAAAATATAAAAAGTTAGCTCCAGACTTAAACGTTCAAATTAGATCTGTGCATATCATTGACAACGTTGATAGCACTTTATTTGAAGGCTATTTTAATAAAGAAAAAAATAACTCCCATATTTCACATAGATTCAAGACCATGCATTTTGAGTATGCCTCTATCACATATGGGTATCTGAATAATTTAGAATATAGCCACCGATTAAAAGGATTTGAAGAGAATTGGTCTGTTTGGACTAAAAGGACGGAAAAAGAATACACTAATTTACCCCCAGGATTTTACACATTTGAAGTGAAGGTGAGAAATAACCTAGGCAATGAATCTACCATATCGGGTTACCAATTTACTATTGATGCTCCTTGGTATAGAAATATTTTTACTTATATAGCCTATATCATTCTGCTGTCGCTAGGGGCATATCGACTTCATATTTATCAGCGTAAAAAATTTAAAGCGCAACAAATAAAATACGAAGAAGAACAAAGAAGACTAAGGTATATCCACGAATTAGAAATTAATAAATCGGAGACTGATATTATTACACTGCAAAATGAAAAGTTAGAAGTGGAAATTGAATTTAAAAATTCAGAATTAGCCTCCTCTGCTATGCACATCGTAAAAAAGGGAGAGCTCCTTACAAAAATAAAGAGTGAATTAGGGGGCATTATTAAAAAAATAGATAATGAATATACCATTACTGAATTAAAGAAAATGGTAAAAGCGCTTAATGAAGATGAAAACCTAGATCAAGAATGGGAATACTTTACCAAACACTTTGACAAGGTACACTCAGGATTCATTGTTAAATTAAAGGAAAAGCATGCTAAGATCAGTAACAATGAACTAAAACTTTGTGCTTATTTAAGAATGAATCTATCAACTAAAGAAATTGCTCAACTGATGAATATATCTGTGCGTGGGGTAGAAATTAGTAGATACCGACTTAGAAAAAAATTAAACTTAGCAACCGACACCAATTTATTTGATTATCTCATTAACATTGGGTAAATAGCCAATTAAATAGTGCAGTAGACAGAACAAAACAATCATTAGGAAAGGAGATTGAGATAGATTTCTCTTCTTTTGTTGAACCCCTGCTATAATGTTATGCTGAAAATTTACCTCCAATTAAAAAGGGTCCATGAATTTTAATTCATAAACCCTTCGTATAAATTCTTGGGCTGAATGTATTTCGGCTTTTTTAAATTACTTTTTTAAACCCCTTAAAGAGAACTCTTTTCTTAAATAAAATTGCAAGAATTATAAATCCAAAAAGAAAGAATCCCAGCCCACTTAGTCTGCAGCATAAAACCTTCTATACAATTGATTGGATATAAAGACAGCATTGTTGTCTTTGTTCTTATCAGCCCAGGCTTTAAATTTTGGATGATCGTGTATTGCTTTATACTCTTTTTCAGAGGCCCAGTGACCAATAGTACAATTCCTATACGTTGAAGTAGTATCAGAAGAAGCTAATTTAAAGTAACTATAATAATTCTTAGGGAATCCGAGTTCCTTCATGATTGCATTGATTTCTTTTATGCTAGCTATATAAGTTTTCTCCATAGCCGCATTTTTTATGTCATAAAAATGCACTGAATTAATTGCATTTTGTGCAGCGGCATTCATGCTAAAACCTATTGAGCCAAGCATTAATAAAAAGATGGTTTTTTTCATATTGTTTGTTTAGGGTGAATTTGTAATCTAAGTTAGTTTTCTTAGTTAAAGATTTATGTTAATAATTTTTTACCTTTTGATTCTAATAAATGATAAGCCTTATCTCAGCTTATCGGCAGTCCACTTAATTATTTCCAATTAAATTCTAGATTTATTATCTGCAAATCAAAATGCCTGAATTATTTAATATTGATGTAATTTAGTTAAAATCAAATCAACTTTATGAGGACAAATTACCTACTCCTGTTTTTATTCATTCCATTTGTATCCTTTGCACAAAATAGTGACTCCATTTGGATCGTAAATAACTATACTAAAAAAGAAGTTATGATTCCAATGCGTGATGGAATTAAACTTTTTACAACTATTTATTCTCCTAAAGATAAAAGTGAAAAACATCCCATCCTCTTAGTTAGAACACCTTATTCTTGTGCTCCTTATGGGGAAAATATTTTTAGTGGTTTTTGGAACTCGCCCAGAAAAGCTTTTTTTAAAGAAAACTATATTTATATCATTCAAGACGTTCGAGGAAGATGGATGAGCGAGGGTGTTTTTGAAGACATCAGACCCTATATCCCAAATAAAAAACCCGGCCAAATTGATGAAGCCACCGATACTTATGACGCGATTGATTGGATGGTGAAGCAGGTAGAAAATAACAATGGTAATGTGGGTGTGTTTGGAACTTCCTATCCTGGCTTTTATGCAACTTTAGCCGCTCATAGTAATCATCCTGCTTTAAAAGCTGTGAGTCCACAAGCACCTGTAACAGAGTGGTTTTTAGGAGATGATTTTCATCACAACGGCGCCTTTATGCTTGCTGATGCTTTTGGATTCTACTCTTCATTTGGAAAGCCAAGACCAAAACCAACTACCATTGGTCCAACTGCTTTTAATTTTACCAACCCCGACGATTTTGATTTTTATTTAAAGACGGGCGCTATAACCAATTTTACAAAATTAATGGGGGATAGTATTGCCTTTTGGAAAGATTTGATGGCACATCCAAATTATGACCAATACTGGCAAATAAGAAACACTAGAAGTAATGTTCAAGATATTAATCCAAACATAGCAACACTTATTGTAGGTGGCTTGTATGATGCAGAGGATTGTTATGGTGCATGGAATTTATATAAAGCCATTGAAACCAAAGCAAAGAATAACAATAAAATAGTGATGGGCCCTTGGTATCATGGTCAGTGGGGCTCCAATGATGGCACTCATTTGGGCAATGTACAATGGGGAAGTAATACCAGTGAATGGTATGGTAAAAATATAGAAGTACCCTTCTTTAATTATTATTTAAAAAATAAAGGAAGTATAGATCAAATCAAAGAAGCGAATATATTTTTCTCGGGAAGTAATGAGTGGAAACAATTGTCATCATGGCCTTTGAAAAATATGAAAATGCAATCCTTTTTATTAAAAGACAAAGGAGTAATATCAGTAGGAAATAAATCAACTCAATTGAGTTCTTATGAAGAATATATTAGCGACCCTGCAAAACCAGTTCCTTATATCTCAGACAATTATATGATGAAAGGTACCCCTAGAAGGCATTACAGGGAATATATGGATGATGACCAAAAATTTGCCTCCAGAAGAACAGATGTACTAGTTTATAAAACTCCTTTGTTAACAAGCGACCTTACCCTGGCAGGGCCAATTATTGCAGATTTAATGGTGGCAATGTCAGGTACAGATGCGGATTTTGTAGTAAAAGTAATTGATGTGTACCCTGATAATTTTGAATATGAGTCGAATAAGAATGACTACTTAATGAGTGGCTATCAACAACTCGTGAGAGCAGAGGTGATGAGAGGTAAGTACAGAAATAGTTTTGAAAAACCAGAAGCTTTTATTTCTAATAAACCGACCAATGTTAAATTTACGCTGCCAGATGTTGCACATACATTTAAAAAAGGGCATCATTTAATGATACAAATTCAAAGTAGTTGGTTTCCTTTAGTGGACAGAAACCCTCAACAGTTTTTAAATATTTATCAAGCAAAAGATAGTGATTTCAAAAAAGCAACTATTCGCATTTATAACAATGCCTCTGCCATACAGTTGCCTGTTTTGGTAGATTAATATTATTTAAAAATCACTTTAGCCACCGCAAAAAGATGGCGCCTCATATTGAGGCGGCATCTTAAATTAAAAGTTGATAGATATTATTTAAGAATTCCGATTTGTTGTAAAAATGCATAATTATCAACGAAGTCTTGCTCTTCGGTAATTTTACCATTTACAATTTTTGCAATGGTACAGCCAATTATATCAACCGTTTTGCCTGTAGAATCTATACCAAAGAAATTACCGGTATGGGTACCTTTAAATTGCCAATGTTTTACAATTTTATCTCCCTTGGCAATCATTTCTTTAACAATGAATTGTCTGTTAGAAAATCCAGTTACATAATTGGCGTAATAGGCTTTAGCGCTGTCCTTTCCTTTTATTTCTGGCACTGTATGCAAAACGACATCACTTGCATAAGCAGTATCCAAAATATTAATTTTCCCTTCATTAACCGCTACTTCCCAAACTTTGGTGTAAAATTTAATGTTGTCATTTTCTATTTGTTCTTTCTGAGCACTTGGATTGGTACAAGCAAATAATAAAGTACTAATTACTACTGCGCAAATGATTTTTTTCATAAATTTTTATTTTTTGATGACAAATCTAAATAATTAATCTCAATTATAAAGAGTACAATAAAAATTATTTTCAACGATAACGAATTTTACAAAATAATTCTTAATTCCTTCCATTTTTTCCTTCAAAAACTCAAAACTGGTTGGGAAATTGGCAAAAATTCAAATCAAAAAGTAGGCTATCTATTACTTGTAATCCATATATTGAATAATTGATAATAAAAAATGTTGCTTCTCCAGCCAAATTGGGAAATCAGCAACTGCTTAAAATTTTCCCTATTTAATAAAGACCATTTCTAAATTCGTAAACCCTAAGACAAGCGGGAAACTAGTTTTGCCAAATGAAATTAATTACTCTTATATCTACACTTCAAATATTTTTTTTAATTGGATGGAGTCAAAATACAAAAGCTCAAACTATTAAAATTGAAAAAGATACAGCAAAGTGGCATGATCTAAAAGATATCACCATTGTAGGCAGAAATAGCAAAAGCGACTACCAACCAATACCTGAAATTGTAGGAACGAACATATATGCAGGAAAGAAAAACGCATTGATTATACTTGAAAATGTTCAAGGTAATATTGCCAACAATACAATGCGCCAAGTATTGGCAAAGGTACCAGGAATCCATATTTGGGAAAGCGACCCAAGTGGTATTCAAATTGGTATTGCTGCAAGAGGTTTAAGTCCAAACAGAAGTTGGGAATTTAACATCAGGCAAAATGGTTATGATATTGCTGCGGATCCATTTGGTTATCCAGAAGCTTATTACAACCCCCAACTTCAAGCTGTTCAAAGAATAGAAATTATTAGAGGGCAAGGTGCACTTCAATACGGGCCACAGTTTGGCGGTATGGTCAACTATATATTAAAAAATGGAAGTGAAATAAATAAGCCTTTTGAATTTGAAACACAACAGACCATTGGTAGTAATGGACTATTAAATAGCTTCAATGCAATAGGAGGAAAAAAAGGAAAAGTAAATTATTATTCTTTTTATGATCAAAGAAACGGGGAAGGCTGGAGAAATAATAGTGGATTTTTTACAAAATCAAGTTTTGGATCTGTCACCTACAATTTTACCAAAGATCTTTCTCTTACTGCCGAATTGATGTATTCTCATATCAGAAGCCAACAACCCGGAGGTTTGACAGACGCTCAAATCAAACAAGATGCAAAACAAAGTTTTAGAAATAGAAATTGGTTTGACATTACTTGGACTACACCAGCAGTTACACTTCAATATGAAATAAATGACCATAGCCGTTGGTACACAAAAATATTCGGCACTATCGGTGATAGAAATAGTGTTGGATTTTTACAGCCTATCACAGTAAAAGATAGTGTCAATGCTGCCACCAATCAATTTAATAATAGAATTGTTAATCTAGATAGATATAGAAATTATGGGGGAGAAAGTAGAATGATTACTGATTACCACTTAGGCAAAATGAAAAATACAATTTCTGCAGGGATTAGATTGTATACAGGCAATACGAATCGTTTAGCCGACGGAAAAGGAAGTACCGGATCAAACTATGACGTTGCTTTTTTAGGTCTTTACCCTAGAGATATAAATTTTTCATCCTATAATTCGGCTGCATTTATTGAAAACATTTTTAGACTATCAGATAAATTATATTTAATCCCTGGTGTCAGGTATGAGTGGCTTAAGGGCACTGCCTCTGGTAGAAATGGATTAAGCTCAACTGGGTCGGAAATTACCCTTCAAAATATCACAAAAAGTAGACAATTTTTTCTTAGTGGAATTGGATCGGAATATCATGTAACGAGCAAAACTGAATTTTATGCAAATATTTCACAAGCCTACAGGCCTATCCAATTTGCAAACCTTCAAGCGCCTCCTACAACTGATATCATTGATCCAGATTTAAAAGATGGAAGAGGTTATAATTTAGATATTGGCTATAGAGGAAAAGTAAAAAATTACTTTCGGTTTGATATTAGTGGATATTATTTACAATACAACAACCGAGTAGGTTCCATTATTCCTTCGGGCACTAGCTACCGACTCATCACCAATGTGGGTGCAAGTACCAGTAAAGGAATTGAAAGTTATGTTGAATTTGACCCTGTAAGCGCTTTCTCAAACAGTACCAATACGAATTTAATTTTATTTAGTTCCTATTCCTTCACGGATGCTAGATATAGCGGAGACCATAAAGATGCCAATACAAAAAACAAAAAAGTAGAAAATGCGCCCCAAGATATTGTAAGAGCTGGTATTAGTTTTGGCTATAAAAAATTCTTATTCACCACGCAGTTTAGTTTTGTAGGTAGTTCCTTTAGTGATGCCAACAATACCTATACTAGTTCATCCAATGGCAATACAGGCCTAATCCCTTCCTATGCTATTACTGATTTGACTGCTTCCTACAAGTTTTCTAAAAATTTAAATCTAAAAGCCGGCATCAATAATTTGTGGGACAATCATTATTTCACAAGACGTGCTGGAGGATATCCTGGGCCAGGGGCGATGCCCGCTGATGGTCGTACCTTTTTTCTATCTATTGGTGCTAAATTTTAAATATGGTAAAATCCTTTTAAATATTTCTCTACTATTCGCCGGAATTTTTATATCAAAAATTTTTAATCTGTTCGATACCTAGCCGCCATTAACCACAAATAAAAAGGGTTTACGATATTGAAATCGTAAACCCTTTTTATTTTTAAATT
>Ga0209443_1000856_pt1 | contig 20084 bp, 14 predicted proteins | sample LauGreBMM110DCMD_2_FD_187571 | JGI IMG/M metagenome (GOLD analysis project Ga0209443, IMG submission 187571) | Freshwater lake microbial communities from Lake Michigan, USA - Su13.BD.MM110.DCMD (SPAdes) (version 2) | ecosystem: Environmental > Aquatic > Freshwater > Lake | place: Lake Michigan... | reverse complement strand
TGAGCGGAAAATTTGAAGGAATTGGCGCGCGTTTACAAAAGAAAAATGAAGGTATTGAAGTGTCTGAATTAATAAGTGGTGGTCCAGCATGGCGAGGTAAATTATTAGAACAAGGCGATGTTATTATTAAAGTAGCCCAAGCTAATGAGGAGGCGATTGACATTGCAGGCATGCGATTAGACGACGTAATAAAAAAAATAAAAGGACCAAAAGGAACTTTAGTGAAACTTACCGTGAAAAAAGTAGATGGTTCTGTAAAAGTAGTTCCAATTGTAAGGGACGAAGTAGAAACCGAAGAAACCTTTGCCAAATCAACCTTGGTAGAAAAAGACGGGAAGTTATTTGGGGTGATTTATTTACCGAAATTTTACCAAACTTTTGAAAATAGATCTAACAGAGATGCTTTTAAAGATGTAGCTATTGAAGTCGAAAGATTAAAAGCTATGAATGTACAAGGTATTGTAATGGATTTACGTGATAATGGCGGTGGATCTTTAGAAACTGTTGTAAAAATGACAGGTTTATTTATCGATAAAGGCCCTGTGGTGCAAGTAAAACCAGCAGGAGGTAAAGCTCAAATTTTACCAGATTCAGATCCTAAAGTACAATGGGAAGGTCCGTTGGTAGTTATGATTAATAATTATTCTGCTTCTGCATCTGAGATTTTTGCAGCGGCTATTCAAGATTATAATAGAGGAATTATTATAGGTAGTAAACAATCCTACGGAAAAGGGACTGTTCAGAATGTATTTGAATTAAATGAATTTGTTCGTGGCAATCAATATGGAGAATTAGGCGCTTTAAAAACCACTACTCAAAAATTTTATAGAATAAATGGTGGCTCTACACAATTAGAAGGTGTAAAAAGTGATATTGTAATGCCAGATCGTTTTAGCTTTATGCAAACAGGTGAAAAAGATGAAAAAAGTGCTTTGCCATGGGATAAAATCGAACCTGCAAATTATACGCCTTTACAGGTAAATTATGATAAAGTAATTGCGAATAGTCAGAAAAGAATTGCTAATAACGATAACTTTAACTTAATTTCTGAAAACGCAAAATGGATTAACGATAGAAAAGAAGACAATACTATAAGTTTAAATTATACTGCCTATAAAAAAGAAATTGTCGATATTGAATCGCAAACAAAAAAATTTAAGAGTCTTGAAAAATATAAAAACAACCTAAATTTCACTTCTTTACCATACGAATTAGAATTAATGGATAAAGATGAATTGTTAAAAGAAAAACGTGAAAGATGGCATGCTGAATTAGTAAAAGATATTTATATGACAGAAACATTAAATGTATTAACTGATTTAACTGTTTTAGACACAAACAAACCTATTGTTAAAACTAAAAAAGATAATAAATTAAAAGAAAAATTAGCTTCAAAATAACGAATTATTATATATAAAAAGCCATTTAAATTTTGAATGTCTTTTTTTATTATGTTTTAAATGAATCCTACCATTCATTAACTTTGTTGGCATCTAATTTTATAAAAATAAATAGCATAATAGTAAATGCCCACAAACTAGACCCACCATAGGAGAAAAAGGGTAGTGGTATGCCAATAGTAGGAAACAAACGTATTAACATGGCGATATTTACAAAAAAGTGAGTAAATAAATAGGTGGCTACACAATAACCATATACCCTGCTAAATCTAGTTTTTTGGCGTTCTGCAAGGAATAATATTCGCAAAAATAAAATTACAAATAATCCAATAACTATTATATTTCCTACAAATCCCCATTCTTCACCAACCGTTGTAAAAATATAGTCCGTATGTTGCTCTGGCACAAAACCGCCTTTTGTTTGTGTGCCTTCTAAGTAACCTTTACCAAAAAATCCTCCTGAACCAATAGCTATCATAGATTGATTTAAATTGTATCCTTCGGCTTTCATGTTTACATCTTTTCCTAAAAGAACATTAATACGATCTTTTTGGTGGGGCTCTAAAACTTTATCATATACGTAACTAACCGAAAAGGAAAAAAGTGATATTGCTATAAAAATTAATCCGTAAACAAAAGGATTTCGAGAAATCAGTCGATTAAATATAAAATGAATCACCATAAATATTCCAATAAATGAAATTAAATAAATGGGTTTAATGATAAGCGCTAAAAGGAAAGTAGCAATGGAAATGGCTCCAGTCCACAAATACCAACCTGGTAATCCTTCTCTAAATAAGACAAAAATTAAGGATAAAAAAATCATGGCACTACCTGTATCTGGTTGTAATAAAATTAACAAAACAGGAAGTCCAATAATTGCAAACGCTATATATTGAAAGTTTTTTTTGGCTAAGTTTACTTGTGCATCACTTAAATATTTAGATAAAAGTAGGGCTACAGCTGTTTTTACAAACTCGGAAGGTTGAAAACCAAAACCTCCAAATTGGTACCAGTTGGTTTGTCCTTTTTTGCTCACTCCAAATACAAATAATCCCAAAAGTAAGGCAATTCCAATTCCATAAAATACAGAAGAAAATCGTTCAAAAATTTTTGAATCTATAAATAGAATAGAAAATATTATTGGTATAGAAATAAGCATAAAAATCATTTGTCTGCCATAATTCAAACTAAAATCAAAAGTATATTCTTGATTAGCAGGAACGGTAACAGAATATATAGTCATCCATCCAAATACTACTAGTATGAAGTATAATGAAACGGTTATCCAATCGATGGAATTACTAATATCTTGGTTTTTCATTTGTGTTTATTTTCCGTTTTGTTTTGGAAATTTTTTGGATGTTGAAAAATATAATTATTTTTTGTTTTCCGTCACTTTTTTCTTTTCTTTTTCTACTTCTTTTTTAGATTTTAATTTCATTCGAATCGAATCTGTTTTATCTAATTTTGGCTTGTAAATAGAATCTTTATTTGGATATAATTTTCGATATTGATAATTTAAATTCCCTTCTAACATTCGTTTTTCTAAATCTGTACGGGTAATTTTCTTATTTAAATATTTTTCAATCATCAGCGTAGCTATTGGTCCTGCCCAAGTATTTCCAAAATGCCCATTTTCCACAATCACTGCAATAGCAATTTTAGGGCGAATTCTCGGTGCAAATGCTACAAATTCGGAATGATCTTCTAATTGCACCCGCTTTCCATTTATTTTTGCGAAATTTTCAGCAGTTCCTGTTTTACCACAAATTTCCAAACCTTCAACGCCCAATCCAAATGCAGTTCCGTGGTTATAAACATCAAATAAACCATTTACAATTGGGTCGAAATGGCGTCTGTTAATCGTTGTAAAATGTTTGGTAGTGTATTTTGAATCAATTTTTTTACCTTTTATATTTTTAATAATATGAGGCGTGTAATAGTAGCCTCTATTTGCAATAGTAGCCATCATATTTGCCAACTGTATCGGCGTCATAGAAACCTCACCTTGACCAATTGAATTTGAAATAATAGTAGTAGAACGCCATCCGCCATTTGGATAAAAATGCTCGTAAAATTTTGAAGTTGGAATGTGGCCTTTTCTACCTGGAGGCAAATCATAGCCCATAAATTTTCCCAAACCAAAACTTTTTAAGTGATTCGCCCAAGCATCAACACCGTCTTTTGGTCTTTTGTATTTTTCAATTGTTCGCTTGTATGTATTAGCAAAATAGGTGTTGCAAGATTTATAAATCCCAAAATTTAATTGTATCACGCCGCCCGGGCAGTGACAACGCATAAACGCCCCACGCCCATAAGAAAATCCGTGGTTGCACGTAAATGACGTTTGGGTATCAATTACCCCTTCTTGCAAACCTACTAAACCTGTAAGAATTTTAAATGGAGAGCCAGGAGGAAATTCTCCTAATAAGCCCCTGTCGAATAAAGGTTTGGCTATTGAATCATTGTATAATTTTGTATAATTTCTTGAACGTTGTCTGCCAACTAACAGAGCTGGATCATATGAAGGTGCGGTTATTAAAGCTAAAATTTCACCGGTACTTGGTTCAATAGCTACAATTCCGCCACGTTTGTTTACCATTAATTCTTCGCCATATTTTTGTAATTCTCCATCAATAGCTAAAGTTACATCGCTACCTTGTTTTGCAATGGTATCAAATTTTCCTTCTTTGTAAGAACCAATTTCCTTGTTATGTTTGTCTTTCAGAATGTATTTTACTCCTTTTACACCACGTAACATTTCTTCATAAGCTTCTTCAACACCTTGTCTGCCAATTAAATCGCCGCTTTTATAATAAGGATTGTCTTTTATAATAGCATCATTTACTTGTGTAATAAATCCGAAAATATTAGCCCCATGTTTTGTTTGATACTCTCTTAAAGATCGTTTTTGAATGTAAAAACCACTGTATTTTCTTATTTTTTCTTGAAAACCAGCAAATTCCATTTTGTTTAATTGCGAAAGAAAAAGGGAAGGTAATCTAGGGCTGTAAATTTTGGCTTTACCAATTTTTTCTAAAAATTCTTCTTTTGTAATTTGAAGGATTTTACAAAATTCAAGTGTATCAATATCTTTTACTTCTTTTGGAACAACCATAATATCGTAAGATGGCTGATTGGCAACTAAAAGTTTTCCGTTTCGGTCATAAATATAACCTCTTTCAGGAAAATCGAATTTTATTTTTATGGCATTATTTTCGGATTTTATTTTTAAAGTGTCATCAATAATTTGTAAATAAAAAAGACGAACCAATAACAAGATAGCGGACACAATGATTATGGTTGGTAATAAAGTCTTTCTCATCTTTTATTAGGTTTAATTAAGTAAAGACTAATAATGCATATTGCAAATGTGAAAATGGTGCTCAAAATTGTACGCGAGATAATTTCAAAAAACAAATCGAATCGATATAGTTCTAAACAAAAAAGTATAAAATGATGAAATACTATTGCAGATATGATAAAAGTAAATCGATCTACAGATAATTTATCAGCTATTCTGATGGTCTGGTATTCATAACTTAATCCAAATGCAAATTTTAAGAAAAAAGGTCTAAAGTACGCTAAAAGTAAAGAGGCAGTTGCATGAACACCGCCACTGTCACAAAACAAATCCATAAGTAAACCCAAACAAAAACTTGCGGCAATAAAACCTGATTTATTTGAGTTAATTGGATATAAAATAATAAAAAGTATGTATAAATAAGGGTTGATCCAACCTCCTAATTTCACTTGTTCAAGCACAACAATTTGTATTGTAAGTAAAACAATAAAACGTATTAAATTTAAAATGAAGTTACTATTCATTATTGCTTTGTTGGATCTTTTTCTGTTTCTGCTTCCAGTGTTTCTTTCTCTTTTTTCTTTTTGTTTTCAATAACATATACATAGCCAAGTGAAGTCATATCGTTGAAAAGTCTTACATTGATTACGAATTTGTTACTGGTTTTTTCTGCAAAAATTTGTTCGATTTTTCCAATTGGAATATTTTCGGGAAAAATGGAAGATTGCGCTCCAGTTACAATAGTATCGCCTTTTTTTAATGTCGCTAATTTTGGTACATCAATAAGTTGTACATATCCAGCATTTTTTCCATCCCAAGTAATTGAGCCAAAATGATCCGAATTTTTTATTTTTCCATTTAATGGATTTTTCGTGTGCAGAATACTAATAACTGTAGCGTAATTTTTAGAAGTTTTTTCTATAATTCCTACTACACCTTTATCGCTAATAACAGCCATATCTGTTTTTAGTCCTTCAAACGAACCTTTGCCTAGCGTTAGAAAGTTTTCTTGTTTGGTGTAAGAATTCTTTATCACTTTTGCTTGTCTTACTACAAAATCCGATAAAATATTTGGAACTACAATTTTACTTTCTAAAATGGTATCTTTTTTATTGAATAGAATTTCTTTTAATCGGGCATTTTCTCTGGCTAAATCTTCGTTTTTTTGTTGCAGTCCAAAGTATTCTTTTACACTGTTTATCTGGCTATATGTATAACCTGAAAAAGCGCTTGAAGAATTGATATACTGACTTCTATGGTAAGAATGTGATTTAATTGTAAGCGTTAATGAAATACCCAAAAGCAGCAAAAACAGCAATTTATAGCTGTTTTTTATAAGAAAAATTATAATTTGCTGCATGTATTACCTACTTATTTAATTAAAATATTTTTGTACTTAGCTAAATTTTTAAGCGTCATTCCGGTTCCTCTAACAACCGCTCTTAAAGGGTCTTCGGCGATATAAACTGGTAAATCTGTTTTTAATGAAATACGTTTGTCCAAACCTCTAAGCATTGAACCTCCTCCTGCTAAATAAATACCGGTGTTGTAAATATCTGCTGCTAATTCTGGTGGTGTTTGAGACAACGTTTCCATAATAGCGTCTTCAATTCTTTGTATTGATTTGTCTAAGGCTTTGGCAATTTCTCTGTAAGACACATCCACTTGTTTTGGTTTCCCAGTTAATAAATCACGTCCTTGAACGGACATGTCTTCAGGAGGACTTTCTAAGTCTTCGATAGCTGCACCAATTTGTATTTTAATTTTTTCTGCAGTTGTTTCACCCACAAATAAATTATGTTGCGTTCTCATGTAATAAATAATGTCGTTGGTAAAAACGTCACCAGCGATTTTTACAGATTTATCGCAAACAATACCTGCTAAAGCAATCACGGCAATTTCTGTAGTTCCACCACCAATATCCACAATCATATTTCCTTTTGGTTGCATAATATCAATTCCGATACCAATTGCCGCTGCCATTGGTTCGTGAATTAAATATACTTCTTTTCCGTTAACACGCTCTGCAGATTCTTTTACAGCACGCATTTCTACTTCTGTAATTCCTGAAGGGATACAGATTACCAAACGAAGTGCTGGAGTAAAAAGTTTTTTCTTTAATGCAGGAATGCTTTTAATTAGCATTTGAAGCATTTTTTCAGACGCATCAAAATCGGCAATTACACCATCTTTTAGCGGACGAATTGTTTTTATGTTTTCATGGGTTTTTCCTTGCATCATGTTGGCTTCTTTTCCAACAGCAATTATTTTCCCAGTTATTCTGTCTCTTGCAACAATTGAAGGACAGTCTATTACAACTTTATCGTTGTGAATTATTAATGTATTTGCGGTACCAAGGTCAATTGCAATGTCCTCAGTCATAAAGTCAAAAAATCCCATATTTATTTGAAGGGTTTAGTATTTTGTGTAAATCTATTCAACTAACAAAAGTATAAAATAAAATTGGAATTATTTAAAATAAAAACGCATTAAAAAAATATTCTTTAGTGCGTTTTAAAATAGATGTATTTTTAAGCTGTTTTTAATGTTTAAAATGGCGCACACCAGTCATTACCATCGCAACATTATTAGCATTACAATAGTCAATGCTTAATTCGTCTTTTATAGATCCTCCTGGCTGAATAATAGCAGTAATTCCTGCTTTATTTGCAATTTCTACACAGTCTGGAAATGGAAAAAAAGCATCACTTGCCATAACTGCTCCAGTCAAATCGAAATCAAAAGTTTTTGCTTTTTCAATGGCTTGATTTAAGGCGTCTACTCTCGACGTTTGTCCAGTTCCAGAAGCGCATAATTGGCGATTTTTAGCAAAAACAATGGTATTCGATTTGGTGTGTTTACATATTTTTGAAGCGAATAATAAATCTTCAATTTCTTCTGCTGTAGGAGCTGTTTTTGTAGCTGTTTTTAATAGTTCAGCTGAATCGGTAATATTGTCTTTATCTTGAACCAAAACACCATTTAAACACGTACGAATGTTTTTGGCTGGTAAAGCCACATCGTTAATTACTAATATAATTCGGTTCTTTTTTTCTTCTAAAATTTCGATAGCTTCTTGGTCGTAAGAAGGTGCAATAACCACTTCGCAAAATAGTTTGTTTATTTCTTCTGCGGTAGCCAAATCAATGTTTCCATTGGCAATCAGTACGCCACCAAATGCGGAAGTAGGATCGCCAGCTAAAGCATCTAAATAAGCTTCTTTCATTGTGGCTCTTGTAGCTATTCCACAAGCGTTATTGTGTTTTAAGATAGCAAAAGTAGGATCGTTATGTTTAAATTCATTAATTAAATTAACTGAGGCATCAACATCTAATAAGTTATTGTATGAGAGTTCTTTTCCGTGTAATTTTGTAAACATTTTATCAAAATCACCAAAGAAAAATCCTTTTTGATGCGGGTTTTCACCGTAACGTAATATTTGTCCTTTTTCTTCGCTAATTTTCAAATAGGTATCTTCATTATTGAAATAATTAAAAATTGCGGTATCGTAATTTGATGAGGTATGAAAGGCTTTTGTCGCTAATAATTTTCTTTGTTCAATAGAAGTAGCACCTTGATTTTCAGTATAAAAATTTAAAAAAGTAGCATATTCATCCACTGAAGCTACAATTACGGTATCTTTAAAATTTTTAGCTGCTGCGCGAATTAATGAAATCCCACCAATATCAATTTTTTCAATGCTATCTGCTTCACTGGCTCCAGAAGCCACTGTTTTTTCAAACGGATATAAATCCACAATTACCAAATCAATTTGTGGAATATCAAATTCTGTCATTTGCGCCAAATCGCCTTCATGATCCTGACGGTTTAAAATTCCACCAAAAATCTTTGGGTGTAATGTTTTTACTCTGCCACCTAAAATTGAAGGATAAGAAGTTATATCTTCTACAGCCACAACAGGAACTTGTAAACTTTTAATAAAATCTTCAGTTCCGCCAGTAGAAAAAATAGTTACATTATTTTGGTGAAGGGCTTTGATGATAGGTTCTAAACCCGTTTTATCAAATACAGAAATTAATGCTGATTTAATTTGTTTTGTGTGAGTCATTATGTTGTTGTTTGTTTTGAACTGCAAAAGTAACAATTTGAATAAGAAAATCCAATAAATCCATTCTGTAAATGAGTAACATTTACAAATAATTTTCCAGTAAAAATTGTAACAAATAGTAGCTTTTGGCTACAAATATTTAAGATATTAATTTTTATGATACTATATGTACGTTTACTGAAGGAAAGTTTTGCTTTTGCTTTTAATGCCTTGAGAAGTAATAAATTACGAACATTTCTTTCTCTACTTGGAGTAACTGTTGGGATTTTTTCAATTATTGCTGTTTTAGCGGCAGTTGATTCTTTGAAAAAAAATATTGTAGACAGTTTAGACGGGATGGATAAAAACACCATTTATTTATTCAAATATTCTTTTGGACCAACGGATGTAGAAGAATGGAAACGAGACCAATTTCCGCATGTAAAATATGATGAATATCAATATTTACAAAAAAGCATGGCCGATATTGATAAAATTTCATTTAATTTTTTTACTGGCAACCAGAATATAAAATATGATGAAAACACGGTTAATTCTATTCGAGTTAAACCTTCAACAAATGAATTTTTCGAAATTGAACCGTTTAAAGTCGATAAAGGAAGGCTTTTTAATGAAGCCGAATCCAATTCTGGAACTTCTGTAATTGTAATTGGAAGTGAGGTTGCGGATGGTTTATTTAAAGGCAACGAACCTATTGGAAAGCAAATTCGGTTGTATGGACAGCGTTTTACTGTTATTGGAGTATTAAAAAAAATGGGTCAAAACGCCTTTGGGGATTCCAATGATGTAGCGGTTTTTTTACCAGTAAATAATATTAGAAAATTATATGGCGACAACAGTTCAAATTTCACACCAGCCATTTTAATCAAACCAAAAGCAGGTGTTGATATAGAAGAGTTTAAAGCAGAATTAACTAATAAAATGAGAAATTATAGAGGCTTACGAGCTGGAGAAATTAATAGTTTTTTTGTAAATATTTTGTCTGGTTTTACTAATTTTATTGATGACATTATTGGTAAGATGAATCTTGCAGGTTGGGGGATTAGTATTTTTTCTCTTTTAGTAGGTGGATTTGGAATTGCAAATATTATGTTTGTTTCTGTAAAAGAGCGGACCAATTTAATTGGAATTCAGAAAGCTTTAGGCGCTAAAAACAAATTTATTTTGTTTCAGTTTTTATTTGAAGCAGTAATTTTAGCAATGTTTGGCGGATTAATAGGAATTATTTTGGTTTGGTTAATTGCTTTAGTTTTAACTAACGTTCTAGATTTTGAGTTTGTTTTGAGTTCTTTCAATATTTTATTAGGTTCAAGCTTATCTGTAGTTATCGGTTTAATTTCGGGAATTTTGCCAGCCATTTCTGCTTCTAAATTAGATCCTGTGGAAGCCATTCGAACAGGAATGTAATACTAAAAAATAAATAAAAAAGCCGATTTGAAAGTTCAAATCGGCTTTTTTTTGGCTTTTAAATTAATTATAATTACAACACGTATTTCAAGCTAAACACCACAAAACGAGGTTGCACATAATAACTTGAAAAGTTTGTAGAACCACCTAATGCATTAAAGCTGTTATCGTTTAATGCTGTTGTATTTAATAAGTTGGTAGCACTAACTTTATACTCAAATTTACTATCTCTTTTCTGATAAGATAATGATGCGGTTAAAAAATCATATTCAGTATCAAAAGTTTTCGCTTTATCTCTATTGTGATAAAAATTGTATTCAGAAGTAAAAGAAAAGGCATCTAAAAAGAAATATTCTAACGTTACCGAAGGATTATCTACATAATTTATCTGATCTTGAAAATCGTTTATAGTGAATTCATAGGACAATTCAATATTTGGTACTTTTTTAAAATTGGTTGAAAATCCGATATCATAGTTTTGTGTAAACGATTTTGTATTTTGAATATATTCTGAATTGTCTGGATTGACACGAATATTATTATTTGAGCTTCTACTCATACTTGCTGAACCATCTGCTTTAAAATATCTTGCAAAAGATCTACCATAATTAAATCTTCCTGAAAGCGACTCATTTGGAAAATTCGAATTAATATTTACTGAACTTGAAACTTGATTTACACCTGTTAATAAAGCACGATTTGTAATAATTTCGGTTTGTTTCGTATAGGTAACATTTGCAGAAATATTTTCCATATTAAACATACTAAATTTAAAGAATCGCAAGGAGTGTACTTGTGAAATCGAGTTTTCTAAGAATCTATTTCCACTGTACAAACTGTTATAATTAGAAAACACGTAACCTTGTGCTAGTTTTACAACATCTGTAAAATTATTAGATAACGAGAAATTATAGGATAATGTTTGTGATTTTTTCATTTGCCATAATGCAAAAAAATCAGGTAAAACTCTATTGAAACTCATTTTATTTGTACTGTTCAATTGGGTATCGTTGGTATTAAATTGATGCAAAGTAACACCTGGATTAAAAGTAAATTTTCCCACCAACATTTTGTAATGTAAGCCAACAAAAGCATCGTTAAAAACATAATTTACTTGATTGGTGTTTTTGCTATCGGATAAATTATTTTGTGTGCCATTATCTAAAATTTGGAACATATTGGTGTTAAAGTTTTGATATGAATACGTATTTCCAATGGTAACGTTAATGTTGCTTTTTGGTGTTACCATATAGTAGTAATCAAATTTTGTATCCGTTTTATTTGTTTTTACAAATCGGTTTTGGTTGATGTTATTTCTTGATTGAGTACTATTGTATCCTGCCAAAATAAATGGTTGTATTTGTAAATTGGCATTATAAAACGGATCTTCTTGTTGAAATAAATTTTGCATTTCAAAAGCAAATACATTTTTATCATTAAGCGTATAATAATAGTTTAAGTTTTGATTTAATGAAATGGGTTGTTGATTTTTTTCTGTTAAAATATTTCCTTGTAAACTAGATACTACATTTTGTCTTTCCAATTGATCAGATGTTTTAAGTAACGCATCATAATCAAGGTGCATTTTGGTAGAAGGCACGTAGCTACTACTTAATTTAAACAAACCTAAATTGGTTCTTTGTCTAGAATTATCTTGACGGGTTTCTGTTATATTTACGGTTGATCCATTTGGCAATCTATCTACACGATTGTAAACATTATCGGTTTGTAAATCGGTTTTGTTGTACGAGTAAATACCAAATCCGCTAATTGTCCATACTTTCGATGGATTATAAGAAAAGTTCGCCGCGCCAAATTTCGTATCAATATTTTTTGCACGATTGTTTCTCAATCCCCCAATTCCCAAATCGTTTGAAGAAACATTGAAACTGGAACCTCCTTTTCGCATCATATTTCTAAATCCGCCTGTAAATTTAAAATAGTCTTGCGTGGTAAGCGGTAACTCACCAATATTATTTATATTCCCAATTAAATTTACGCTATATTTTGGACTATAATAAAATAATTTTGGATTAACAATACTTCTGTTTTTCGAGTCGATAATTCCTTCTCCAGCAAGCACATCTCCAAACCAAAAGTTTGTTTTTCCTTGTTTTAGTTTTATATTAATAGCAATGTTTTCTTCATTGTTTTCTAATCCTTTTAAATTAGAAACTTCATTATAATTTCTTAGTACTTGTATCTTATCAATGGCATCTGCAGGAATGTTTTTAACTCCTAATTTGGTATCACCATCAAAAAAATCTTTTCCATTTACCATTAACTTTTGTGCTGTTTTTCCTTCTACCGAAATTTCACCGTCTTTATTTACGGACATTCCGGGTAGTTTTTTAAGAACATCTTCTAACTTCTTTTCGGTTCCGTTGGTAAACGAATCGGAGTTGTAAATAATGGTATCGCCACTTATTCTTACAGGCATTTCTCTTACAATCTCAACAGTTTCAATGGTGTTTGAATTTGATAAAACAATGTTAAAAGTTTGGTTTTCTTTTGTAGTAGTAATTTTTTGTTCAAAAGGCGCATAACCTATATAACCAGCTTTAATAATATACTCGGTATTGGCTTTTAAATTTAACGAAAACTCCCCTTTTTCACTGGTAATGTTGTACGCATCCATCGCTTTTGTAACTTGGTTAATTGCCATTACATTGGCTGTTTCTATGACCAAATTGTCGCTATCTTTCAGTATTCCTGATACCTTTACCGATTGTGCGTAACTTATTCCAGCAAGAAATAAGCTTAGTACTAAAATTATTTTTTTCATTAAGTGTGTTTATTAGTTTTTTGTTTCATGAAAGATAACGCCGTCATTGTCTTCCATTTGTTTTTGAATTTTTTTTTCGTATTTCTCGTATTCTTTTTTGGAAATGACTTTCCCAGAATTGGGAACTTTTATTTTTACTTTTTCGTTGTTTTTTAAACTTACTTTGGTGCAAAAATAAATATAATTTTCATTTTCCAATTGTAATATTAATCCAGGCAAACCCCATACGCCATTTGGTCCAAAACTAACTGGTATTTCACTGGTGTACCAAGCTGTAATAGTTTGTGGTTCTGGTTTTTTCATTTCAAAAAAAGTAGTTTCTCCATTTTTAATTTTTTCCTGTTGACGGTTGTATGCTTCCAAATCATTTTTAGAAACAGGTTCAACATAAGTTGCTTTTAAACAATTATAACCACCAATTATTTTAGTTTCGCTGGTTATTTCCCAGGCAATTTTTGGTAAAGAATCTTTAACTACAAATTCATCACCAAAAATATCTTCTTCAGTGTAAGAAATTTTATCTTTCGTATTCATATATTTATTTCCATCACCAGACATATTTACAATAATAGAAACGACACCTTGTGCAGGCTTTGGTTGTTCTAATGCTACAACTTCTTCAAAAAGGGCTTCGTTTTTATTGAATGTTAAAAGGTAATTTTTTTGAAATGCTTTTGCCATAGCTTTCTTCATTGCTTCTTTATCAAAACCAATTATTGCATCTTCTGCTGCTTCTTTTTCAGATTCTTTTGAAACTGAAACAGCTTCTTTTTTAGATTTATTTTGAATGGTTTGATATTCCACTTTTCCATAAAAATCTTGCCCAAAAAGGGTGACAGAGAAAAGTAATAAACAGAATTTAGACATATTTTTCATAATATTTGGGGATTAATTAATATTACTATTTTATCTTGAATATCTCATTTGCATACCACCTCTTGATCCAGGTCCGCCACCCATTTCGCTCATTTCTTTCATTTTTTTCACCATTATATCGTCGTATTCTTTTTGAGTTACTTTATCACCACCAGTTGGCGCTTTGATTTCGATTTTCTCTTTTACATTCAATACTAATTTCGAACACATAATTATGGTTTTTCCGTCATTAACTTCCATTATTAATCCTGGTAAACCCCAATATTCATCTGGACCTTGATTTACAGGAATTTCTGGACAGTACCATGCGGTAACGGTAACTTCTTTTGGCATATCAATGTCTGCAAAAAAGTTGGTTTTCTTTTCTTCTTTTTTCTCAGAAGTATCTTTTTCATCAACTTTTCCTTCTTCTGTTTCTTTTTTTGGTGCTTCTTTTTTTCTTCTATAATTTCTAAAGTCAGTTTTGCTGGCTTCTTTTACTGCTGTAGCCTTAAAACAAGTGTAATCGCCAATTTTTTTAGATTCGTCACTTAGTACCCATTTTAAATTAGGTAACGAGTCTTTTATTAAAAATTCTTTTCCAAACACTTCTTTATCAACCGTGTATTGTTTTTCTTTAACGTTTTTAAAATAAGTGCCGCCACCGCCCATAAAAGAAGCCATCATTCTACCGCCACCGCCTTGTCCGGGTGCATCAAGTTTTTCTTCCTCTTTATATATTGAGGCCGATTTATCGAAATTTAAAACGAATGTTTTTTCAAACATTTTTTTCATTCTTTCCATAATCTGATTTTTCATTTCTGGCGTCATGTCTTTGTTTCCATCAAAGTTTTTGGCAAATTCTGATGTAGACGTTTTAGATTCATAAACCGCCATTCCTTGGAAATCTTTCTGTGCAGTGGCCATAAAAGTTGTCAAACTCAGTATGGCTAAAAATATTTTTTTCATGTTTTATTAATTTAATTTTATTAGACTCTAAAAATAGCTATTAGTTACATGATAATTTGTTATTTTTGTGTTAATATTAAAACTATGCGATTTTTTCTTCTCTTTTATTTAACTGTTTATTTTACTTCCGCTCAAAATATTGATGTGGAGCGTGTAGGCAATAAACCATATAAGTACAGTACTTATTGGGGAAATGATTTATCTGGGAATTCTTATTTTTCTTCAAGTAATAATTTGTATAAAATTAATAAAATAGACACGTTAAATTATTCTAACAATACATTTGGAAAAATTTCAAGTGTAGAAACATTTAATATGTTACAAACGGTTATTTTTTATAAAGAAAACAATGCTTTTGTTTTGGTAGATGCTCAGCTTAATGAAATTAATACTACTATTTTTTCGGAAATTAATTGCGAATTTTTAAAACCTGCTTCTCAAAATGAATTTTGGTTTTATGATAGTTTAAGTCAGCTAATAGGTTTGTATAATTTGAATTCTAAACAATTAAAATTTCTATCTAACCCAATCAAAAACATTAAGTATTCTCAATCTGATTATAATTATTTGTATTGGATTGATAATGAAAACAATTGTTATTCAATTTCTAAATTCGGAAAAATAATTAATTTAGGCAAAGTAATTGCTTTTGAAAAAATATTTTTTTTAAGTCAAAGAGATTTGTTTTATCTTTTTGATGATAAAATTTATTATTATACCTTTGAAAATCAATTATCAACAAGAATAAATATTAATGAAAATTTGATAGCTAATTTTTTCTATACAGATGGATTTTTTTCTATTTTTACCAACAATCAATTAAGTACCTATCAAATAAAAAAATAAAATATGCATATAGCTATTGCAGGAAATATTGGGGCAGGAAAAACCTCATTAACCAGATTATTGTCCAAACATTTTAGATGGGAAGCACATTTCGAAGATGTAGATGATAATCCTTATTTAGATGATTTTTATCACTCTATGGAACGTTGGAGTTTTAATTTGCAAATTTATTTCTTAAACAGTCGTTTTCGACAAATTTTAGAGATAAGAAAATCAGGAAAAAAAACCATTCAGGACAGGACCATTTATGAAGATGCCTTTATTTTTGCGCCTAATTTGCATGCGATGGGTTTAATGTCTAATAGAGATTATACCAATTATAAATTACTTTTTGATTTAATGGAAGACCTTGTAGGTCCGCCAGATTTGCTAATTTATTTAAGAAGTTCAATTCCTAATTTAGTAGACCAAATTCATAAGCGTGGCAGAGAATACGAGAACTCTATATCTATCGATTATTTAAGCAGATTGAATGAGCGCTACGAAGCATGGGTTACTACGTATGATAAAGGAAAGTTATTAATTATTGATGTAGATGAAATTGATTTTGTAAATAGCCCAGAAGATTTGGGAAATATTATTAACAGAATTGATGCTGAAATCAACGGATTATTTTAAAATGTAAAACGCCTCAATTGAGGCGTTTTTTTATGTTTATTTATTCAGTGTATCAAATAAAGACAATATTTTAGTTTCTTGAGTTGGTTTTTGCGTCTTAATGATTTTTGGTATTCCGGGAAGTAAATCAAAATAGTTTTCTTCAAAAAATGTATCATTTGCTTGTAAAAACACATTTTTTGCTAGCGTATTTGTTTTTAGTTCGATAAGTGTTTCTCCTACGATTTTAAATTCAATAGTCGGTTTTTCTAGTTGAAGTTCTTTAGGTTTTACAAAATAATGATACGCAATAGTTTTTTTCTTATTGCTATCAAATTCTATAAATAATATTGTTTTTTCTTTTTCAAATTTTGGTAATTCAGCATTAGAAATCTGCAGGCAAATTGTGTTTTTTTCAAACTCCAAAACACAGTCTTTTGATGAAGTCCAAAGTTCCTTTCCAGAAAAATCTATCAATTTAACAAATAACTTTCCATATATTTCTTCTAAGTTATCGTTACTACCAATAATAGAAATTTCGCTTTCATTTTCTTTTACCGCCATTAGTATCGGAGCAAAACTTTCTTTGACTTGGTAATGAGCTGCTTTCCAATTTCCATAATAGTCTAATGAACTCCATGAAGTTACGGGCCAACAATCATTGAATTGCCAATATAAAGAACCCATACAATAGGGTTTTGCTAATCGGTGCGCTTCAATGGCGGTTTTCATGCCACGTGCATGTACTAATTGTGAGACATAATTGTATTTTTCTAGGGAAGTTGGCACCTGAAAATCTCGTGTCATGTACTCTGTGATTATTTCAAAACCTGTAGGATGTTTTTGATGGTTTTTAAACGCTTCGGAAACAAAATTTAAATCTTCTTTTAAGATTACTTTTTCTAAGGTTTCCATTTTAGGCATTCCCTGAAACCCATATTCGCTCATGAATCGGCCAACTTTCTTTTGGTACATTTCAAACGGTTCTTTGCCCCACCAAACGCCCCAATAATGGGAATCTCCTTGGGTTAAGCTTTCTTTTTTTCCCCAACCAATGGAAGGTGAAGAAGGCCAATACAAATTTTTCTCTTTAGATAAAATACTATCTAATGTTTGTGGAATAATTTTATGAAACACTTTTTTATAATCGTTCCAAATTTTTGTAGAGTCTACTTCAGAATAATTAAATTGTTTTTGCCAACCCCAGTTATGCCAACCTTCATCATTTTCGTTATTGCCACACCAAAGTGCAATACTTGGATGATTTTGAAGTCGATTTACGTTATCAATCACTTCTTGTTTTACATTTTCTATAAATTTCTCATCACCCGGATACATTGCGCAAGCAAACATAAAATCTTGCCAAACTAAAATACCATTGGCGTCACAAGCATTGTAAAATTCGTCATCGGCATACACGCCACCGCCCCAAACGCGAAGCATATTCATATTTGCTTTTCTGGCGTTTTGAATTGTCTCGTGATAACTTGAACCAGACTTTTTAGGGATAAAACTATCTGGCGGAATATAATTTGCACCTTTCATAAAAACAGGTTTGCCATTTAATTTGAAATAAAAGCTTGTTCCAAATTCATCTTTATCTTGAATTAACTCGATTTTTCTAATGCCAACTTTTACCGCATTATAATCAATAATTGTATCATTGTATACAATTTCAAATTGAAATAAAAATTGATAAGGATCGCCTAATCCGTTGCACCACCAAAGTTTAGGATTTTCAATTGATACTGGAATTTTAAGTTCGTTTTTACCTTTAATTAAATAAAAATTGTAGTATTTTTCATTGTGAAATATTTTAATTTCTTGATCTTTTTGAGATTTTATTTGTAAAATAAAATTCAGTTTTGCGAGTTTTTCAGAAACATAAACCTGTTCGTGTTTAGCATCCTCAAATGTGGCATTATTCCAAAGTTTCAATTGAACTTTTTTCCAAATTCCAGCGGTAACAAATCTTGGTCCCCAATCCCAACCAAACTGATATTGTGCTTTTCTAACAAAAACACGTTCTTTTTCGGGTAACGTGTAAGGTAGTTTTGCAGCTTCTTCTTTTCCTTTTTTAACCGCCGAAAGAAATATAATTTTTAGGTGATTTTTTCCTTTTTTAAGGTGTTTTTTTGCAGCGAGTGTCCATTTTCTAAACATGTTATCCGCCTCTAAAACCATTCTTCCGTTAATATAAACAGTTGCATAAGTGTCTAATCCATCAAATTCTAATTCGATATTTTCATTGGAAATTTCTTTTTCAGATAATGAAAATGTGGATTCGTATACCCAATTCTCATTTTCAATCCATTGCAATTCTTTTTCATTATTTCCAAAAAATGGATCTGGAATTAATTGATTTTCGAATAAATCGGAATGTACGGTTCCAGGGATGGTTGCCTTGTGTTTTTTTGTTTCGTTTTGTTTGTTAAATGTCCAATTTTCATCAGACAGATTGCGATAGTAGGTTTGCCCAAAAAAGTAAAAACTATTTAGACACAATAGGTAAACGAAATTTTTTTTAATCATATTAGCCATATAAGTTCATTTATGATTGCAACTTTTTCTTGAGTTGGATGATTTCGTATGGATTTGCTATTTCTGTTCCATCGGTAATAGCTGATGAATGGTACCAATTTCCATTAAAAATTTGATTAAGTTCAGAAATATTGGTCGAACGCAAGCCACCACCTGGCATTATTTCGATTCTATTTTGCGCTTGAATGACTAATTTTTTCAAAACTTCTTTTCCTTCCATAACATAAGAATACGTTCCGGAAGTTAGTAGCGTTGAAAAGCTGCAAGTGATAACATCTTCCAAGGCTTGTTCACGATTAGAAACGCTATCAAAAGCACGATGGAATGTGCAAGGTAAAGGTTTTGCCAATTCTACTAATGCGCTATTTTGTTTAACATTAATGGTATTGTCTTCATTTAAAATACCAAAAACAAATCCATTCACACCAATATTTTTCAAGGTAGAAATATCTACTTTCATTTGATTAAATTCGACTTCTGAGTAAACAAAATCTCCACCTCTTGGACGAATCATCACATAGATATCGATTGTCAAATATTCTCGAGCTTGTTGAATCATTTCAATTAATGGCGTAGTTCCACCAACCGAAATATTAGCACACAATTCGACTCTATCAGCACCCGCTTTTTCAGCAATAACTGCAGATTCACAATTAAAACAAGCGATTTCTATTTTTTTCATTATTTCAAAAAGTAATTGGCATCAATTAATCGATTTCCTGATGCATCATGAACAGCATAATTGAAGCCACCTTGTATACAATACGATCCATATTCTCCTTTTTTGTTTAGTGCAATGAATCCAACTTGAATATCTTTTAATTCTTTACCTCGATTTTTAGTTAGTTTTACAATTCTCATTACAGCTTCTTCACAAGCTTTTTGAGGAGACAACCCTTGTCGCATTAATTCAACTACTAAATGGCATCCTGTAATCCGAATGACTTCTTCGCCATGTCCGGTAGCTGTGGCCGCACCAATTTCATTGTCAACATACAATCCAGCACCAATAATTGGGGAATCGCCTACACGACCATGCATTTTAAATGCCATGCCACTTGTAGTGCACGCTCCTGATAAATTACCGTTAGCATCTAAAGCAATCATTCCAATTGTGTCGTGGTTTTCTACATTAGCAATGGGTTTGTATTGACTGGTTTTTAGCCATTCTTTCCATTCTTTTTCAGAAGCTTCAACTAATAAATTTTCTTTTTTGAAACCTTGTGAAAGTGCAAATTGTAACGCCCCTTTTCCAACCAACATCACGTGTGGTGTTTTTTCCATAACTGCTCTGGCGACAGAAATAGG
>Ga0209443_1000854_pt1 | contig 20111 bp, 18 predicted proteins | sample LauGreBMM110DCMD_2_FD_187571 | JGI IMG/M metagenome (GOLD analysis project Ga0209443, IMG submission 187571) | Freshwater lake microbial communities from Lake Michigan, USA - Su13.BD.MM110.DCMD (SPAdes) (version 2) | ecosystem: Environmental > Aquatic > Freshwater > Lake | place: Lake Michigan... | reverse complement strand
TGTAGAGATTACATTTCTTAAAAAAAAACCTGGCAAAGCCACTTTATCGAATCTTATCAGGGCTACCCTAGTAAACGACACGTATTTGTTTAATTCTTATTTGACAGGGCTTCAATCGCATTTGCGGTAGGCTCAAAAAGATCGCTAGATGGGCCAAAAAGAATCATAAAATCTTTAAGTGTTTCTACTATCCAAAAAACATTTAAGTTAACTAGAGCCTCTAGACTTCTTTTAAAATCATTTCTAGAATTTAGTTGCAATGCAATAAATACTTCTGCCCAATATCGATCGTGACCCTGTGCTTGTTGAATAAGGTCAGTAGAAAAAGGAGTCGTATAATTGTAGAATGAATCTCGAATTTGTATTCTAAAATTTGGAATCCCACTTGATTTATAGATCAAATCAAGACTTTCAGGGGTATTTCCCTCAGAAATTTTCTTGAAAATTTCTTTAGCATCAATGACTGCTTTAAAACGTAAGGATTTGATATCACATACAATTAATACTCCTAATGTTTTCAAAGGTGATTCTAGTTGTGTATTTCCATTTTCATCGGTTGTATATTTTACCAAATCAAAGTATTCCAATAAACCATCATAAGCCTCAAATCTCACTAATGAATCTTCATCATCCAAAGCCTTTATAAGAACTTGATTTGTTTCTTTTATTTTATGCCTTGAGATTTCACTTATCGCCCCAAATCTTGTCATTGAACTGGGTGCCATGGTGTCCTCTAAGATACCTTTATGAGACTTATCTAATTCAAGTAGGGCCCGATTTGCAGAGAACCTAACCCATTCGTTAGAATTCTTAGCTTGTTCTATTAAAATTTTTTCTGCTCGCTCTAATTTTAATTTTCCAATAGTAACTAATGCTCTAGCATCTCCATTTGATGCCAATTGCATGATAGCGTCTTCTGCAATTTTTTTTTCACTAGTATTGAATGAAGAGAAAGATGAAATATCGTAAGCATCTTCCCTAGGGTCAGCTATGGAAAGATTTTTTAGGAAAAGATCTAACATATTTCGAAGAATTATTATTTTAACTTTTAATTTTTTATTATTTGTTTTTTCTATCCTAATTCAATAAGTATTTTCATAAAAATGTATATTGAATATGTATATAAAAACTTGAGAAATTAAATTTGTAAACTTGAATCAATTAAAATTGATCTTATTATACAAAAAAAATAATTTAAAAATCCTACTCAAGAAAACAAATATAAATATTTTATTAATTATATAATTAGTAAATCTATGTAATAGGTATAATGGGTTTTTAGCAGGGTCTTTTCAGTTTCCATTCCACAAAAAACTAAACATAATAAATAGGATCGACGTCAATGAGTTTTCATCATTCCATATTAAATCGATTATTATTTGGGAAGCAAATCCCACTTTTCATTTAGTGTTTTTAACATTTGAGCTCTATTTTTAGTTGAAATCCATGTTCCAGGAAAACGCCCACCTTTTTGCTTTACGTCTATATCTGAATAGGCATCTTGTTTTGTATTCGCAACAGCATGATAGGTTGTGACTTCTTCCATAGTCCTACCAACACCTTCAAGACCTTTTTTAAGCGACGCAGATTCTATTTTTTCCCAAATATTTCCTTCGGCATAGGGACCTCCTGTAAATACTTCAATTGTTTTACCTCCCTTTACTACTTCCTCTACTACACATTCAGCATAGCCTTTTGATAGAGCTGGCCAGATTCTAAAATCCCAGTCCTTTGCACCATTTGTCACCATTGAAGGAAAACCATCAAATAAACTACCGAGTCCAGATGTTTCTAGTGCTAAATCAGCATGTTTTTTGGCCATATGAATTCCTGCCTTAGACCAAAACCCAAAACTTTTGGCTCTTGCAAATTGTGAACTTGCGGCAGGCTTTAATTGCCTTACAACATCGTCAAAAGCACTTAAAATGGGCTTAAATAAGGCACCATCTAGGTCTTTGATTTCATAACCATTAGCCTTAAATAAATCTTTATTCTTATTTGCAGCTTCTGTTGATTGAACTGCATTTACCATGTTTATCCAAATTTCCTTTGCCTGTGAGTCTACATCAAAACTAGGATTTGGAAATTCCTTGAATAGACTTTCAAGCCTTTTCTTGAAGGTAGGAAATAATGGATGCTGTAAAGGATCACCAAGTCCAGTGGTACGATCTGCCACTTTATCAGCATCAGAAACTTTATTATCTTCTGCTGTCTTTGAATGCGCTAAAGCTAGCTGACTCAGAAGCCTATTGATATCCTTTAATTTTTTTTGATCATTTTCGCTTTCTGGCTTGGGATGCTTCTTTTTCCATTCGTCGCCTAGTGCTTGGATATCTCTTCCAAGGGTCATCTGACCCTCTTCATTCGCGGCATTAAATAAATCTACTTTCTTTTTAAGATTGGTGTAGGTTGTTCCTCCTCCTAAATTGTTCTTAAAAAATGTTCCCATGCCTTTTACTTCTCCTTCTAAGGGATCTATTTTTTCTTTCCGTTGAACAATCCCGGAAGAATCGTTCGTGGATTCTTTCTTACGCATCGCTTGGAGGGGAGCCATTTCTTGGCCACCAAGGTGTAAAGCCTTTGATCCCATCACATCCGCCTCTTGTTCCAAACTTTGGTCATCATTGATCGGTGTTGCCGATTTGAGTTGGGTAGTGGGTTTGACACGTCCTTCTTTTTGCTGTACTACGTGACCTAATTCATGAGGCAGGTGTTTTTCCTGACCTGGTCCCAGGTGAATATCCGTCCCTTGGGCATAGGCATGCGCTTGAAGCTGGGCGGGCTTATCAGAATTACGATGAACCTTGACATCGCTCAATGACATGCCTGAAAGTGACTCCATTCCTGATTTTAGCCCATCAGGGAGACCTGTTTTATTTTCTTGGCGTTGGACAGTGGGTGATTGCGACGATGGCGTTCGGTCAGTGCTTTTGTCTTGCAATTGAGCTAGCTGCGAATTCCTTGAAAAATTTAAAGCCTTTGTTTGAAGTTGGGCAGTATTACTTTCCCTACCCCTGTCATCTGCTTTAGCTTGAAGTTGAGCGAGTTGAAAGGTACTGCCTCTAGCATCTTCGTGCCTCATCTCCCCCGGGCTGCTAGCTTCTTTAGGAGCTTGAATAGGAGTAGCTTTTTTGTTTTGCTTCTCTGAAGAAGACTTAAATTCGCCCATTTGTAATAAATCTTTTCTAAATTAAATTATTTTAAAGCACAGAATCAACTAATCGGCTTTAAGAAAATATTTTCTTTTTTAACTAGTTAATATTTAACAACTTACCCTTATTTTTTTTGGAATGGTTGAATTGAACTAAGAATTGGGAAAAGTTAAACGCCATTATTGTTATGCCTTAAAATAACTTGAAAGATTATAACTCATTCAATATTATACGGATTAAACGAAAAAAGCACATTTCAGGAAGAAATGTGCTTTTATTCTGATTAAGCTTTTATGCCTTAGGCTTTATGCTTTTGAAATTTCCATATTGACGGTTCTGCCTTTGATGGTGTTGTTTTTCATCACGCGTACTACGTGCTCTGCATCCTTGTGAGGTACATCGACGAAGGAGAAGTTGTCAAAGATATCAATGCCACCGATGCTTTTGCCGGTTAGGCCAGATTCACCTGCAATTGCCCCAACGATGTCAGCTGGACGGATGAAGTCTTTTTTACCGAGGTTCAAAAACAAACGAGTCATGTTCTCTTCGCGCGCACGCTCTGTACGGGGAGCAAAATCCCGAGGTCCTTCTTTGCGGTCACCAAATCGGCTACTGCTATCACCAAATCGGCTGCCACTTTCTTTGCGGTCGCCAAAGCGGCTTCCACGATCAGGGCGATCACCTCCTCTAGGTGCTTCTCTTCGGTCTCCAAAGCGCTCGCCTCCACGTCCACCTTCTCTTCGGTCTCCGTATCTAGACTCACGTCCACCTTCACGACCACCCTCACGACCACCTTCTCTTCTGCGGTCTCCGTAGGCTGGAGCTTCAATACCAAAGTCTTGCTCTTTCATTTCTTTGACGGTATCACCCATGACCATTTTAAGTAGGCCAAGCGAGATTTGTTCCTGAGTCAAACCTTCTGAAAGCATTTGGCCGATGGTGGCCTCAAACAATTGGTTATCCTCCTCTTTGCTCAATACGCGATGTACATCCTTGATAAACTGAGTTTTCTTCAATTCAACCAACTCAGTAACAGAAGGAGGGGTCATTTTATTGATAGTTGCCTTTGTGAATCGCTCTAAGTCTTTGAGCTTCATCATTTCTCTGCGGCCAGTAATGAACGTAATAGCAGTTCCTGATTTTCCAGCTCTGCCTGTTCTTCCGATACGGTGTACGTAATACTCCTCATCCAATGGGATGTCAAAGTTGAATACAGCCTCTACATTATCTACGTCGATTCCTCTAGCTGCTACATCTGTAGCAACCAATACAGTACAAAGACCTTTTCGGAACTTACCCATAACCTTGTCACGCTGTGCTTGAGAAAGGTCCCCGTGAAGCGCTTCAGCAAGAATGCCACGAGCACCTAAAGATTCAGTAACCTCGTCCGTCATGCGCTTGGTATTGCAAAACACCACGCTGAGGGCATAATTGTGAATGTTCATCAAACGAGCCATCAGCTCCATCTTCAAGGATTGCTTTACTTCATAGAATACTTGATCGATTTTAGCAACCGTCAATTCATTCTTGGCAACTTTGATAATTTCTGGGTCTTTCTGGTACTTGCGGGTTAGGTCAAGGATAGGCTTGGCCATGGTTGCGGAGAAGAATACCGTCTGTCTCTCTTCAGGCATTTCCTGAAGAATTGCTTCGATATCGTCTCTAAAGCCCATGTCTAGCATTTCATCTGCCTCATCCAAGACAATGATTCCTGAATCTTCCAATCGTAAAGTACCTCTGTTGATGTGGTCTTGAACACGACCAGGAGTTCCTACTACGATCTGTACACCTTTTTTCAAGACACGAATCTGCCTGTCAATTGATTCGCCTCCATAAATAGCGACAGAATTAATTTTCTTGTGGTATTTAGCCAGTTTTTGGAATTCTCCCTCTACCTGAACCGCTAGTTCACGGGTAGGGCATAGGATAATTGCTTGAGGCTTGTTGAATTCGGGATCTACCAAGTCGATGATAGGAATCGCGAATGCCGCCGTTTTACCAGTTCCCGTTTGTGCCTGACCGATTAAATCGCGGCCTTGCAAAATGAAAGGAATGGCTTGTTCTTGAATGGGGGAAGGTTGGGTGTAGCCCATCTCTTCCACAGCCCGCAAGATTTCTTCCGAAATCCCCAGGTCTGAGAATTTGATTGTGTTTTCCATGAATGTTGTCCTTACTTTTTCTTGCCATGGTATCCTAAATCCCAGACAAGCAACAGCAAGGACTCACGGCACGAAAAATAGCTATGTCAAAATTGACGATGCAAAAGTAAGTAGAAAAATTTTGTTAAACAAGGGTTAGGTCGAAGTTTTTAGAATATTCTGTAGAAATCAGGGGCTTCGTCCGAAATATATTTGGTTGGGAAATGTACTAAGTACTAAGTACCAAGTACGAAGTACGAGGTACGAATACGTCATCAAATTAATTTCGAACGCTGAACGCTGAGTGCAGAATGTCGAAAAAAGTACTAAGTACTAAGTACCAAGTACGAAGTAGGGATTCGCATTGGGATTCGAATTCTATTCCTTTAATATCTTGGTACATTGTACTTGGTACCTGGTACAGTTTTTAGTCTAATCTCTTGTTTCTTGTCTCTTGCTTCTGAACAATCTTGGTACTTTGTACTTCGTACCTTGTACATCCTACCTGATTCTATAAAAACGATTGGTCCCCCGTCGCTTCTTCCGTCATCTTCTCAGCAAGTTCCTTGCCCAAGTACCGATCAATCAGGCCATGTGCAAGGTAGAGCACTGGGGTAAGTGCCATTGCGACGGTAAACTTGTACACATAATTAATAAGCCCTACAGCTGCAATTTGGGGGAGGCTCCAATTTCCAAAAACATAGAATGCGATCCCTAGAACTACAAATGAATCGATGAACTGGGAAACAAGTGTAGAGCCTGTGGCGCGCAACCAAATCATTTTTGGACCTGTGACTGCTCGAAGCTTTTGAAAAACATACACATCAATCAACTGCCCCAGCAAAAAGGCGGTAAGCGAACCCACAATAATTCCCAGGCCTTGTCTAAAAATGGTATTGAAAGCGTAGTTGATGTCAAAAGAACTTCCATCTGGCATACTCGCATTGACTTCTAACCAAAAGGAGGCAGGAGCCAGCGCCGTGACCAGGCTGATGATCACAAAAACATAGGTGATGAGTCCTGCTGTCAAAAAACTAATTTTCTTCACTCCTTTTTTACCAAAGTATTCGTTGATGAGGTCTGTTGTGATAAAGACCACTGGCCAAATCACTGCACCCGCAGTGAGGTTAAAGTCCAAGATAAACTCACCAAAAAAAGTCCATTGAACAGGGTCTAACCCTAGTGTTTTTTCACCAGAAAAGATTTTTACCCCAATAATCTCGGCTAGGATGGCATTGGTTAGGAATATCGCTCCTAGGATGACAAATAAGTTGGTCTTTCGGCTTTGCGGGGATTCATTCATGACGTAGGTATGGGGTAGGTGATGCCTTCTTCACTTAATATAGAATTGGGGAAAATGGTTTGCGCTTCAACCAATAATTCACTTAAATCTGAATATCGGGAAGAAAAATGGCCTAGCAGCAATTTTTTAACGCCTGCAAGCTGGGCCAGTTGCCCCGCTTGTCTAGCTGTACAATGAAAGGTTTCGGCAGCACGGTGGCTATCTGCTTCCATAAAGGTGGCTTCATGGTAAAGCAGATCCACCCCTTCGAAATAGGGAACCAATGAAGGATTGAAAGTCGTGTCCGAGCAGAAGGCATAACTTCTTAACGAAGCCGATGGCTGGCAATAGTCCTTTGCCAAGAAGTGAGTTCCATCGGTGGCTAAGTAATCTTGACCTAAACGAAGCTGTTGGATGGCTTCCAAGGGTAAAGCACTTTCTTGAAGCTTTTCCTTGATCAGGGAGCGCAGACCTTCCTTTTCTTCAATGATAAATCCTGTAGTTGGGATGCGGTGCTGTAGCGGAAAGCTGGAAACTGTGAATTGAGGATGGTCTAGTAGGGTAACTTTTCCTTCTGTAGTGGTTTCAGTGAATTCCAAGGGGTAATTCAAGCGGGTTTGACTCCACCTAAAATGAGTGGTGATGATCTCGTTGAGGCCCCTTGGGCCAACTATTCGAAGTGCATCGGTTCGCTTGGATAGATGGAAACTGGATAATAGGCCAACCAAGCCTAGGTAATGGTCTCCATGGAGATGGGAAATGAAGATGGTTGAAATTTTGGAGGCCTTTACCTTGTACTTACGCAATTGAATTTGGGTACCTTCTCCACAATCCAATAAAAAAAACTCCTGCCCAAATCGAACGACTTGGGCAGTGTGATTTCTTCCATGCATGGGGATGGAAGAGGTATTTCCAAGAATGGTTACTTCAAATTCTGAATTCAAGCACCCTCCTCACCTTTTCTACCACCTATCTCGTGTATAAATATAGCTTCTCCCGCTTCTTCTAAGTTGTTGACTAAATGAAGCTTCTTATCGAGCATGGAGATTTTGAGTAATTTCATTACATGATCTCGAACGCCTGAAATCACAAAAATTCCACCATTGCGGCCAAATTCCCGGTCACCTACGAGTAGTGCACTCAATCCACTGGAATCTACATACTGTACTTGACTCATGTCTAGAACCAGGTTGGTGTAACCTTCTGCATGAATGGTTAACAGTTCAGACTTCAGTTTTGGAGCTAAAAGGGAATCAATTTTTTCCTCCAAAGGGGAAAAAATGACATACTGCTCTTTTTTATCGATGGTATATTTCATGTTTGTTGGATTAACTAGCCAAGTGGTTTAAAATACTTTTTTCAATTCTTGCCGATAGTTCCGATGTTTCTCCACGGATAAACGTTGTACCGGTAATATTTTCAAATAATTCGATGTAGCGTTCTGATATACTAGTGACAAGTTCGTCGCTCATTTCTGGAACTACTTGGCCTTCTTTGCCTTGGAAGCCATTGGCAATTAGCCACTGTCGTACAAATTCTTTGGATAGCTGCTTTTGTGGCAGTCCTTTGGATTGACTCTCTTCGTAACCCTCTGCATAGAAATAGCGGGAAGAATCTGGGGTGTGAATCTCGTCTATCAGATAAATCTTTCCATCTGCCTTTCCAAATTCATACTTGGTGTCGACTAGAATTAACCCCTTTTCTTTGGCCATCTCTTGACCGCGTTTGAATAGTGCACGGGTGTATTTTTCTAGTACTAGGTAATCTTCTTCTGAGACGATCCCTTTGGCTAAAATATCTTCACGAGAAATGTCCTCATCATGCCCTTCAGATGCCTTGGTGGTAGGAGTGATGATTGGGCTAGGGAATGGATCGTTTTCTTTCAATCCTTCTGGCATTGCTACCCCGCATAAGATCCGCTTACCTAGCGCATATTCCCGAGCAGCATGTCCAGCTAAGTAACCACGAATCACCATTTCTACCTTGAAGGGATCACAGCGCTTGCCAATAGTCACGCTTGGATCTGGAGTGGCTGTTACCCAGTTGGGCACCAAATCTGCAGTGGCTTTTAAGAAGCCAGCAGCAATCTGATTTAATACCTGTCCTTTATAGGGGATTGCTCGAGGAAGCACTACATCGAATGCCGAAATACGGTCCGAAGCAACCACTACGAGCTCTTTTTCGAACATGTACACATCCCGTACCTTACCCTTGTAAAAGCCTTTCTGTTCAGGAAAGGAAAAGTGAGTTTCTTTTATCGCGTTACTCATGAACAATTCGTTTGAGCAAAAATAGAAAAATCGATTTGGCTAGTGACGAACTCCAAGTTTATTTATTGATTTTATTTCCAAGTTCGTAAGTTTCTGTTCGAACTAACACCCCATTTGAATCGAAAAACTCACGAATCCCTTCTAATCTACCTTTATTGAAACGTCTGATTTCTTGTGTATTACCATTTTCATAATAAAGTGTTGCTTCACCTTCTTCTAGTCCATTTTGAAAAAAGATTCTGGAAACCAATTGTCCTGAAGAATAGTAATTTTCTTCCTTGACCTTGTCACCTTTTTTGGAGTAAAACTCTTGTTGCTTGATTTCCCCAGATTCAAAGTAAAGTAGGCTAGGGCTGGAAGCAATTCCTTTGGAGTAGCTACTTTTCATTTTGAGCCCACCCTCTGGATAGTAAGTAAGCAGCTCCCCTTCGGGTGCACCCTTACGGTAGGTTCCCACTCGTTCAGGTTGTCCATTGGGATGTTGGAGAAGGTAAGGGCCATCTAGGTCCCCATAAATGAAGAATAGCCGTGAGCGCAAGCTGCCATCAGGAAAGAAGCTTTCCTCTTTGCCGTGCAGCACTCCACGTTCGTAAATCCCTTGGTATTGCAGAATACCGGACTCGTCGTATTCTTCTTGTGGACCGTTAAATTGACCTCCTAAATAGCTGATTTTGGATTGAATCGATCCATTTGGATAGTATTGGAGGGAAATTCCTTCGGGTTTGTTCGCTCTAAAGGGTGTCTTTTCAGACAAGTTCCCATCTTCAAAATAGGAGAGGACTTCTCCCTCTAATTTGTTTCCCACAAAAAAAGAGCGCTGGCTCAACTTGCCACCGGGAAAAAAGCTCAAGGCTTCCCCTTCGCGCTGATTATTTTTAAAAGTCAATTGGCGTAGGGTATCAGCTGTCTCTGGATCCAGATCGTAAAAAATCCCATGCCGCTGGCCGTCCTTTAATTGGCCTATCACCACCAATCTGCCATCCAAATCATAGCGCCAAACAGTTCCATTCGCCTTTCCATTTACCAATGTGACTACTTCTTTGATCTTGACTGTGTCCTCCTCATGGAAGGTACGAATTGTATCTTGACCAAAGGTCAATAAAGAAATAAGCGTAAAAACAGAAAGTAAAAGAAAAGGTTTTAGCATAGTGATCCGCTTTGGACTAAAATCAGTTGCATTCATATCAAGTCCAAGAAAATGAGCTTCTAGGATGGAAAATTACAAAGCAAGAAATTCAAATAGCTATTCTTTAGCGTATTTATTTGGGAAGGCCTAACTTTGATAATCTAAATCCAGCTCTCATATGTCACCGATTCGTCTAGTAGTTGTCCTCCTATTTTTTGCGCTTACTGCTTGCCAACAAAAAAAGGAGATTGCCTTTAAAAATTACGAGGGAGAGATTTTTGGAACCTATTACCGGATTCAGGTAGGAGATACCGATCGGGATTTTCAAACTCAATTTGATTCGGTATTTGCGCTAATCAATACGGCTGCAAATTCGTATGTCCAAGAGTCTGAAGTTTCGGATTTTAATATGAAAGGGGTTTTAAAAGATCCATCCTTCACCTTCCGAGATATGCTTGATTCTAGTCGAAAGTTCCATTTGCAAAGTCAAGGCTATTTTGAACCCACTTTATTCCCTTTGCTCAAGGCCTGGGGCTTTTCTTTTGAACAGCGGGAGCAAATGGATAGTGCAAAGGTGGCGGAGTTAAAGGCCTTGGTAGGCTTTGAATCTAAGCTTATTGTGACAGATTCGGGCTATTATGCTGCTGAAGAAGGCGTAAAATTGGATGTTACAGGTTTGGGTGAGGGCTACGCCATTGATAGACTTGCAGCGGTATTAGACCAAGCGGGTGTTGCGGACTACTTGGTGGAGATCGGAGGGGAGATGAAGGGAAAAGGGAATAATCCTAGAGGGGAAAATTGGACCATCGGGATTGAAGACCCATCTCAAGCGGAGTTAGGAGTGACCAACTCCATGCTGACCAAGGTAACCTTGAGCCAGCTTGCCTTGAGTAGCTCAGGTAATTACCGGAAATTTTACATCGATGAAGAAGGCAATCGCAGGTCTCACCTGATTGATCCGACTACAGGTTTCCCGGTAAGTCATTCGATGGTTTCGGTATCCGTATTGGCTACCTCGGCCACGCAAGCAGATGCTTTGGCTACTGCATTTATGGCGATGGGTCCCGAAAAAGCCAAGGTGCTTGCAGAAAGCTTACCCGGTGTAGAAGCGATGTTTGTGCTGGCCGAAAAGGATCGCCTGCGAATGGAATTTACTTCTGGCTTTCCGAAGGAGCTGGACCAGGAGAAAAAGTAAACTGAATTTAATTTTAGTTTTTCACCCTTGCGTCTTTACCAGCAATCTTTTTTAATCTCTCGCAAAGCCGCAAAGTCGCAAAGGGGGTGGTTTACTTTTTTTCTTTGCGCCTCTGCGCCTTGGCGTGAATAAATTAATAAATCTCGCATAGTAGGGAAGCCGCAAAGGGGGTGTTTCACTTTTTTTCTTGGCGTACTACCTACCGCAGGCAGGTCCACCTAACGTAGGCAAGGCTCTGCGGCTTTGCGTGATCTAGTCCTTACAATTTCTCAATCACAATCGCTGAAGCACCACCACCACCGTTGCAAATGCCTGCCACGCCAATGTCTCCTCCTTTTTTGTGAAGAACAGTGCACAAGGTGCTGATGATTCTTGCTCCTGAAGCACCTAGGGGATGCCCTAAGGCCACAGCACCTCCGAATACATTTAAGCGGTCGTTGTCGAGGTTTAGTTCTCGCTGGTTGGCAAGTGCCACCGCTGCGAAGGCCTCGTTGATCTCGTAATAGGAAACTTCGGCAGCAGTTACCCCTGCATGGGTCAAGGCCTTAGGAATAGCCAAAGCCGGTGCTGTTGTAAACCATAACGGGTCCGTAGCCGCATCGGCATAGCCTCTGATTTTAGCAATTGGCTTGAGACCGTATTTTTCGACTACTTCTTTACTCACCAAGACCAAGGCTGAGGCTCCGTCATTCATGGTCGATGCATTGGCTGCAGTTACAGTTCCATTTGGATCAAAAACGGGCTTTAGGGAAGGGATTTTATCAAATACTACATTCTTGAATTCCTCGTCTTCGGCAATCAAAATTGATTCACCCTTTCTACCTTGGAGTTCCACGGGTACGATTTCATCCGCAAACATTCCTGCTTCCCAAGCGGCCGCAGACCTTTGGTAAGATTGAATGGCATAGGCATCCTGCTCGGCTCGACTGATATTCATTTCCTTGGCCGTATTGTCGGCACAGTTGCCCATGGGGAACTTGTAGTACACCTCAAAAAGCCCATCACGCACCAATCCATCGGTTAACTCAGCATTTCCATACTTGTAACCAAATCGTGCTTTTGGAACGTAATAGGGGACATTGGACATGCTTTCCATTCCCCCAGCAACCACCACCTCATTGATACCCAATTCGATGGATTGTGCTCCGAGCATCACGGCTTTCATGCCAGAGGCACAAACTTTGTTGATGGTAGTGCAGGGTACTTGGTAGCCAATACCTGCGCCGATGGAGGCTTGACGGGCGGGTGCTTGTCCCAAATTGGCAGAAAGCACATTACCCATAAATACTTCATTGACGGCTTCTATGGGCACTCCAGATTTGGCTAAGGCGCCTTTTATGGCAATACTTCCAAGTTCGGTCGCAGAAAGTCCACTCAATTTCCCTCCAAAACTCCCAAGGGGAGTGCGTACAGCGGCAAGGATATAAACTTCTTTATTCATCTCTAATTGGGTTTAGGTGAAGCTGAACCAGCCCAAGGATTTACCAATCAGGCAATCCTTTTTTAGGGCGTTGCGTCGCTTTCTTCTTATTGTCTTGGATATAGCGTAGTTCCGCTGCATTAAGTGATTCCAATATTTGTGAAGCTTGTTCTGGAGATAAATTCATGCCTTTCAACTTTTCGCGCATCGCTTCCATTTTTTTCTGGCGATCGGCTAGGTTGGCATCCATCTGGTCGTTTCCATTTTGGCCTGCTTCCTCGCTTTGTTGAGAGGGATTTTCCCCCTTCTGACCTTCCTTGGCCTTGTCTTCGTTGGTTTGCTCCCCGTCTTTTTGATCCGACTTGGAATCTTCCTTTTGTGAGGGATCTTTTTGCTCCTGGTTCTGCTGGTTTTGCTGCTGCTGCTCTTGGTCTTGTTCCTGCTGCTCTTTCTCCTGGTCTTGGTTCAACTTTTCTTTTAAGGCCTTCAGCTTGGCATCGTCTGGATACTTCGTTAATCCATCATTCACCTCTTTAAGGGCTTGTTCTTTGGCTGTTTTGACATAGGAGCGTGCTGCACGATTGAAAAACTCTCCTGCGCTCTGTGCCTGTGAATTTCCTGCGAAAAGCAGCAAAAAAGCCAATCCAAAGAATATTTGATGTTTAGTTTTCATTTATTTCTACTACGTCTTTTAAGCTTGTCATAAATTCTTGGTATGCGGCTACCGTTTCATCCTGAGCAAGTGCTGCCTCCAAAAGTGTTAACGCTTCTTTGAACTTAAATTGTTCCACCAATCGATCCGCCTCTGCCTTTTTACGCTTGGCAAACTCCGAAGGTTCAGGAGTATTTTCATCCTTATTCTTTCGCTCCTCATCTCTTTTTAGCCAGCGAGCAAGCAATTCGTAGTTGTATCTAGCCTCCTCATTCAATGGATTTTGAATCAATGCCGATTGAAATTTGCTCAGTGCTGCTTCATAATCCTGTTTGTTCCCCAACACCACTCCACCTTGATTAAAAGCAAAGGAGGATAAGCGCTCATCGATACTTTGGCTTGCCTTATCAAAGTTTGCCGCGGCTTCCTCCGGTTGAGAGGCGTAGTGGTAGCTAAGTCCTAAATTAAAATCTAAGTACTCGGACACCAGTTGAAACTCTTCAATAAGAACACGGTGATCTTTAATGGCTTGCGCATATTCTGTAGCGGCATAACTTGCAGCTGCTTGATCGATTGCTGCATTCAAGCGACTTACCCTCGTCCAAGAGGCGGGCAGAAACACTAAAACCAGGAAGATCCCTTTGATCCAGCTCATCAGAGTTTGATTGTTTTAATGGGCAAAATCATGTCTACTAAGGCTAATGCAAGGGCGGCCAAGAGGAAGTAAAAATACTTGTTTGAACTAGCTTCCACCATGCGGGTAGTGGATACACCACCTTCCAAGGTTTCAATTGCTGAAATAAGGCCTCCCATTTCTTGGGCCTGATCCGAGATTTCAAAGTATTGTCCTCCTGTTTCTGCAGCGATAAATTGCAAGGGTTCTCGATTTAACTTGGTTAAAGCTGGTTTTCCCGTGTCAGGATCCATGACAAGTCCATTGCCACGAGCCATTTCACCACCTCTATCTGTTCCTATACCTACAGAAAATACTTTGATCCCTTCGTCAACCAATTCCTCTGCAATCCCATCCAAGTCGTCGCCAAAATGCTCTCCATCAGATATCAATACCACGGAACGAGATTTTTTTTCCTGACTCTGGTCATTTTGGAAACGTTCTAAGGCCATCTGAAGTGGAGTACTAAGGTCGGTACCCAAGTTGGGCACTAATCCAATGGAAAGACCATCAATGTAAAGATTGGCCACTGCTTGATCATAGGTAAGCGGTAACTGAAGAAAAGATTCAGTGGAAAAAATAATCAGTCCAACTCTGTCTGAGGGAAAGGACTTAAGTAATTCCTTCAATTCAAATTGAATCCGTTGCAGCCTTGTGGGAGCAATATCAGTGGCAATCATCGATTGAGAGAGATCAACGGCAATGAAAATATCCTTGCCCTCTTCTTTAACTTCCTTGAAGGCATCTCCAATTGAAGGGCCAGCAAAGGCGATTAATAACAAGATAAAGTAGATGGATCGAATGATCAGCTTGGTAAAAAGCCGCTGCTTTTCAACCTTCAACTTGCGATTGATGGACCAAAATCGGCTTAGGTACAGCAAATACAGCAGGATAAATATCCCAGCTAGTAAAAGCAAAAGTTTTAGGTCAGGGTATGCCCAAATCATGGCCTGAAATTAGGAAATAAAGCTAACTTTGAAAGCAGAAATTGGCCAAATAGGGATTCCTTTTAAAAAAGAAGTGTCAGAATTAACAAACATTAATTTTCTTAACTCGTTCAGGTAGGCTATCCCAAGAATTTATTAACGAATGTCTTTTTTAAAATTTTTAGGTTTCTGCTTCTGCTTTTTCTTTGCCTTATCGGCAATTTCCCAAGAAAAAAGCCTTTTGCAAGGCCAAGTGTTGGATGCAAGTACCTCTGAGCCTCTTGTAGGTGCCAATGTTTTTTGGGAGGGTCAAGCTTCCTCAGGAACTATTACCGATTCAGAAGGTAGATTTTCAATACCTGTCCTCAATATCCCTACGCAATTGCTTGTGTCCTATTTGGGTTACGAGAGATCTACTCGACTCATACAAGTTCGTGACCTAGACAAGCTGCAACGCTTTTATATAAAGCCTGAGGATTTTTCTTTGGAAGAGGTGCTCATTCAGGAACGGAAAGGAGATGAGCAGGTCAAAAATTTAGAGCTTGGCAAATCATCACTTTCCATGGAAAATCTCAAAGCACTTCCTGCACTTTTTGGTGAGGTGGATCTGTTGCGAAGTTTACAATTGCTACCTGGGGTAAAATCAGCCGGGGAAGGTACAGCAGGGCTATTTGTACGAGGAGGATCAGCAGACCAAAATTTGGTTCAAGTGGATGGGGCTCCAGTTTACAATGCTTCTCACTTTTTTGGTATTTTCTCTGTTTTTAACCCGGACGGGATAAAAAAAGTCGATTTATACAAAGGCAACATGCCTGCAAGTTATGGAGGTAGGGCCTCCGCTTTGATTGATGTAAGCCTGAGGGAAGGTGAAACTAATCGCTTGAGTGGGGAAGGGGGTATTGGGACTATTTCTTCCCGTCTGACGCTTCAAGGGCCGCTTTTAGGAGAAAAATCTAACTTTTTGATCAGTGGCCGCCGAACCTATGCGGACCTTTTTTTGAAACTCTCCTCCAATCCAGATATCAAAAATAACCAGCTCAACTTTTACGATTTAAATGGAAAGGCTTCCTTTATTCTCAGTGAGAAAGACAAACTTTCCTTCAGCAGCTATCAAGGAAGTGATTTTTTAGGGCTTAGTGGCCAATTTGGTTTGGGCTGGAAAAATTGGGTTTCTGCAGTCAACTGGAATAGAGTCAACTCTGATAGTTCCTTCTTTGATCTTCAGGGTTATCATTCTAGGTATAACTACCAAGTCAAGTTTGATAACATAGACAACGGATTTGATTGGACCAACTCCCTCTCTGAATCGGGAATAAAAGCAAGTTGGACCCGAGTTTTATCTTCCAATACCACCCTAGTTTGGGGAGTTCATGGCCAGCTCTATCATTTTGCACCGTCCGATCTCAAACCCTCACCCAATAATCCGATCAGCGGAAGGGAAACCCAAGGCGTACAAGGGGTACTGGGAAATGCTTTTATAGGGCTTACACGAGAGTTTACGGATAAGCTTAGCGGTGAACTGGGACTTCGCCAAGGGGTCTATGCGCAATTGGGTAAGGGCAAGGTGTATCAATATCCTGGAAACGCACCCAATCCGGATCTAGAGCCTTCAGATTCGCTGTTTTATGGTAGCGCCGAAGTGATGAAACGGTACCAGGGATTGGAACCTAGAATCGCGCTACGCTACATGCTGCGCCCTGATTTTTCGTTGAAGCTTTCCTACAATCGGAATTTTCAATACGTTCAAATCGCCTCCAATAGTTCTGCAGGACTACCGATCGATCGTTGGGTGTTGGCAGGTCAATACATCCGACCAATTCAAAGTGACCAAGTTTCAGTAGGAGTATTTCATAATTTTGATCAAAACCGATGGGAACTATCCGTTGAAGGGTATTACAAAGACTTGCAACATGTAATTGACCTGCGAAATGGTGCCCGAATCTTACTTTCTGACCAGGTGGAAACTGAGCTTTTGAGTGGTCGCGGTTGGGCTTATGGTGCGGAATTTTTGCTTCGAAAAAATAAAGGAAAAACAACGGGATGGCTTGGCTATACCTGGTCTCGCGCCTGGAGACAAATTGACGGAATAAGCAGGAACGAACCCTATAATCCTCGTTTTGATCGTCCTCATGATGTTTCTTTGGTCCTAAACCATCAATTTTCCTCCGCTTGGTCAGCAGGACTTACCTTTGTTTATACCTCGGGACAGGCAGTTTCCTTCCCGGTAGGCTCCTACGAACTAGATAATCAGACGGTTCCTCTGTACTCAGATTACCGAAACGAAAACAGATTTCCGGATTACCATCGACTGGATGCTTCAGTCACTTGGAAAAACCCTGATCGGGGTAGAAAGTGGAAAGGGAGTTGGAATTTTGGGGTATACAACCTCTATGGCCGAAAGAACCCTTTTTCCTACGACTTTAGAATCCTTTACAACAACCAAGTCAACTATTCTCCTGAAGACGGTGAGATCGTGTCTGCTCGTCCAGGAGTGGTGATGACTTACCTCTTTACCTTTCTTCCTTCCATCACCTACAACGTTCAGTTCTGATGAAAAAAGCGTGGATACTCCTTTTAATCTCTGTTTTTTTATTCTCTTGCCAAGAAGAGGTGTTCCTAGATTTGGATCAAAAAGAGGGAAGAGTTCCTGTAATCGAAGGCTATTGGACCGACCAAGGCATCTCCAATGAAGTAAAGATTTCCTTAGCTAAGAACTACTACGACTCGCTTGACAAAGAATCGGTAAGGGATGCAGAAGTCTTTGTTAAGGAACTGTCTACTGGAAGAAAAATTGCTTTTCGCTATCTGGACGCTACACGATCCTATCGGGCCAATCCATCAGAGCGAGCCATTGTCGGTGAATCCTATCAACTTAATGTAAGTTGGAAGGGGCAAACCTATCAATCAGAGGGACTTATGTTAGCTCCACCTATTTTAGATTCGGTGGTGTGGAATTACGAAAAGGATCGACCTTTTCGCGGAGAAGGATATTTCATTAAAGTATATGGAAAGATTCCTTTTCTAGATAATAACCAGTACCGAATCCGCGTCATTGAAAATGACACACTAAAAAACAAACGTGAAGATTACCTCTTGTTTGACGATACCTTTGGACTCCAGGTCTTCGAGAAAGGTTTAGAATTGGGCTATGCCTTTCAAAAAAATGACCGAGTGAGGATGGAATTGTATCGCTTAAACAAAGATGCCTTCGTCTACCTAAACCAGTTGGTGAACCTACTTTTTAACGATGGGGGCCTTTTTAGCCCTCCTCCACAAAATCCCACTTCCAACATCCGGGTGGTCAGTGGCAAAGGGGAGGTGCTGGGCTATTTTGTGGTATCCCCAGTACTTACTCGAACGGTGACGATTGTACCCGATTGATTTTTAGAAAATTAATAAGTGGTATTAAAAACTTTTTTTAAATTTATCGTAATATTACGATTGATTATGGGTGTTACAAAAACGACTTTATTTGACGCTGCGCAGAACGAACTGGCCATCTTAGCCAAAGCATTGGCTCATCCCGCCCGCATAGCCATCCTTCAGCACTTAGCCGCCACTACTTCCTGCATCAACGGTACACTTGTGCAGGAATTAGGCTTGGCCCAAGCCACTATTTCTCAGCATTTGAGGGAACTTAAGGATTTGGGATTGATTTGCGGGAGTATTGAAGGTACCTCAGTTAATTATTGCTTGGATAGGAAGCGTTGGGAAGAAGTTCATCTTCTTTTCCAAGACTTCTTTGCACTGCTTGCCGAAAAGCCTGAGGATACCTTTTGTTGTTAATGAAAAGACACTTGTATTTCATATTTAAACCTTAGCTGCTATGAAACTTTCTGCAATCAAGTCCGAACTCGCTAGCATGCATGAGCTGTCCTTTACCTTGCCTGACGGAACTCAGGTGCCTGCGCATTTTCACGTTACGGAAGTAGGGCAGGTATCTAAGCGCTATATTGACTGTGGAGGAACCATCCGCCAAGAGTCAGCGATCAACTTCCAGCTCTGGGAAGATGGGGACGTAGATCACCGCCTCGCCGCCTCCAAGTTGATTGATATTATTGCGCTCGCGGAGCGAAAGCTTGCCTTGGAAGACCTGGAAGTGGATGTAGAATACCAAGGAGATACGCTAGGTCGTTACGGGCTAGAAGTGCAGGGTGGGGCTTTTCACCTGGTAGCAAAGCAGACCGATTGCTTAGCAAAAGACAAATGTGGCATCCCTACCGAAAAGCCAAAAATAAGACTATCCACCGTAGCTGGAGGAGGCGTTTGTACCCCCAACTCTGGTTGTTGTTAAGCCCTAACTCCATTGCCAATGCTTTCTTTGTTTTATCCGGCCCTTGCCAACACGATTGGAAACCTTCCTTTTGCCGCCATTTCAAGCGAGCGTCTACAACTCCTGGACGAAATGGCTGCCTACCTGCTTGCCAAGAAGCGACAGGGAGAGGAGATTCGCCTTAACTTTATTTGTACACACAATAGCCGTAGAAGTCAATTTTCTCAGATTTGGGCGCAAACTGCTGCTGCCTACTACGGGATTGAAGCATTTTGCTACTCGGGCGGGGTAGAGGTAACCGAATTCAATCTCCGCGCCGTGGCAGCCATCCAGCGTGATGGATTTAAGGTGGTGCAAAAGGAGGGAGAAAATCCGGTTTATTTTGTTTTTTACAGCGAGGAAGAAGAGCCCATTGTGGCCTTCTCAAAGGTTTATGATGATGCAATCAATGCCCCTAAGGACTTTGCAGCAGTGATGACCTGTGATCACGCGGATGAAAACTGTCCGGTTATTCCAGGAGCAGAAAGGAGGTTTCCGCTTCGATTTGAAGACCCAAAGTCCTTTGACGATAGCCCCCTAGAAGAAAAAATGTATAGCAAACGTTCTAGACAAATTGGTGCAGAACTTTTTTACCTATTCAAAAAAGTAAGTGAATACAGCTAATGAAAAGGCTTGGATTTCCATCATGCTACCTTCTCCATGGATTTTGCAGGGAGTCGTAATTTCAGAACTTGGACTTCGGTGATTGGAAGGAAAAGTATTCGCCATCCGGATGAAGCCCTCTGTTCTGTTTAAAATTTGGTCCTACTTGGCGTACTAAAAAAGCCTCAAAATCACTGATTCTGAGGCTTTTTTGTATTTTAATAGGCATACTTAATTCATGGCATTGCCATGGAATAGTGCATTGAAAAAGAGCTTATTGGTTCCGTACCAAGCGCCTCTAAAATTGGGACTATCGAAGAAATGGACCACCCGACCTTGACCTACAGATGAGATCAGTACTG
>Ga0209443_1000853_pt1 | contig 20130 bp, 28 predicted proteins | sample LauGreBMM110DCMD_2_FD_187571 | JGI IMG/M metagenome (GOLD analysis project Ga0209443, IMG submission 187571) | Freshwater lake microbial communities from Lake Michigan, USA - Su13.BD.MM110.DCMD (SPAdes) (version 2) | ecosystem: Environmental > Aquatic > Freshwater > Lake | place: Lake Michigan... | reverse complement strand
AAAGCTTTGTCTCGATCTGGGTTATGGCACAGGCATGCCTTGTATTTTAAATTTTCTTGCTGATAATCCGCGAGCAATCGAGATGCTGTTTGAATTGATTCGCAACGGTGTGTGCGACCCATACAACATGAGCTGGGCCGAAGCGCTCAACCTTGAGCGCTATCAAGATGAAGCAAATGACGGCGCCGTGTCCAGCAACTAATATATAAACCATGGGACTTTTTGACTACATACATTGTGAATATCCGCTGCCTTCATGCCCACAAGCATTGATTGATCGTTGGGGCAAAAGCGTCCGAGACATTGCTTTTCAAACAAAGGATACTCCAGATCAAGTCATGACTGCATACACCATTACTGCAGATGGGTACTTATTGGTTAACCGCACGCAATATGAATGGATTGATACACCTGAAAAAGTAGATAAGAGTGCAGGTGAATTGCAGGCCTGGTTTAACCGTGGTTACAATAAAGTAGTTCGCGAGTGGACAGAGCAGTGTCTCGGTTTTAACGGAGCCATTGAGTTTTATGAAAGCTATGCGCACGCTGATAAAAAGCCAGGCGATGATTACCAGCGAGACTCTTATGCTGACGGTTGGGTTGAATACAAATCTTTATTTCAAAACGGGCAATTGCTGCAAATCTCGCAAAGCAAACATACGCTGCCAATCAAGTATACACAACTTGAAACCGCGGATCGGCAGCTAGCACGTGCAATGGCAATTCGTGAGAATCACGCTAAACAACACAAATCACGTCACGAGAATCCTAATCCTGAGCAGCGCCTTATTGACACTATTAAAACATTGTTGCCTCAAGACAAATGCGAGGCTTTGCAACAAATAGACAACCTAATAAATGAATATAGAACAAAACACGATCGGTGGTACACCCAATCTTAAACAAGAATTGTATACTTTCCGAGGCAAAACATTTCCCTGTGATGCCTCAATAATCAAACAATTAAACTATGCGCTAGCATTAAACCGGTCAAATGAAAGATATGAAAAAGTTTAGTAAAGAAGAAGAAAGAAATATTGAAGGTTCGCGTGAAGTCATACAAAGCTTGTTGCGCACACAAGATGCTGTGTTTGATTTGCTGTGCGAACAAATTGGCATTACTGAAGATGATGACATTAACTGGCTGTTTGATTACATCTACAATACACTTGGTGATTCTTCTAAATATACAGCCTATGTAAAAGAAAAAATTTATGGCAGCACGCAATGATATAACTGGTGCAGAAATTAAAAGCCGCAGCCTTAGCGCCGAAGGGCGCGACAACTGGGATAAAGCTTTCACAAAGAAAACGCCAGCCGAATGGTTACGCTACGAACAAAACGATACTCTTCTTCTTGCGGTTGATACTCCAATATCATATAAAGAATTTTGCAAACTATTAAATAAAAATACTCTATGAATTTAGAAAACGAAAAAAAGACGCTTAGAGAATGGAAACGCGAATATCAGCTCTATGATCAGGATGTGCTAACTGATCCACTGCTTGAGCAAATGGACAGCCCAGGCGACGCGCTTATGACGCGCGCTTTCTTCGAGCAGGTGTATAACGTTCAAGGTCATACACACACTGGACGCCATCGCATATGAATAGCATAGATCAAGCGCTGCTTGACAAGTATCCAGTCGTGATTGGGCGACGGTATACAAGTTGGGCATTAAATGATCGCCATTGCGAAGCACAGCTTGTGTCTGCTGATATTGAAGGTGCTGGCGATTTTCTATTGAGAGACGGCGCCTGGGAATGGCGCGGAGGCTTTAAAGAATTTATACATCATTGGGATATAACAACAACATTCACCACCACTTTTGCAAAAATAATATGAAACTTACATTCTCTGACGCAATAACATTATCGGTAGCTATTCTATGCCCGATTTTTCTAGCTATGAAAGATCCAGCACTATTCACAATAGGAATAGTGCTGGTGTCAATTCATTCATTAAGATTGATACATCAATTATGATTCCACTTATTTCAATTGCCATCACGCATCACTTTAAAGAAGACGCTCTTGTTGAATTGCGTTTTAATCACGCGTCTAGCAATGCATACCGCACAACCGTGTATGATGCACTTGTGGGCGGCACGGTAGTGTTATCGTCTCTGCGCATACCAGATATGATTCTTGACTTTCGCAAGGAAAGCAATTGGAGTGATGAGCGCATTCAGGCCGAAATGACAACCATTCTAATTGGTTATATCACCCAAGCAATGAACTCTTCTGCCACTCCAGCACAAATGGTTGACAATTAAAACACCTATGAAACAACTAATACTATTCTTTACCAACAAGTTTGCACGCTACCATGTTTACCAGAAAATCCGCAGCTTCTTCTGTTCGCGGCAACATTGGCTAACGCGTGCTATACCGCGTACTTACTGCGATAAAGTTGAATTGGTGCCATGTGTATTGTTCGCAATCCTGGTTGACTTTGTGGAGAAAGAAAAGGGGTTGAGTCAACTTGATGTTGATTGGACGCAAGACCTTGCTGACGGGCATGTCAGCCAAGTCTATATTGATACGCTCAACGCCAAATATGGCCAATTGCGTGATGCATACAATTATATTAAAACTGAACGTGAGCTGTTGCAAAGCGCATATGACAATAGCTATCCGGTGCTGCTTACTGGTGTGAATGGCATGTTTGAAGAGCCAACATTTGATGCCGCCGGAAACAAGTCGTCGTTCTTGCGATCATGCGAAACAATGTATGGCATGAGTTATGCTGAAGCTTATGCCGAAACCAATCGGCTTGAAGCACTACTTGAAGAGCGCGATCAAGACGCAATGATGACCATCGTACGGCATGTAAAATTACTTTGGACATAAACGCTTTGATAAATATTTTGTAGGGATTCCTACAAGCAAATGGAGACGTCTATAGGCGTCTCTGCACTCGTGTGAGACATCAGGTAACACTGCGTCGATGCACAAAATGGAGAAGAGTATGCAAAGTGGTATGGTACTCTCTCTGAAACTAAAGCAAAACAAAATACCACAAACCAACAACACAATGAAAAGAATAGCAATATCCCTAGCATTGGTGCTGTCTCTACCCAGCTGTTCAGTTGCTTCCAATGGTGAAGCAACGCGTCCAGATACAGCAGCTGCGCGTAAAGTAAGAGCCCGCATTACATATTACTGCCCAGGCGAAGACCGCTGGGGCAGCCGTGTAGCATCGCAAGATGTAAAGAGAGCCAAACCAGGAATAACAGTGGCCGCACATCCAGACTTTAAGTTTGGAACGCAGGTTTATATTCCAGCACTCAAGAACAAGATTGACGACGGTAAATTTACCGTTCAAGATCGTGGTCGTGCAGTGACAAGCAAAAAGGCAGCACGCGGGCGGGCATATGTGTTTGATGTATTTGTTGCATCAAACCAGGCCATAAAGATGATGACGCGCAATATGCCACAATGGGCTGATGTGTACATCTTAAATTAAAAAGTGTCCTCACCGAGAGTTGAAGACCCAAAAGGCGCCAATCTTTTAAAATGAGATTGGCGCCTTTATTCTGTGTCCGCTGCATGTTTTGCTGCAAAGAAGCCGACGGCGTGCTAGATTTGGGCCTAAAATTGTCTTATTTACGTAACTTGTTGACTGTCAATCACAAGAAAAAATATGCATTTTACTGAAAAAAGTCCTGTACAAGCGGCCTTTTTTGTTGTATAATAATTCTGTAAGGAAAATAAAATATGACAAGAGTAAATGAAATGATTGATGCGCTCAATGCGCAACCCGACGCCGCCGCTGGTTTTTCAGCAAAAACACTTTACAGCACTGGCCAACAATACGGCCTCACTTGTAAGCAAGTTTTGGAAACATTCCTAGGCAAAGAAAAAGCAATTTCCCGCGGTCTTTATGCTGCGGCAATTGGCGCTAATGTAAAAGTTGTTAAGGCTGCTGCAAAGAAGGCCACAAAGACCGTTGCAAAACCTGCCGCAAAGAAGGCCACAGCGGCCGAGGCGGTTGTCAATGATTATGCTGACGGCGACTTTGATGGTGTTTGCTATATTGCAACGCCTGAGGAAATTGCTGAAAGCTTTAACTGAAAACACCTATGATTATCAAATTCATTTGGAGAACATATTATAAGGCCAAGCTTGGCGATCAGTATGAAGCAACACTCGCGCGTGCAACCAGTCTTGGGCGCACCACGGCTGAAAGTACGCGCGGCGGTCTCCACACCTTTTTTGATATGAACGGCAACCGTATTCGCGGGTTTGACAATGGAGCAGTAAAAGTAAGGCATGCTAATAAGCATCCGTTAATTGTAAAATACGGACAATAGAATTTCACGTTTGTAAAAATGAAAACAAAAACAATAGTCATTGCGGCATTTGCATTTGCATATTTAATTTTGGAAACAGTTTGGGCAAGCATTCTGGTGGACCGATTACTTAAAGTATTTTTTACACAAACCGTTTTTAATTATTTTCTATTGCTTGCCATTTGCGGCGTAGTATTAAACACGTTTGATATGGTTTGCAAATGTGATTACAATCTTAAAGCAGCATTGAGATTAAATACTTTTATGTGGCTTGTAATCATTACCATTATTGAACTTGCAACTGGGATTTTGTGAATCAGCGTTCATAAAAATCCTTTACACATTGCAGTAATTCGGATATAATAATTTACCGACACCGCGCGGCCGCACGTCTTATATAAACCACAAACTAAATATATGTTAACACAAGTAGAAGAAACCATCACAGAGTTGCATTCTCACGCTAATGCTAAATCCGGGCTTACCGCAAAACTAGTAAACCCCGCTTCAGTTGAAGAGTCATCCGCCTTTCTCTTTGACCATTCCAGGCCTACAGACGATTCTTTCGATGCCTAATGCAATCATCTAAAAATCTATTTAATGCAAATTAAAGTAAAAGACATTCGCGCCGCGCTCGCACAACAACTAATCAATGAAGCTTTCACAACAGACAAAAGTGGTGTGAAAACCATAGAGTTGATTGGAGCAAGTTTCATTGCTGATGAGGCGCTAATCTTTGGCGCCAAAAATACAGAATATATCGAGAATGAATTGGAATGGTATCTTTCACAAAGTCTCAATGTTAATGATATTCCAGGCAAGACGCCAGCGATCTGGAATGCTGTGGCAAGTCCAGATGGATTGATCAATAGCAATTATGGTTATCTTGTGCTAAGCAAAGAGAATGGTTCTCAATACGAAAATGTTCGCAACGAGTTGCTGATTAATCCTGAAAGCCGTCGTGCAATTATGATTTACACTCGGCCAAGCATGCACAAGGATTGGTGCACTGATGGAATGAGCGACTTTGTTTGTACCAATGCCGTGCAGTTTCTACTGCGCGATGGCCACCTGCACATGATTGTTCAAATGAGAAGCAATGATGCAGTGTTTGGCTATAAGAATGATTTTGCATGGCAAAAATATATTCAATGGAGCATGCTTGAGAGTCTCGTGCGGCGCACCGGTCAAACCATTCTCGCTGGCAGCATCACTTGGCAAGTTGGCTCGCTGCACGTGTATGAACGGCATTTTGGCTTTATCACTGACTATCTTGCTGAAAAAGCACAAGCCTAAAAAGTCCTTTACAAATCTCTCTAAATAGTATATAATAAATTTATGAAAAACAGCAATCCCAAAGTAAAACGCAAGAAAATTCGGCGCAAAGGAATTCATGCCAAAAGCAAAAGCTCACACCTCAAGCAAAGCAAAAACTACAAGAAACTCTCACGTGGCCAAGGTTAATCCAAACACAATTGCTGTGACGCCACACGTTAAAGAAAGCATTGCCATATTGCAAGAATGTGCACAACTGCAAGAACGCAAGAGCCGCGACTATCAAAATCCAAACAGTCGTATTCGTCAAGCAAACTATTATCCGCGAGGAGTAGCCAGCATTCTTGATATTATTCAAGCCAAGGTGTTGCGAATGTATAGTGTGATTGAAGCTATGGAGAATGATCCTGGCTATCAACCCAACTTTGAGAGCATTGAAGATAGCGGTAAGGACTTGATCAATTACAGCTCATTCCTTGTAGCATATATGCGCGGCAAAGTTGATGGCCAAGAAGCTGATCGTGATTTTCTTAATCGCCGTCAAAGCTAATCATATATACATCATATGAGTTTAGACTATACAACCACTCTTGTTGTTGACTTTGATGATACCATTGCTATCACGCACAATCGTGATTGGGTTAATGCAACGCCAAATGAAGCACTGGTAAACAAATTAAATCAACTGTATGACGACGGTTGGAGCATTCATATTGTCACTGCACGAGGTCAACTCTCATGCGCTGGTGATTGTGAAGCGGCCGACCGCAAGTACCGATCACAAATTGAGGAATGGCTTGCCCAGCATGATGTAAAGTATAGCTCGCTTAGCTTTCAAAAGAAGCTAGCGGCATACTATATTGATGACAAAGGTATTACACCAGAACAGTTTGTTGACAGTTTTGAACGTAAGAAGTTGGTTGGTGGCTGGAGCGGTGATGCTGTGTATTATGATAAAGTAACAAACAGCGTTTACAAGACATCAAAGAATACACAGAGTGTGGTACGATGGTTTGAGGCTGCACGATGGTATGGTTACCATGTCCCAGGAGTACACAGCGTTATTGGTGATACGCTTCGCATGCAATATCTAAATACATATGGCGGTGACATAACCAATGTGTTGGAGACGGTTCATAAGTTTGCTTCTCATCCTCCATTTCAAGTTGCAGAGGTTAGCACAGATTCATATATTTCACGCTGCCGATCCCGCGTCAAAGATGTATTATCTTTAGAAGACTATAGCTTTGTATATCTTGTGCTGCATGAAGCTATGCGTCAAACGCCAGCCACATTCTCTCATGGTGATTGCAGTATCAGTAATATTATGAGTGGCCCTAACGATTCCACTACGGTATATTTCATTGACCCAATCAATGACCCTACTCTTTACAGCTCATGGGTTATAGACATTGCCAAACTATACACTACAATTGCTTTAAACGACTCTTGTGATTCTGCGCTTGAACTTATTGAAGATAGCCAATTGGTACCCATTGAAGTTCTTAAGGCACACGAGATTGGTCACCTTTGCAGAATGTATGCATACGCAAAAGATAAAGAAGCTTTACTACAACACCTTACAAACAAAATCGATGCTGCTAGACAAACAATCATTGGCTAAAATCACAGGCAAACCGCTTGATCAATTGCGCGTTGGATTCACGTGCAGCACCTTTGATCTCTTTCACGCCGGCCACACCGTAATGCTTATGGAAGCAAAACAGTTGTGTGACTATCTTATTGTAGGCCTGTTGGTTGATCCTACAAAGGACCGCGCTGACACAAAGAATGCACCTGTGCAAAGTGTATTTGAGCGCTACCTGCAAGTATCGGCATGCAAATATGTGGATGAAATTATTCCCTTTGAAACCGAAAAGGATTTGCAAGATATGATTCTTACCATTAACCCCGACGTTCGTATTGTTGGCGAAGAATATCAGCATAGTGATCACACCGGAAAAGGCTTATGCCCAATTCATTACAACAAAAGACGGCACAGCTTCTCTACAAGTGAGTTGAGAGCACGTGTGGTTGCAAAAAAATAACAAGCATATATAACATTATGAACATATTAATTACTGGAGGCTGCGGCTTTGTTGGAACCAATCTTATTCCTAGTTTGTTAGAACTGGGGCATAGCGTGGTTGTGTTTGACAATCTTGCGCACGGCTCATACATTCCTGAAGTGCATGACCGCGCACGCTTTTTTAAATGCGATATTCGTGACCGCGAAGCAATGCATTTGCACATTGGCAATCTTAAACCTGACATTACTTTTCACTTTGCTGGATTGGTGAGCATCTATGATTGCCATCGCGATCCAGCCGCTGCAGTGGCCAACAACATTGTTGGCAGCGTCAATGTATTTGATGCACTGCTTGCCGCAGGTTGCCCTCGCGTTGTTTTCTCAGAGACAAGCGCAGTATATGAAAACTGCGAGCTGCTTCAAGATGGTTACTTTGAAGGGCAAAGCGATCCTACTACGGTGTATGCAACCACTAAAGCAGCGGTCGCATTGCTTGCTGAAAGTTATGCGCGCACCAAAGGATTGCGCTATACTGCATTGCGTTACTTTAATATTGCTGGGCCTATTCAAGACTATAAGCGCACCGTGCCTCCATTGTTTGCAGGCTTTGCTATTCGCATGATGGGCGGTAATGCTCCAATTATCTTTGGTGATGGTAACCGTCGGCGTGACTTTATTCACGTTGATGATGTCAATGACTTTCACGTTCAATGCTTAACTGATGATCGTACTATTGGTCAAACATACAATCTTGGGCGCGGCGAAAGTTGCAGTTTGTTTGAAATTGGCGATGCTGTTGCAACCATACTTAAAGCCCGCGGTTATACTTTACCAGACACCGTACAATATTCATACATGCCTGAAATTAATGGTGAAGCGTATGAAATCTTTGCGGATATTCGCAAGGCACTATCGCTTGCTTGGAAGCCAAAGAAAAGCATTGCTGTTGCGCTTGATGATACAATTGCCTACCTTGAAAAGGAAATTGAGCGAGGCAGCATTGATCCATTAACCTACATGGTTGATTTAAATATTGATAGCGTTAAGATTGCGTAATATGAATGTGTATATAGGAAAGATTGGCAAGAGCATATTGTTTAATCGCAATTCATGGGGTAATATTGGAGGCGACTGTGAAGCACCTAAGTATTATGAAAACCTGTTTGCGCGCAATCCTAGCATTACATTTTACTTGTTGGGCTGCAATGACTTTTCTCGCTTAAGCAGCAGTGAAAAACAGCGGGTCAATGTGAATGGCAACGTGATTGACATTTGGGGTAAGGCGTTTGTGGATTGGAAAAAGAACAATCCAATGCACAGCAGCCTGCACAATATAGAATACCTTAAAGAATATATTGCGCTCAATCATGTAAAGTTTGATGCTGGCATTGTATTGGCTGGCCCAACGGGTACCACCAACATTCCATTTAAGGTTACCAAAATGCGTAACCCCAGCGAGATTGCTAGTCCTCTTGAGATGCTGTGCAAATATGTTGCGCCCATGACCGATTGGATGAATGATAATCGCCACATTCCATACATTCTCGTTGTCAATGACCCACGCTTTTGGCCGTGCAATGCACGCGATTGGATGCATATGCCTAGCATTGTATTGTCGCAATATGATGAAGTTACGCACATAACAGTTCGTAAAAATTATACGGACAATGCAACAGTTGTTCACGCCATTCCTAGCACCTATAGTGCAATGGAAACCATCTTTCTCATTGGGCAAGACAAAGAAAAGCAAAGTGCTGAAACCGAAACAACATCATTGGATACATTCTTTGGCTCAGCTGCTCCTGAAGCAAGTGGTCAAAAGGACATAAACTTTATGATTGTGCTTAATGAAGGACGCCCTTCACGATACAACCTGTTGAAACAAACCATTCTTAATGATGTACAGGATGTAGCAATCTATGGCAAATGGGATGAGCGTACAGTGGGCTCTGACTCACGATTCAAAGGCAGCTTACCGTTCCATGAATTGCAAACCATATTGCCTCGTGTAAAATATACATATTGTATTCCCATCAAAAAAGGATGGGTTACCATGAAGTTTTGGGAGATGGCACATTATGGAATTATACCATTCCTGCATCCAACTTATGACGAGCAAAACCATTTGAATGCTCCACCATTCTTGCGTGTAAAGGACAGCAAAGACCTGTTTAAAAAAATACAGTTTCTTGAGGCTAATCCTGATGCATATGTGGCGCTTGCTGATGCCATCGCTGATATGTTAAAGCCGGCATACTATTCAGGAGAACACTTGAATAGTGTTACACTAGCAGCTTTAAACAAAATCATATAAACTATTTACAACTGCAATATTAGAATGAATAACATACATACCATTGAAAATGTAAATATAATAATACCAACTTCTAATGAATACAGATTAAGAACATTTGATGAATATTTTAATATTTTAAAATTGCCTCATAAAATGAAAATCATGTTTTTAGCTGATGATCGCCATCATCTGTCAAAAAATGATTATGAAAACATATTTTCTGAATTGCAGCATCGTGAAATTTACTCTTTGTATTTTGTTAGTGATATGATTGAAAGCGTTCGGCCATACTTTAAAGACGCAAAATATTTTGACTACATTTTACAAAAATATAGTCTTTCTATTAAAAATCTTGTTTTTATTTGGGCAAAGCTGATTTTGGATATTAATAAATCATTTTTGTTAGACGATGACATTCTATTTCTTAAACCGCTTGATGATTTTTATTATTCCAATGACTATGCTAGAAAAAAAGATGCAATGTCTAAACTTTGCACGGAAAGCACAAAAGCAATTAAGCAAACATACTCGGAAATAAATTATGATGATTTTATTAAAAAACGGTTTCATATTAATTCTGGATCTATAATCTATAAGTGGAATAATAAACATAATCTTGTTGAATGGATGCATCGCTTTTTTGATAGCGAATATGTATATTCCTTTGTTAAAAACAAAAGTGAAAAATTTATAACATTGGGTTTAAAAACTAAGTGGGGACGTTCTTGGCAAATGGAGCAGATCGTATACGGCCTGTTTATGTATTCCAGCACTGGATTAGACATTTACGCCAGTTTTGGAAATCTAGTGAATACTGGAATTTCCAAACCCAAAGAAATAAAACCATTAAGTAAATTGCATTCTATTGTTCATTTTGTAAATCGCGATAAAATTTCAGTTTATCAATACTATATCAGCTGTTTAAAAGTAACCGATATAGATAAAATTACATCTACATATTATAACAAATAAATCTCAATAATTAAATACTTTTAAAAATGAAAGAAAACAAATATACATACGCATCAATTGTACCGCTTATTGGCGGTGAAAGTTTAGGTATTCAGGAAGCGTTAAATGGGCAATTGCCAGAATATGTATTGTCATACCGTCCATTTGCGAGCAATGATGATCATTACATCCAATACATTCGCAACACCAAAGGATGGGATGGTGACTATGTGTTCCTGGATGAACAGCCTGATCACGTTGCGCCGTATGTTGATGTTGTCAATTCTACATGCCCATGTGCAGGCCTAAGCAGCTTTAGCACTGCCAGCAGTGCTGACAGTGCAATCAATGAATGGTTGTATCGCACCGCTGAATATGTACTTGACAAGGTATCTCCTAAAGTATTTTGGGGCGAGAATGCTCCGCGACTATACAGTAAGATGGGCAAACCGGTTGCTGATCGTTTGTTTGCAATTGGACAAAAGTATGGTTATAGCTTAAACCTTTACTATACTGAAAGTCGATTGCACGGGTTGTCTCAGAAACGCAGCCGCACGTTTTACTTCTTTACCAAGAGCGCGAGCGCGCCACTCTTTAGTTGGTTTGCTGTTGCAGGAGAACCCATTGAAAACATTTTTAATATGCCGTATGCTCCAGGTGACCCTATGAATATTCTATGCAATGAAGAAGATCCCAATAAGAATGGATGGGCAGCCTATGCAATGCACAAGACAGGCACCACCAATATTAAAGAGCTGTATGACACTCTAAACAATACACAAAATCTTATTGTGTGGGCTGACGGTGGATTGGGTGACAATCTTACGGTTGTGGCAGAGTGGATGGATGCAAACGGCTATGCTATAACCGCGGGCCGTGCTCGTGATATGGCCGTCAAACGTGCAAAAGGTATGGGTTACTGGGCGCACGGTATTACACTTGCCAAAGGTATTATTCCAAGTCTGATTGGCGCATTACCATTCTGGATGATTAATCCATTTACTCAAACTTTTCCAACCGTGCGCGACTGTCTCCGCATCATGAAGATGCCTGAAGACTTTAATCTTTCAAGCCTTTATCCACTTAAAAGCAAGATTAATCACATTTGCCAAAATGTACCGGTAAGTACTGCGCGTGATATGATGTACAATGTAATTAAATATCTTGATGGCGATGTGGTGTGGAGCGAAAGCAACTATACCAAACAAAACAATAAAAGTCAAACGGTTGAATATCCTACGCGTGCGGAAGCAAATGATTCTCATAAACTTGATGAATTTTTTAGTTTACAACACAAGAAAAACCTGTTATAATAATATCTCAACGAAATAATATATGTCATCTGTACTAGAAAAACTAAAAAAGAATTGCCGAATTAAAGAAGCCGACATCCTGGCTGACAGCGACTTTTATGCTGAAAAAGATATCACATCCACAAGTGTGCCAATGGTCAATGTCGCGCTAAGCGGCAGTATTGACGGTGGATTGACCAGTGGCCTTACCGTTCTCGCTGGTCCATCAAAGCACTTTAAGACCAGCTTTGCATTGCTTATGGCAGGTGCATACCTTAAGAAACATAAAGACGCTTGCCTTATGTTTTATGATAGTGAATTTGGTAGTCCTCAGCAATACTTTGAAAGCTTTGGTATTGATACCAATCGAGTGTTGCATATTCCCATCAAGAATATTGAAGAACTTAAGTTTGATATTGTGAATCAACTTGAGCAAATGGATCGCAAGGACAAAGTAATTATTGTTATTGATAGTGTTGGTAACCTTGCTAGTAAGAAGGAATTGGAAGATGCAATGAATGAAAAAAGCGTGGCCGACATGACGCGCGCTAAAGCTCTTAAAGGCTTGTTTCGTATGGTTACGCCATACCTTACAATGAAAAACATTAGCCTACTTGCAATCAATCATACCTATCAAGAAATTGGATTGTTTCCAAAAGCTATTGTTAGCGGAGGAACTGGCATCATGTATAGTGCGGACAATGTTTGGATTATTGGTCGCCAACAGGATAAAGATGGCACTGAAATTCAAGGTTATCACTTTGTAATCAATGTAGAAAAGAGTCGCTTTGTTAAAGAAAAAAGTAAAATTCCAATTAGCGTAAGCTGGGAAGGCGGCGTTCAAAAATGGAGCGGCCTACTGGATGTTGCTATTGACGGCGGTTATGTAGTCAAGCCTAAGAATGGATGGTATCAAGCATGGGATAGCGCAAAGAATGTTGAGTTGACTGGCAACCTGCGTGCCGCTCAAACCATGACTAAAGAATTCTGGGAGACTGTATTTAAGAATACCGATTTTGCAGCATATCTTAAAAACAAGTATACCATCGGCCTTCGTGATATGATGAATGACGTTGAGGTTAATCTTGATCGTATTCCTGAGAGTACAATCACCTTTGAAGAATCCGCTGACAAAGTTGAAACAGATGACTGAAGCAAAAGACTATATTTTTGTCGAAAATGATTTACATAGTGATCAATATTCGATAAAATTATTGTCTGGGCACTGGGCGGGGGTGATCTATACATATGGACGCACCCGCCTGGTTGAGGACAAAGAAGCTGATGTCTTAAAGGTTTCATTTGTCTATAAAATTGAGCGCTGCCCAGAAGGAATGGACAGACAATCATTAGACAGTGACTCTTCCTTTAAGAATCATATTGGAGACGTACTAAATCATCTATTATCACAAAGCGAATTTAAAATTGGAAACAACGATGCAAAAGAATCTTGAGGAAATAATCATTAAAAACCTGATACAAAATGAAATGTTTACGCGCAAAGCGCTTCCTCATTTAAAACCAGAATACTTTGAAGGGCAGCATAAAGTATTGTACGAGCTGATCTTGTCATTTATTGGCAAGTACAATAAGCTGCCAACTAGCAGTGTGCTAGACATTGAGTTTCAAAACAGCGACTATGTTAACCGCAATGACCATCATGAAGTGCTAAGCAGCATTCGTGATATTGATAGTCCTGCAAGCGTTGACTATGATTGGCTGGTGGACAACACTGAAAAGTGGTGTAAGGACCGTGCTGTGCATCTTGCAATTATGGAAGCCGTTAGTATTATTGATGGCAAAAGCAAAGATCAAACCGAAGGAGCAATTCCAACCATTCTTAGCAATGCATTGAGTGTTACCTTTGATACAAATGTTGGGCATGACTATCTAGAAAATGCTGAAAGCCGCTATGACTTTTATCACAAGACCGAAGATAAGATTGCCTTTGACCTTGAAATGCTTAACGTCATTACAGGCGGAGGTATACCTCGCAAGACTCTAAACATTATTCTTGCAGGTACAGGTTGCGGCAAAAGTTTGGGTATGTGTCATATGGCTAGTGCTGCGCTATCTGAAGGGCGCAATGTATTGTATATCACAATGGAAATGGCAGAAGAAAAGATTGCTGAGCGTATTGATGCCAATCTTTTTGATGTGCGTATTGACCAGTTAAAGGACTTGACTAAAGCATCATTCAACAATAAGGTTAAAGGTATCAGTGATAAAACCAAAGGTAAACTTGTTGTTAAGGAATATCCAACCGCAAGTGCGCATGTTGGTCACTTCCGCGCATTGCTACTTGAGCTTAAACTAAAAAAGAAGTTTGAGCCAGACATCATTTATATTGACTATCTAAACATTTGCGCGAGCAGCCGCATGAAAGGATTGAGCGGAAGCATCAATACATATAGTCTTATTAAAAGTATTGCCGAAGAAATTCGTGGATTGGCTGTTGAATTTAATGTACCCATTTGGAGTGCAACTCAAGTCACGCGTAGCGGCTTTGCCAACAGCGATATTGAAATTACGGATACCAGCGAAAGTTTTGGACTACCTGCAACCGCTGACTTGATGATTGCATTTATTCGTACAGAACAACTTGACAAGATGAATCAAATTATGGTTAAGCAACTCAAAAATCGTTACAATGATCCAACCACCAACAAACGATTTACCATTGGTGTTGATCTGGCAAAGATGAGGCTGTATGATGTTAGCGATCCTACCGCAAATATTATGGCCGATGATTCTTCTCAATCTGCTCCACAAACTCCTTTTGCTGCAGGGCGAAGCGGAGCAGCACGAAGCAATAAGTTTGACGATTTTAAAATTTAACTTTATTATAAATAACATATATGTCAAACGTAGTAAGTTTTAAAAGTTATTTGGCTGAGGCCATGTCAAACTCGTCAACCGACAAAGCAGCATTCCTAATTGCCAAATATCTTAAAAAGAAGACTGGCATTGTCATGTTTCGTTATCCCGGTCTTGAAGCATTTAAGAACAGTGATGGCGCAGGTTTTGGTTTGCGTTTCTATTCCGCCAAGAAGAATGTTTCATTGCGTTTCAACTGGAAAAGCGCTAGTCAAGCAGGGTTTGTCAATCTTGCAAGTATTGATTACTGGAACGGTAAAGCACCAGCTCCATTCCACATTGAATTTGATCAAAGCGTAAGTATTGTCAAGGTTTTGCCGCTTATTGCTGATGCACTTAAAGACAACAGCATCGATTTGGGTAAGATTCGTACCATGCCCGATGATGTGCCGCTCAATGAAGACATTAGCTATGATTTTTTAGCTGAGGCCGCAAGCCCAGTAGATATTCTTAATGATATTTTAGATATGGTCACCGAGCCTTCCTTCGCAAAAGGCAAGGTATATACCAAACACAAGAGTGCCGGTCAGAAGATTTTCGATCAGCTTGAAACCACATACCCATCGCTGTTTGTCAAAACTGGCACAAAGTTCACATGGGCTGGTAAGGCAAAGGACATTGCAAAGATTCGTAAAGAACAAGGCGCATTGCTTGATGCAACTGGCAGTGTTGAAGCAAAAGTAACGCGCGGCGCAGCTAAAGAAAAGTATGTTGTATCTCAAGAAATCAATGCACTTGAAAGCGATCAAGAACGCCTTAGCTTTGAAGCGCAGTTGGTTGACCTTGAAAACCTTGTTAAACTAACTGTTAGTGGTGCAGCAAATGCATTGTTTGTTAGCGGCAAAGGCGGTGTTGGCAAAACACATACCACCGAACAAATCCTAGGCAACCTTGGATTGCGTGATGGCGCTGGTTACTTTAAGAATACTGGCAGCGCTAGTGCGGCTGGTTTATACAGTTTGCTGTTCCGCTTTAAGGACAAAATCATCTTCTTTGATGACTCTGATGATGCATTGGGCGATCAAGAAGCGCGCAACCTGTTGAAGGCGGCTACCGATACCAAGAAGATTCGCAAATTGGTATGGAACAAAATGGGCAAGAACGTTGTTGATCCTGACGAAATGACGGACGAAGAAATTCTTGATGCCGGTTTGATTCCTCGCTATTTTGAATTTACTGGTAAAGTTATTTTTATTAGTAACCTGCCACTAAACAAATTGGATCCAGATGGTGCGTTGCGTACACGCGCATTTATTATCAACATTGATCCAACCGAAACAGAAATTTACGAATTTATGGACAAGATTGTTGGCAAGATCACCCTTGAAGATGGTTTAGAGTTGGATATGGAGGCCCGCAAACATGTGGTTGACTTGCTGCGCAAAGGCAAAAGCAAACAAAGCGCTAACCTTCGCAAACTATCCCGCGGCCTAAACATGAGTGCTGGTGCTATTGCGAGCGGTGTTGAAGTAAGTGATGCAGACTTGTTTCGCATGATTGAAACATATGCTACTCCAATACTTGGGTTTCTTTCAATTGGACTGGCAACGCTTCATGCGGTGGCTTCTTCAATTTGCTAAATGATTAAATTTAGTATATACGGCTGCAGTAAAGATAAGCGATTGAAACGTCGCGTCGGTGCTGCAGCCGTTTTCTTTTTACAGCAGCTCCTCCCGCGCAAGCGAAACATCGATGTGCGCATAAAGTTGGTTAAAGACCTGCTAGCTAAAGAAAATAATTATGGCGAATGTTATGACTTGGATGTATCGCCAGGCCACAGGTATTATACCATACGGCTAGACTATGCTGATGCTGATACGGTAATACGCACGCTCGCGCATGAAATGGTTCACATCAAACAATTTGCGCGTGGCGAATTGCGCATGTTGTATACTGGCTATTGCGCCAAATGGAAAGGTGAAAAGTATCCTGATGATATTCAATATGAAACTTCTCCATGGGAAGTTGAAGCAAACCATATAGAGCCATTGCTGTCGGCCAAGTTTATTGACAAATACCCTATGGTATAAATAAACAATCATGGCTGATTTGGGAAGTAAAGCAACTGACGGAAGATTATCTTTTACCAAGTACGTCACAGATAATAAAAGATTCCTAGAAGTAGAGTACCAAATTGAAAAAGGTAAAAGCGCAGCGGTTTATACAAAAAAAGGAAATAACCTGGTTGCTGGCACAACTCAATATAAAGCTGGCACCAAATTAAAAATTATCAATAAAGATATGTTTATCTTTGGTAATATGAAATTTGCGCAAGTTAAAATTTCTAGCAGGACTGGGTATATTCTCATCAATTGCATTCGCAAACCAACGGCCATAAATGCTACACAATATGAAGATGAAGTGGTTGATGCAATTAACGGTTATATCTTGAGCGCAGGCGGTAAGATTGATATTAAACTTAAAGGAGATACCAAAATCTATAAAGACATTTCTTTTGCAATTAAAGTTGATACCAATATAAAAAGAGCTGGAGGCGTACGTGGTGATCCTAAAGCAGATATTATACTCTGTAAAGATAAAAAAGACCCAACTGGCAGCGGCTCAATTTACGTTTCTCACAAAAAAGAAGGCGGGCCTGAAGCATTTCAGCAGTATGGCGGCTTGTCCGAACAGGCGGGCAGTCAAATCTATAATCACCGATTGGTACAAAAGTTTCTTGGAGAAGTTGCTAAAGTAATTGGCAACTCATCTGCTTTAGCACAACCTATTATTGGTATATTTAAAGATACCGCATTGTCAAACCTGTCAATATACGGCCCCGATTATGGTAAAGCTTTTTCTATACAACATACACATCTTATTGGGCAAGGCAAACCGGTATTAAAAGACAAAGGAAAGTACGTTGAACTTGACTTTTCTAGTCATATGAGTTTATCAGGTGATTTGTCTCATTTTAGCGGAGGGTATCTTCCTGTGTTTGGCGCAACTTTTCGTGCTGGCCGAGGATTTGATTATAAAGGAAAGCGTTATACTGGCGCACGTGTTGCAATATATCCATACAAATTGATGGCAACCCGAGGAAGTTTACTGGAATTAAAAATAACATGATAGCATTTAAACAACACTATTTAACAGAAGTTGCAAACTTAGCAGCAGCCGAATTGTACAAGTATGATTGGCGTGTTGACATGTTTCTTGACAAGTATAAAAACGCTCAGCCGTTACAATTGGTTGCGGGCGGTCAAGTAATACTCAAATATGACAAAACTATTGCTGCTGCGGTCAAAGCCAAAAACAATCCCAATAAGATTGTTTTTCACACTGCAACCGGCAACACAACCTACACGCTTAAAGACTTTGCAAAGAGTAAAGAATTTGGTGGCGGTGGCGGAAAAGGCGCTGGTGCAGATGTTACACGCACCACCGAGAGTGCACAGGCTGTATATGCAGCTGCACGATGGGCTGGTAGCAAAAACTATACTGCTATTGATTTGGAGCGCGCATACAAAGGTTGTAAAGTAGATGAGCCGCTTGAAGGCATTCTAAACGGATTGTCGCCGGCATGGCGTGACAGCTGTATTCTTGGCGCTGAAGCGCTGCATAAGAAATATGGCAAAAAGAATTACACATTCCATCGTGGCAGTGACTGGGTAGACTCTCTTGAGACTGTGTTTAAGAAACTAAACAGCACCGAAAAGGTATTTTCAAATGTCAACAAGTGGAGTCCAGCCGACATCTATATGGTGAGCCCTGCTGGCGCAGCAGTTAAACTTTTAGCAGCAACCAACATTATTGAATTGAATGGGCTGTTACTTGAAGCATTGCGCAACGGCGATATAGTTGGTGTGTCACTCAAACTGCTTAAAGGCGGTGTCAAGCTGTCAACTTATAATGCAGGTGATAAAAAACATACCATTGAATTTGACAGGTTCACAACTGGCACCAAAGGATTTTTTGGCGGTAAAGATATCTATATGTATTTTTCACATGATGGCAAAATACAATTCCGTACTTTTCCAGAAACTTTCCAAGGAGAAATCAAAGGTAGGAATGCTAATCAAGGCAAACTTAGTTATGGGCCAATTCAAACAGTATTGCGACACCTTAAATTGCCACAGCTTATTGACATCAAGACATTGCGTAAAGCATTGGCTGAAAGCGACCGCAAGGTTTACGCAGAGTTTTACAAGAATTATACACGTTATGCAATGGACGCATCCAAACTCTCACTTGACTCATTCATTGAAGAGTGTAAAAGCAAAGGCGACAGTTGGGTCTTTAGCAAATACCTAGGATGCCAGCTTATAGATATAGTTAAGACTAGCGGCCGTGAAGACGACTTTATTACTTCTTGTATACAGTATGCAAGCAGCTCAAGTGACCTGAGTGCACCATTTATCAAATTAGAATAACATGTTATCATTTAAACAACACATAGCCGAAGCGAGTGTCGCTGGCAAGAATGTTCATATGCAACACCTAGAAGACGCCGTATTGTATGGTGGAGTCAATGGCACTCGCGATGCAATCAACGCGCTGCGCAGCTTACGCGATATGTTGGCTGGCAACAGCAAAGGTGCAGTGGATGTTACCGTCAAATGGGATGGCGCTCCCGCGGTGTTCTGCGGTGTTGATCCGTCCGATGGCAAATTTTTCGTGGCCAAGAAAGGCATTTTCAACAAAAACCCAAAGGTATACAAGAGTGTTGCAGATGTAAAAGCTGACACCCGCGGTGAACTCGCAGACAAGTTGAGCGTTGCTTATGTTGAATTAAAGAAACTTGGCATTAAAAATGTTATACAAGGAGACCTGATGTTTACCAAGGGCGACCTGAAGACGGCTACCATTGATGGTGAGTCGTATGTGGTGTTTCAACCCAACACGCTTGCATATGCTGTTCCATCCGATAGTGAACTTGCAGACAAACTAAAGGCCGCAAATGTTGGCATTGTATTTCACACCTCATACAACGGCAGTAGCTTTGAGAGTATGACTGCCAGTTATGGTGTAGACACAACCAAACTAAAGAAGGTGCCTAGTGTATGGTATCAAGATGCAACGCTGCATGACTTGAGTGGTAAGGCTACATTGACAGCGGATGATACCGCAGAAGTAACAGCTGCGCTGTCAACTGCTGGCAAGATTTTCCAAAAGA
>Ga0209443_1000850_pt1 | contig 20174 bp, 20 predicted proteins | sample LauGreBMM110DCMD_2_FD_187571 | JGI IMG/M metagenome (GOLD analysis project Ga0209443, IMG submission 187571) | Freshwater lake microbial communities from Lake Michigan, USA - Su13.BD.MM110.DCMD (SPAdes) (version 2) | ecosystem: Environmental > Aquatic > Freshwater > Lake | place: Lake Michigan... | reverse complement strand
TTTTCCTTTATTAGTTGTAGTGTTTACAGATTCATTTGAGTAAATTATAAAATTGATTTTTAATTAGAGAATGTTTATAAGAATAAACATCAATGACTTTCATTAACACTGAACTTCAAATCATGTATTTTGAAGCGCATTATTCTAGACGACAAAAAAGAGACCTTGTGGGTTGTTCTTCAAGTCAAGAACACCGTTTTCTCTTAGACAAGTGTCTTGATATAATCTTATGTCACGATCCTGACATTTGGTCAAAAGGAACTGGTGTTTTATTGATTGCAAACAAAACCCCGGAAAGATTAAGTAATTTAATTACTCTTTCTCAAAAAAGAGCATTACACATGCGTATAGAAGCAAGAGACTGTCACCACTATGACCGTGAAACGAGACTTTTAATAGAAGAAAGTTTTGGTTTTTTTGTTCGAAAAACAATTGAATATAGAGACAGAATGCGTAATTACGCATACGAGATGGAATATGAAAATGGGAATATTTGCCAATATTCATTGGAAATTATTAATTATATAGAAAATATGTCACCTGTCATTGAAAATTTTGACGTTCAGGCTGATGCATCTAGGTGTGCAGGAGTAAGAAGGCATGGACTTGATTTTGACACCCTTAGACAAATAACAAAAAGACAAAGTAATAACCAAATAATAGATGAAATTTCAGAAGTTTCTGTTGGGAGTACCTATTTTTTACATATTCTCAGAAATGCTCTCGAAGAGTATGTACCCGAAATATTCAACAATTTGAGCGTTAGAAGAGAATTATCATTTGAAGACGACTATGAAGAACTAGAAGAAAATTGTACATGTATTGTACCTGAATTAATAGAAACAAATGGAGAATGCATTGTTTGTTTTGAAGAGGGTAAAGTTTTGCAATGGCCTTGTTATTTTACACATGTAGTGTGTAAAAAATGTACAGATAAAATAGTCGCTATAAGAGCTTTTTGTCCTTTGTGTAGACAGTGCATGTTGATACCAAATCCTAGTTAAGTTTATCGTATAGTATACCGATTGTCACTCCTCCTATAACAATTGCAAAAATTACTATCATGTCTAAGAACATTTAAATTTTGCATCTATCTTCTTAAGTCAAAAAATACAACACATTTTTGTGTTGTATTCTCAAAATGTTAATAAAATATTTATAAATAAATCCTCTTATTTAATTCATGGTGTGTACTAAAATTAAAAAAACATAGAAATTACTTATATTGCATAAAATTAAATGGACGATGCACAGGCAGAATTTGCTACAGATATGTTACTTCGAAAACTCAAAGCTCAAAATTTGACAGATGATTTTGATAAAAAAATGAAAAAATTAGATATGTTGTTAAATATTCTTACATTACAACGACAAAATACTGAAAGAGAATTGGATAAAACAGATGACGATTATAAAAGTAGGGTAGGACCTTTATTGCAACTACGTGAAGACACACTTTTACAAGCAAGAGATTATGTAAAAGATGATGAAAAAGATGAAATAGACACACAATTAAAGAATAAGCCAAGAGGTAATTGGAGAAAACTAAAACCAAATGATATTTATTCGTTTATGAATAAAAGTATGCCAGTTGGTTCTCTAAATAAAAAACTTCAAAAACTTGAAAACAAAAGAAACAATATTTCAACAAAAACTAGTTATTTGGAAAAAAAAGATCCGGATAATCTCGATCCTAGAGAAGACGAGAGATTAGAAAGAAAACATATTGAAAATCTGATTCAACAAGGAAACTGGCGGAAACAAGAAAAGATTCCTCAATCTTCATTGGATTTTTCTCCTATGAGAATTAAATGCAAAAGTAGACAAACTCGCAATCGTTCGACTGGTCGTTGTAGAAAGACACCATGCAGGTCAGGAAAGATTCGTGACGTAAATACCGGTTTATGCAGAAAGAAAAAATCATCTGGTCGTAAGCGCAAGTCTACTCGCAGGTCATCTAAGCTTAAGTCTCCTAAACGTAAATCACGAAAACCTTGTCGACAAGATCAAGTACGAAATCGTTCTACTAGTCGTTGTCGCAAACAAAAATAAATATAAATATATTGTATAATAATTAAATGAATCCGGATCCAAATGCAGCTCGTCGTCAAAACGCTGCAATGGATACTTTTTATCGCTTAGATGAAACTAACAAACGTGTACCAAGAACGCAAGAAATGCGACAAAATAACCAATCAGATGATCAAATCCAAACAATTTTAGTAGAAAGAATGTCAAATCTAAATTTTTTGTTAGATATTCTTGTGCGTAGACGTGAACATAAACTTAGATTAGATAATTCAAGAAAGCCACAAAGACCTGATGAAAACGATGATCAATATATAGCACGATTACAATATTTTACACGTGAATGTGACAGATTAATATTTGAACAACTACGAAATCTTGACACACCTCAAGATCAAGAACACTTACAAATATTACAAAGAAGCTTACAAGCACTAGGTAGGTTACGAGAAGCTCATGAACCAAATCAAACTTATATATCACGGTTAGAAGCTTATGTTCATGAATGTGGAATAGTATATTCATTTCTTTATGAAATAAATGAAGAAGTTGAAAAAAAGGTACGAGATTTTGAAAGTTTACGTAGAGAAATGTTTGACGATGAAGGTCATATACGTCAAAATATATCAGAGAAAGAGAATAATGATTACAAACACAATATTGACGTAATACTTGCTACTATAGGTAATTACACTCGTGAAAGAGACGCACTACAGAGACAGAGAAATGCAGGAGCATTTGGGATGTCTCCTAGGAAAATTAAGTGTAAAACTAATCAGACTCTCAATCGTTCTACTGGCCGTTGTCGAAAGACACCATGCAGGTCAGGAAAAAAACGTGACGTAAATACCGGTCGTTGCCAAAAGAAAAAGTCATCCGGTCGCAAGTCCCCTAAGCGTAAATCACGAATTATGAAAGTACCTTGCCGACCAGATCAAGTACGAAATCGTTCTACTGGTCGTTGCCAAAAGAAGTCATAAAATCCTTGATAAAAAAAAAATTGAAATATGTAAACAATATTTTAATAAACTATTAAATAATGTCACATTGGATGGGCTTTGATCCAAAAACTTGTGTTATAATGGCTGATAAATCTCTGAAAAGTGTTGAGAATCTTGAATATGGAGATAAAGTATCTTGTGGAAATAACCAATTTGCAAGAGTTCACAAGGTTCAGTCTGTTGATTTTTACCAACCCTTCCAAATGTGCAATTATTTTGGAGTGATCTTGACCGCGCGAAGCGTTGTTAGACATGAATATCAAGAGTGGAAATACTTTTGTGAACTGACAACTGATCACACAACTTGTCCTATTATTATGCAAATTGAACTCGATTCAATACATGAAATTGAATGCAAAGGTGATACGGAAATAATATGCATGACAAAAAATCATAAGTGTGATATATTAGTATACGATGCGGTTGTCACAGAAAACATAGATAACTCTAGCATCTGTTGTGTTTGCGGAGATAATTGTATAATAGATGGAAAAGTTTTTCAATCAGATTGCGGAACTATTGACTATTGTCCTTTGTGCGTTCCTATTATACATTTTGCGGTCAAAAATTAACAACTTTTAAGAAGACTCCTAAAACAACACCCACAAGGTGTCGTTTCTTACAGACCATCGACTGACACACGCTAAGGAGGCAAAAATAAACTTAGAAACAATGAAGTCATTTACAATGGCTCACTTCGTCAAGGCAGATCAACTTCCAGAGGGACCACCCAACTTTGCTGGACCTTATTCCGTCAGTCGTCTACGACAAATTCATCTCACCACATCTAACCATTCTGAACGAAACGTCTTGCGTGGGCACCTATCCCTCGTCCAATTCCTCCATTAGGTGAATGTGTAGTGGACATGTCATAATTTACATATTACGTGTGAAAAGTGCATTGTTAAAATATTTGCTCGTGATTCCAAGTGTCCATTGTGCAGAAAAGTTATGTTTTCTTAATTTATAAAAAATTAAGAAATATCTATTTGGATACATGGTTTTTGAATACATGGTTTTAGAGAGATTTTAAAAAAATATTTTTGTTATATAAATGAACACAAGTTGTTGGAAGATTAAACATAGTAACACATTTAATAAAGATTATTACGTAAATAGAGTGTCTGGTCATTCTCAATGGGGTATTCCGTTAAATGATGATGAAGAATTACCAACAGGTTGGGAAAAACATAAAAGTAGTAGCGGTGAAATATACTACGGAAATCAAAAAGAAAAAATTACTCAATGGGAAAAACCAATATTTGATCCAACACAAATACCTTTTTTAGCAGAGTGGGAAACAAAAGTGTCATCCCGATGCAAACAAATTTATTATATAAATAAACACACGCACAAATCCCAGTGGAATTATCCTGATGAAAAATTACAGCAAAGTAATTGTGTAGAATTAGTAGGAGATTCTATTTTAGATAATTCATATTGGAATAATGTTGATATAGATAATACAGCTGAAATATTACGCCAGAGTGGTATAAAAGTAGTAGATAGAGGTACAGAAGAAGTAAATACCGAACAAATGTTAATTTCTCTTAAAAATAATATTGGTATTAATGTTAGAGATATTTATATTAAATCTCGTATGAAGAAAGGAATACCTTATGAACTCAAAAACTCTCTGGTAATGCCAAATCCATCTGATTCTGATATTTGGAATGTCACTCCAACAAATAAGAGGTTTATTGTATTATCACTGGGTGGAAATGATGTGGCTTTAAGTAAAAATTATTCTATATTAAATATTGTAAATAATATACGTGAAGTTATAAAATTATTACTTGAAAAAACTAAAATATCAAGTAAAAATTTTGCTTATCTAATTCCTTACACTCCTGGGCCTATTCTAAATAAAATAATAACTGAAAGTTTGAAAGTAACTGAAGAAAAAATGAATGGAACTCAGTTTTATAAAAATATGGTATCTTTAATTATTAAAATGTGTAAAGAGCTAAATATAAAATGTATATCTTTGTCAGATTTTACAGATGAAGATAAGATAGGTCATTTAATTCCAGAACCTACTAAAAAAGGAGCTAAAAAGATAGCTGAACGTATTATAACTTGGATTAAAACAAGAGAACAAATACTTGCAGATAAACCTGAGCATGTTCCAAAATTTTCTATACAGACACTAGTAAATAAACTAATTTCAGGAGGTAAAGATTTATCTAGTAAAGATCTTAATTCTATTAACAAAATAATTGAGAAGAATTTAGATTTTAAAAATTCTTCTTTGTTAAATCAAGATTACACAAATCCTGTACATCGAGGTATAGTAATTGTATTACTCTTATTATGTAAAAACAATCCATCTTCACCGTTTTTTCCCTTAGGAAATAGACCTGAAAAGAATCTTGTTCTTGATACTATAAAAAAATTAGAACACAATTTTACAAAAACTTTTATTGCAACAAAGTATATCTTTGTCGGATTTTACACTGAAAAACACACAAAAATACCGTTAGTTGCTCTAAAAGAAAAATTAATTTTTAAAAGTCATGAAAAAATGTCAGCAGCCGAAATATATGAGATTAATAACGCAATCGAAAATATAGAAATCGAAAATGTAAATCCAGATTATACAAATCCTGTACACCGAGGTATGATAATTGCATTGCTTTCTTTATTGGAAAATAATCCATGTGAACACTTTTATCCATTGCAATATAGAGATGAACATTCTTTAGTAAAAGATATAACAAAATTATTTGAAAAAGATCTTATAGATTCTTTTGCTTTAACTAAGAAGAGGCTTTACTAGCAAGAAGACCCGACTACCAAAATAAACTTGATTGTAAACTACTCCTAAAACAACACTCACAGTGTTGTTTTTCAAAAACTAAATTTTATAGGATATATTTTGAATCATTGTTCAAATTATCATTCAACGTTTTAAAAATTAATCCTATAGATTTGCTATAGTGTATGAATAATTTATAGTATATTAATATTTGTTTTTTCTATTAATAAATGAAAGTCGATGAAATAAAAAAGAAACAACATCTGTTTATTTTAGAGGTTTTAAATCGTTATTTTCCATGTGAAATCAAAGACAGATATATAGATAAATTATCAGATATATCAACAAGCAAAATAAATATTATTTTAAATCAAAAATTTGCTAGCGGAGCGGACATGAAAGCTTTGTTTTGTTTATTTGATACAATGTTTTTATCTTCTTTTTCGAGAAGACAAGAAGGCCTTGTAGTTTTAAAAAAAGATTTTAGAAAATTTATTAGAAAGATAGAACTACTAGAAAATGCCGGTGCAAATGGAAACATATATATGACTGATTTTTTCTTAGATACTCAATTTGTAATTAAATTTCCAAATTACAATGATAATATTGATACTACTGTAAGAGAATATTTTATTGGAACTAAATCTATAAATAATTTGAGATATTTAGTACCTACATTTGTGTATACATTAGGTTCTTTTATGTGTCCAGGAATTAACGAAATTGATAAAACTAAAAAACCTATGGAAGTGTTTTGCAATAATTCAAGTGGTGTAAGGCCATTTATTTTGTACGAAAAAATACCAGATGATTCTATAACTGCTTTATTTAAAAAAGAAGAGTTGAATTTTCAGAAGTGGTTGGTTATATTCTTTCAATTACTTTTAGGTTTAGAAGTAGCGCAAAAAGAAGTACGTTTTACCCATTTTGATATGCATACGGAAAATGTTTTAGTGAGAAGAAAAGATGATTATAATTATAACGTTAATTTAGATATGTTTACATATAGTGTTAATAATCCTTATTTTATTCCTGCTGTGATAGATTTTGGAGCATCTACAAGTTATATAGAAGAAAAATACGTTGGATGTTGTGATTTTATTTCATTGGGAATGATGAATTTTATGATACCTGGTTATGATATGTACAAATTTATCATTAATTCTATTTATGACGCAAAAGGAGAGTTAAAAAAAGAAATACAGGATGTTCTTAGGTTTTATTCTAAAGACGATCCATACTCTATTTTATACAAAGACAATGTAGATATAAATAAAATCTTACAAGTTTTTTGTAAAGACGTAACTTTTGGAAGAGCGGCGAATTATACACCACATATGTTTATGAAATGGTTATTAAAAGAATACCCAAGTGTTTTGAATCCATACATAACCGAAAAACCTCGTGCAACTCTTCAAAATCTTAATTATTCAACTATGATAAAACAATACAACAATATTTTTAATTATACTGAAAATGGTATAGACGATGCAATAAATAAGAGTATCAAAGAAATACCAAGTTATATTATTACAAAGTATATGATTTTTATATTAGAAAGATACAATCAAAATTTAGAATCTGAATTGATTCGTTCAAAAATCAAAGAGTTAAAAAAGTATCTTGACATGTCACAAGACACTCTTATACAAAAGGACATTGATATGCTGGAAACAATTTTACTTTATCCAGTACCAAATCAGAAGGATCTTGATATGTACACCAAGAATATATTAAATATACAAATACCACAAATTGGAAATTTTAGTTTATTGAAAAAAGAAATCATAATTCTTGAGAAACTTTTGGAATATCAAAATAATTTAAATGCATATTTACAATTTTATTTTACCATTTTAGAGCTAGAATTAGATGATATATTTGGCGAATGGGTTGAAAATTTTAGAATATCTGATATTTATCGTTTTCATATTAAAAATTCAATTCAAAACGAACGCGCGCAAAGATGGAGCTATTCTTTAATAGCATCTGCTACTATACAGCCTGAATAATATCTAAAGAATTATTTTTATTAACAAAATATGGATAAATATATAGATCCTTCAAACTCTGATGATATCATAGAAAAGATCAAGACTCTTCCTACTTTAGGTGATATAAAAAATCTTGCAGATGAAATATTTCCAGGCTGGATAGTTAGAACAGCTGATTCATATTCAAGTGATTATGAATGGTTAACAGAAAATTGGAAACACACATGTAGTAAAATAGGAGTTGAGAGAAAGCAAATAATGCTTGTAGATTTTATAAACTTTGAAGATCAGTATAGTGTTTTGCAAATGTTTTCTGAAACATTTACTAGAGCAGGCTTTAATGTTAGATCGTCTCATGAATATATGTTATGTTCTAAATGTGATTCTGTTATTCCAAATCAGTCTTTAATGAATATTTTCAGGGAAAAAGGTTTTCTAGTTCCAAAAGAATGGTCACCAATTTGCAGTGTATGCAATTAAAAGTCTTATATTTAATAAATATAAGATTTCATTTTTTACAGAAGAATTCATATTCTTTTGGAGCTTCTTTATAATATCCTTTTGACTTGAGATTTTTGATTCCTGCGGTTGCTGCTTTTTGTTGAGCATCCGCTTTTGTGCGAGATATACCTTCTCCAATTAATTCCCATCTTGGTTTAGGAATTTCTACATGTCCTGTTTCTGTCATAATAACTGTTGGTTTTTTAGTTATTCCAGGAGGAATTCTGTATACTTCCGACTTAATCATAAGTGTCGTGTCGATAACAAGAGATGATTCTATATACGCCCATTCCCCGAGTGTTGATTTATTTGCGTCAAAAGTTTCTTTTAGACGTGTTTTTGGGTCGTACAAGTCTTCGTACGCCAGAGACATTGGAATCTCATCAAAAATATCAGCTAAAATGTCGTAGACAATACCATATCCAACTCCTGGTCGAAATGCATTGTCAAGCAAATATTCAGTACAACCAACAAAGGCTTCTAAAACATCTTCTAACAAATCTTTTTTATCACGAACTCGATAATATTTGTTTCGCTCGACACCTGATTCAGCTGCAGATATAAAAGGCCAAAAACCCAAAGACTCGCCGAGAGTTGCAAAGAACTGTTTGGCTCCATAATTTATGCGCAAACGCGCTACAACTTTAACACCATCAGTACAATCCAACTGAGGGAATCTTCGATATGCGTACCAAACAATAAACTTATTTGCGGTAACATCACCAATTTGCTCAAAGCGTTCGTAATTGTTCTCAATATCAGCAGTTGAAGCTGTAAAAGCTCGAGCATATGCTTCCATTGACTCTTTATTAGTCAAAAGTTCAATATATTTAGGCTTTAATCTACCCTTTTCGAGGATATTTGTAATGATGGTTTTGAAATCAGAACCACGTGAGCCTAAATATAGTAGGTTATATGCATTTTTAGAGTGTTCACAGATCGGGCAAACCCAGTCTTCGGGTAAATCTGAGAAACTTGTCCCGGCACTTGCTTTACAAGGCCTTTTTGCTTTTGTACATCCTAGAACAGCGTCTAGAGACGAATTGTAAATGTGTTTACACGAACACATCCACTGCAATCCTATGTGAGTTGACGTCATGTTTGTTATTTAACAAGAAAAAAACTTTGAAAATTCATTTTTATTTTTATTCTATATCTTTACTTTATGTAAAGATGACATCACGATTTGAAGGATGTGACTGCTCAAATACAGTTTATTCTAATTTGAATTTATATGGAGCTCATGGAGCTTTTCAACCAATTATTGCACCAACACTTACGACATCAAATCCGGAAATTTTCTGGTACACATGCCCTCATTCATTACCAGAGTGGATGGAGCCAAGGCGACAAAAACCAATAAAGAGGTGTTGGTTAGAGTAAATCAAAGTCTAAAAGTTTAAGGAATAGAGTAAAAATGTCTCTTGAAAAAGAGAGTATAACTTTTGGTAAATACAAAGGATGTGAACTCTCAAAAATGCTTCGCGATCGAGCATATTGCAAATGGTTGCTAGAACAAGATTGGTTTAAAAATAACTATGAATTTTTATACAATAGACTCAAGGAATACAATCCAAGCTCTTATTTCATAAAAGTATCTCAAATCAATTCTGAAGATTTTCTCTCTAGTTATGAATATTTTAACCTTTCTCGACCAAATGAGCTAAAAGACTTGGAGCTTTCAAACGTAGATAAATCATGCTATGAATACTACATTTTTTTACTAGATACGATTAAAGAAAAAATTCTTCATCGAATGGAAAACGAAGAAGAAAATCCATATAATATTAAAGCACCTACAAATTGGCTAAAAAACTTTGAAAAACTTTCTGGAATTCCAAGAGCCGACTTTAAAGATTTTTTAGAAGCACATGATCTTCTCAACATTCCTTACATTATAGAGAGAGTAAAAAAAGAAGGAGGTATTATATATAAAGGAGCTGAATCCTTCAATATAGCTAAATCTCGTTCAAAATTACAAGAAAATTGGTGGGAAAAAATTCTAAAAAACAAATATGGTGAAGATATTGGAGTGCAATTTAAATATGAAAAATGTATTTTTGATTTTATCAACATATCATCAAAAATTATATTTGAATGCAAACTAGGATTGAAAGATTTTGACGAAGAGCAACACAAAAAATATTTGATTGCTTTAAAAGAATATAGAGTTATATATTTAATATCTACAGACTGCCTTATAGATATGGAAAAAAGAGTAATATATACTACAAAACCTGATAAATACCAGCTTATACACACTCCACGCTCAAATTTCTTAGAAAATTTAGCGTGTACTTTTGAAGTTGTAAAAGTTGAAGATTTGTCAACTCTAACTATTCTAAATTGATTTTTTAAGACAACTCTTAGAAAAAGAAATAGCAATGCAGATTACATATGAGAAGATTCACGAAAAATATTTGATCGCCAAGTATTTAAACTTGGAGTGCGTTATAAATATGGAAACAGGTTACATCAACGCGACAGAATTTTGTTCTACCGCAAGCAAAGGTAAAAAACACATCAAAACGTATCTCGAAACAAAGAGATACAAAGATCTAATCACAGAATATACAAAAAATGGTTCATCATCTGGAAATCGTCAAATAATAAAAGAAGGAGAATTGATTGTAGTATATTTTCATCCAAATCTTTTTCTAGATCTGGCTTCTTGGGTTTCCGATTCTGCCTACGCAAAAGCAAGCAGAATAATAACCGACTTTTTACTTATGGAAATTATGAAACAAGACGAAGAAATAAGGAGTCTAAAAAATAAAGAAATGTTATTATAAATATGCATTATATATTTGAATCTTTTTTTGTAGGACTGTATAGTTTAACAATTTTTTGGATTACAAACATGTTAGGTTGTGGACTTAATATGAACATAATAGCATTTATAACAGGGTTTTTAAAACATTTTTTAGGCTGGTTTTTGCAATTACACTTTTATTATTGCAAAGAAAAGTGGAAATGTAAAAAACACATTGACAATTTTGTTGTGTTGTTAGTAGAATGTTTTCTAGAAGGAGTTGTATTTGTTTTATTTTATAATTTATTACACAGACAGAATATTATGAGTGACGCTCGAATATTTTTTAGTATAGGAGTTATACTTCATATATTATCAGAAAACCTAGGCATTCACAAACAGTTTTGTGAGTCTAGATGTTATTTGCAATTTTAAAAAAATTGATTTTTTACAAAAAAAATTAATTAAAGTTTTAAAACATGACAGGAATAGCATTGATCAATGTGGACTCGCAAGTAGATTTTGGAACTCAAGACGGGTCCCTCTACGTTCCGCATGGAGAAGAAGTTGTCGAAGAGATTAATAAATTGAGGATTGCACTCGAGAATACTGGGTATCTGAGTTCTGTCGTATTGACTCAGGATAGTCATCCGGCTGACCATATATCATTTCAAGTAAACAATCATGGATCAAAGCTTTTTGAAGAGCACGTACTTTCATCCGGAGTAAAGCAAATGATGTGGCCAGTGCACTGCCAGATTGGCACTCCTGGTCACGAGTTTCTTACCGGACTTTTGATCGAACCAGACGACTTTGTCGTGCAAAAAGGTACTAAACGCGAAATTGATTCGTACAGCGGTTTTGGATCAGAAGACGGCATTCAAGAAATTACTCCGCTTGACGCACACTTGAAATCACTTGGTATCAACTGTGTTGTGATTGGAGGTCTTGCGTTTGACTATTGCGTTTCGGCAACTGCAAAGGACGCGGCAAAGCTTGGATATTATACGGTTGTTGTTCGTTCTGCCACCAGAGGTATTTCTGTCGAAAGTTGTGATCGAGAAGAAAGGCTCATGTGCGCTGCTGGAGTGATTGTAGTGGAAGATGTGGAAGAAGCAGTAAAATTACTGGAGAATACTCAAACAAATTGCAAGAGATTGCGAACTTCATTCGAGTAGAAAATAACTGAGTGTTAAAAGTTCTAAAGCATTAAAATTCCAAAACAACATCAAAAGATGTTGTTTTATTGACCAAATAAATGTTTGAATCTTGGTAGGTGTAATAACACATATCATGTGTTGCTTTTTAATTTGATTCTCTTAAACTAAATAAAATTGATTTTTACGACAACCAGTTGAAAAAGAGTCAGAAATCATGAAGTCAAATAGTTCAGAAATTATAAGGTTTGTCGCAAACTTTATCAACGAGCATGGCTCAAAAGAAATGTTGGACGAGTGGAATTCAGAAACAAATACAAACGCTTTCAAAGCACTGCTATCAAAGTCGGTCAAGAGTAAGACTACTAAAGACCCAAGCAAACCAAAACGCGGCAAGTCTTCTTACATCTTCTTTTGTGCCAAAAAGCGCGAGTCGGTAAAAATATCGCTCGGGGAAGGAGCAAAACCGACTGAAGTCACATCCAAACTTGGAGAACTGTGGCGTGAACTCAAAGAAAGTAAAAAAACTGCAGACAAAAAACTGATTAAAACTTTTGAAGCAGAAGCAGCTCAAGACAAAGCTCGTTACGACGAGGAAATGAAAGAATACGAGCCAGTAGATAATACTGGTAAGAAAAAGAGCGACAAAGATCAAAATGCGCCAAAACGCGGTAAATCTGCATATATTTTCTTTTGTGCCGATAAGCGTGAAGACGCAAAAACACATCTTGGTGAAAAAGCTACCGGAAAAGAAATTATGGCTTTTCTTGGAAAAATGTGGAAAGAACTCAAGGCAGACGACACACTTGCGGACAAACTTGCAGAATATGAAAACGCGGCAGAAGCTGATAAAGCTCGTTACGTTGAAGAAATGAAAAATTATGATTCTTCTAGTTCCCCTAAAAAACAAAAGAGTAGTAAAAAGAAAAAGAGTGACAAAGATTCCAAAGCTCCCAAGCGCGGAAAATCTGCGTATATTTTCTTTTGTTCGGAAAAACGCTCCGAAGCAAAGATTGAATTAGGAGAAGGCGCGAGCCCAAATGAAGTCACCGTTCATCTTGGTTTGATGTGGAAAGAGCTCAAGTCGGACTCTGATCGTGCTGATGAACTTGCCAAGTTTACAAAAATGGCTGAAGATGACAAAGCACGATTTCTAAAAGAAACGGGTGCCAAATCGGAAATTTTGGCATCTTCTGATGAATATGACGACGACCTTGCGACAGAATACGATTCTTCTTCTGAGAAAGAAGAAATTGTTGAAGAGGAGGTATCAAAGAAAAAGAACCTTCCAAAACCGGTTCCCCAAACAGTTGCAAAAAAAAGTAAAAAAATGACTGGGTGTGCGTACTTTTGTCAAGAACATCGCCAAGACGTTAAGGACAAATATCCACAAATGAAAGCAGCAGATATTACAAAAGAGTTAGCACGACTGTGGAAGGGTATGAGCAAAACAGATCAACAAGAGTGGATAGATTCGGCGGCTGAATTGTAAAAGAATAAGTTATTACATAACAACACCAAAACAGGTGTTGTTAATGATACACGTGAGTTGCAATCAAAATAAAATTGATTTTTTATGAGAAATTGGTAGAAAAATACCAGAAAATGCAAGGGTTTCAGTCCAATACTATTTGTGTACATCAAGCTGAGCATCAAGGATATACTATTCACAAGCCAGGGCTCATGTTCGGCGAGCAAGTATACAAGTACACTGAAGATACAGGTACGATTTTCGAAACGACGATTAACGGAAAAACTTTCACCGTTTCGTCGGTTTGTGACGGCCACGCCGGGTATATGACCTCTTTCTTTACGACGAGCATTATTGAGAAAGAGTTCAACAAGGCGATTGCCGAAACTGAAGGAGACGTAGAAAAAGCACTTGCTCTTCTTTTCGAAAACATTGGAAAAGAGATGCGGAAGATGGAGCTGCATCTCAGGGGTAGCGGTTCGACCTGTAATGTAACAGTGTTTGACTCGACCAATGCACGAGTATACGTAGCTAGTTTGGGAGATAGTCCGACTCTTAAATACGTCAAGAACAATCAAAACAGGTACGTTCTCGATTGGCGATCACAAGATCAAGATTGTGCTGATCCTCTAGAAGTCGAGCGCATGGTTGCCGTTCACATAGAGAACGGAGATGTAAACGCTACTCCAAGCTCGGTCGTTTACGAGGTCGAGGTTAACGGCGACAAGACTGGCGTTTGGCGAAACAAGAAGTCGGAAATGATGTTGCACTCGAGCTTTGGCGATTTTCCTCGCGACTACTATCCAGGAATAGTCAACATAGTCCCCCGGATTTGGTCTTGCGAATGGGGAAATTCAGACGTGTGGATTCAATGTAGCGACGGCCTGATGGAGTGGCTTTCTTACAAGTCGAGAAGTATTCAACCTCGAACAGAATTTCGAGTAGAAGAAATTGCACGACATCTCGATATTTGTGCTGGGGACGAAAACATTGCGCACAGACTTCACGAGCTCCAAATCAACTCGATGGTCGAGGCAAAAGAAAAAGCTTTTCCGGGAGAAAGCCACAGCACACGTGAGTGGGTGGAAGCCAACTTCGACAACCACATGACGAAGGTGTTTACGAAGAAAGTCACACACACAGACGACGAGAACAAGCTGATCGACTAAACTGCATATCGACGACAATCACTTGACACGTAGTTTCACGTAGATTTTGATTTGAATTAAATAATATTCACCAGAATATTATTTCTCTAACATGGCTGTTATCCTTTGTCAATGATCCATAAGGACGAGTCGTCGACATATGTCTCGCGGAGCTCGACATCCCTTTATCAACGATCCACAAGCAAGAGTCGACTACCACCCTGTACTTGCGTTTAACCCCTAATAAAAATGATTTTTTAGGACAACTTTGTAAGAAGAAGACAGAAAATGATGACATACGGGTTTCCCCAAGTGAATATGAACGGCGTGTCTTGCTATGAGCAAGACATTTATGACTCTTTCGAGTATGACTCGGAAGACGACAACGCTGTGACGACAAGGCGCAAAATCATTGCGCCAAAGCCACTCCAATTAGCTCCAAAACGCTGCAACTGTTTCCGCTGCGAGTGGAACGGTGAAGAAAAAGAGTGCGAACAAAAGTTCGTTACGATGAACGACATGCGAAAGTATTACGACGAGCAACTGCAAAAACAGAGCGAGTGTCTCAAAACAGAGACGATGGACGTGATGGCAAAAATGCGGGCAGACTTTATTGCTCTGATGAAGAAGAACGACGAGCAAGCAAAGAAAATACTGGCGCAAAATATTCATTTCATGTCGCTCTTGCCAAAGGAGTCGGCTGCTGCTCGTGAACGTCGCGAGGTGGAGAAAAAGAAGGCTCTTCTGAACAAGTTCAGGCCTCGTAACGTAGGTTTCAAGAGACGCTCGGTCAAGGAAATTGCACCAGAAGTTGTTGCGGCTCGTCGAGCCCTTCGGCGCAAAGAAGTAAAAGAACAGAAAAAGACCGAAGAACTTGAGCGCTCGATCAAGTTTGAAGCAGAAGCAAAGACAGTCGAGGAGACGCCAGTTGTCGTTGAGGAGACACAACTCGTTGTCAAAGAGACGCAACGTGTCGAGGAGATGCAACTCGTTGAGGAGACACAACTCGTCGAGGAGACGCCGATCGCCGAAGAAATTTTTCGAGCCAAGAAAACACAGGTGTGTAAATCTGTCAAACAAGGAGCTCCATGCAAGCATGGAGACAAGTGCCGCTTTTTGCATCCGGAACAAGAAAAGGTTACTCCGGATAATCAGTGGCAAGAGGTCAAAAGAAAAGAGCGGTCTCTTGCGATAGAAACTCTTTCCGATTCAAAACAATTCGGCGCAAAGCTTGTCAAAACGCAGATGTGTGCTTCCGTCTCAAACGGAACGCAATGTCGGCATGGAAGCAATTGTCGTTTTGCGCATAGCGAAGAAGAGTTGGTAGAAGTCGACTGCTTTTTTGGTAGCGACTGTCACAACGTCAAAAAGTGCGCAAATGGCGTCTACCAAGCAGTAGAAGGCAAGTACTGCAACCGCAAGCACCCCGGCGAGACAAAGGCAAGTATTTGCGCTCGCAGTGGTAGGGTCGCTCCGGTTGCGCCGATCGCAAAGGTAACGGCGCCTCTTCCTACAAACATGTACTTGCCGACGTTGCAGCAAGCAACCGGGTTAAAGCCAAAGGTTAGTGGTGTGATTAGTTGCGTGACTACTTCCGCTTGGAAAATGCCGGTCGTCTCAATGCCAACGGTCGAGATCGAGTGGCCAATAGAGGCGAAAAAGCCAGAACAAGAACAAACTCGTCTGGCTGCGATAGAAACGTTGTCAAACACAAAACAAATTGGAGACAAGCTCGTGCGAACAAGGATGTGCAATTCTGTTGGTACTGGCATTCCATGTCGGCACGGAAGCAATTGTCGTTTTGCTCATAGTGAAGAAGAGCTGGTAGACGTCGAGTGTTTCTTTGGTAGCAGTTGCCATAACGTAATTCATAAAGGAGAAGGCGTTTACTGCGCTGTAAAAGGTAAGTACTGCGACCGCAAGCATCCGGGAGAGACAAAGGCAAGTATTTGTGCTCGTACCGGTAGACAAATGCCAAAAGCTGTAGCAGCACCGATTGCAGCCCAAGTAGCCCCTGTTGTAGCCCCTGTTGTAGCCCCTGTTGTAGTCCCGGTTGTAGCTCCAACTCAACCAGCTTGGAAGAAGCCTCTCAGTCTTGAGGTCGAGCCAAAAATATTGGCGGAGCCGATAGCTGCGACAGAGATAGTCGCGCCAGTAGAAGAAATAGTTCTTCGTGTGCCAAAAGAGCTTGCTATGCAAGCTATGGAGATTGCAATCAAGTCAGGCAAGACGAACATTCGATTAGAGTTTATCTAAACACTAGTACACTAGATAACATTTAGAATAACAGGGTAGCATCTAAATACGGAGGCACTAACTAAATGAGGATGAGTGTCACGAGCAAGAGCGAGGACTGGGGCTCTTGTAACAAACCACACCACACGGTGTGGTTTAATCACGCCTTTTATTGAAAATAAAATCGATTTTTTAGGACAACTAGACTAGAGAAAATCAGAAATTATGAAGTCGATGACACAATCCAATATCGCCAAGTTCTTCCTCTCCTTCCTCACTGAGCATGGCTCTGAAGAGATGTTGGAGAAGTGGAACGAAGAAGAGAATATGGCGGCTTTTCAAGCCGTGCTCGCCAAGGAAGGCAAGCGAAGTAGTGAGAAAAAGATAAAGGATCCTAACGCACCCAAGAAGGGTAAAAACTCGTACATCATCTTTTGCTCGAAGAAGAGAGAAGAAGCCAAGGCGGCGCTTGGTAAGGACGCCAAACCGACGGAGGTCTCGACAAAGCTTGGAGAGATGTGGGCGGCCTTAAAGGCAAGCACAAAGGCAGCCGACAAAAAGGCACTAAAAGCGCTTGAAGACGAGTCGGTTGCAGACAGGCTTCGTTTTGAAGAAGAAATGAAGGAGTACCAACCTCCAAGCGACGACGAACTCGCCGCCATCTCTCATGGCAAGAAGAAAAAGAAGACGAGCGACAAGGACCCAAATGCACCAAAGAGAGGTCGGTCTGCATACATCCTTTTTTGTGCGGACAAGCGTGAAGAGGCCAAGGCATCACTTGGAGATGATGCCAAGGGTAAGGAAGTCATGACTCGGCTTGGTCAAATGTGGTCTGAACTCAAAGAAGACGAGTCTCGAGCGAGCGAGCTCGACAGGTACGAGAAGGCCGCAGCTGATGACAAGGCTCGCTACGAAGAAGAAAAGAAAGAATATACGGGGTTGTTTGGGGAAGAAGAGACACAAGCAAAGCCACAAGAAAAGCCACAAGAAAAGAGCAAGAAGACCAAGGGGAAAAAGGTCGAACCAGTGTCGTCAGATGACGAAGAAGCTCAAGAGCCAGTCAAGAAGACCAAGTCGTCCCCCAAGAAGATGACGGGTTACGTCTACTACTGCAGCTACTACAGAGAAGAGTTCAAGACAAGCAACCCTGAGATGAAGAAATCCGAAGTCAACAAGGAACTAACGCGTCAGTGGAACGAGTTGAGTAAGGAAGAAAAGAAGGAGTGGTCGGATTCAGCAGCAGCTTTAGAGTAAACAAGATTAGTAATGAAATTAGTAAATTGATGATTTTAAACAACACCAAAAAGGTGTTGTTTGCGCAAGTATGTAAAATGATTTTTTAGAACAATACGATAAAATATAGTAAGAAAGAAAATGAGTTGCGATCACTTGTACAGGCAAATGCTGGGACTTCTTGTCAAGGTCATGGACTTTAATGACAGAGAGGAGTTTGGAGCTCAAGTCTTAGCGGCATGGACCGCAAAAGACGAAAAGGAGATGTTGAAAATTATTGATGCGATGAATGCTCATCTAGAAGCACCCTCAAAGAAGCAATCAGGTTTCGCCTACTTTTATAGATACAACTATGCAGAAATTGATAAAGAAGTCAAGGCCAAAAATCCAGAAAGACAAGCACGAGACGTCACGAACGAACTCTTTTTATTGTGGGCTTCTTTAACAAAAGAAGAGCAGAAAGAATGGACTGATTCTGCACCACGAATTCCAATTAATTAGCAAGTGACTTTGCAGATTGTCATTTAGGTCGGTCTATAAATTGATTTTTTCTTTCAACTTGTGTAAAAAAAATCAGAAATGATGAATTCATCAAATTATCGATATGCTAAGAATATGAAGGGTCACTTCAAGATCCTTCTTATACAGGTTAGAAATTTAAATGAAAAAAAAATGTTCATGGAACAGTTTGAACAAGCTTTTTTAGCTCTTGACAGAAAAAAAATGTGGGAGCATGTCGGTGCTCTTGTCAAGTACAATCGAGAACAAATTGACGCAAAATTTCTCATTAAAGAATAAACTAACGACAATCACAATCACAAAACAACACCAACAAGGTGTTGTTTTAAGACTTTGAAATCTACATTCTACGCCCTCTGGTAAGCGTGAGCACACAAAGTGTAAATAAAATTGATTTTTTACAATTACTTGTTAAGTAAGATTAATACAAATGACGACATACGAGATTCAAAACGAATCTTGCTATGAGCAAGATCGTTCCGAGTATGACTCGGAAAATCAAGAGATGGAGATAACGTACGAGTACGACCCAGTCTCTGGTATATTCCTGAAGAATTACAAGAAGAAGACTAGCGACGAAGGCATGAGCAACGAAAACAAGACCACCGACCAAGACACGAGCGACGTAGTGGCAGACTCGGAAGAATCTATAGAGCATATAACAAATGCTCTTTGGGAAATGGACGACAAAGAATACTGGCAAAAAGGTATCCTCTTAGAAAAGGGAGCAGCTTTAGGAGATTTTCTTTGTAAATTCAAGTTGGCAACATGGCTAGAGTCTATCGATTCTACCAAAAGTATAGAGCTTTTTGAAGAGCTCTTGACTACTTCGGGGTTGCGATTTGATGACAATTCATCTATTCATTTTCACTTGGGTAAGTTGTACATGTCTCGTTACAATTGGGAAGTTGCATACAAGCACTTTAGCGATGCATACGGTATCGGCGACGCCAAGATTGCTATGGGTGTATTAAAGCACTTTGGTTTAGTTGGAATCCCGGATACGGGAAAGGCAGTTCAATGTTTTGAAGAGGCTGCTAGAAGGTATCACTATTCAGAAAAAGAACTAAGACAAATATGCGATCGTTTTTCTACCGAGTTCAAGAAGCAACAAGAGCAAGAACAACTTATTAAGCGGCAACAGGCCGAAATTGAATCACAACGGGTAAAGATAGAAAATCTTGAACGTCAGCTCTTTTATTTGGCTCAACACCACAGGCTGCAATGATTAGGTTTGATCTAATTTCCAAACGTTTTAGAAAGTTTTTCCAGGTGATTTTTAAAATACATTGAAAAAGACGATTACGTTTTTTTCAATTTGAAAGATAAGAACCATTTGCTATTTCCTTAACAAACTGATGAAAAAGTTCTGGTTTT
>Ga0209443_1000849_pt1 | contig 20209 bp, 19 predicted proteins | sample LauGreBMM110DCMD_2_FD_187571 | JGI IMG/M metagenome (GOLD analysis project Ga0209443, IMG submission 187571) | Freshwater lake microbial communities from Lake Michigan, USA - Su13.BD.MM110.DCMD (SPAdes) (version 2) | ecosystem: Environmental > Aquatic > Freshwater > Lake | place: Lake Michigan... | reverse complement strand
AGACATTAAAATTCATGAGCTTTCACATTTTTATAGATTTTTGGAAGTACGTAAAAGGAAGAAAATAGAAAAAGATCCAGTTACTGGAAAGTATAGTTTTAAAATCGATCTTCCGTTTCCAGATGTTTGGCCAATGGCTATTGTGCCAGAAGGAGGCTATCTAAAAAAAGATGTGAGCAGTGAAGTCTGGGATCTCACCCATCAATTTGATTTAACATATTCTAGTATGATTCATACGCTAGAAAGTGCATGGGATCAAGGTGGGCAAGCAGCATTGTGGAAAGCCATTGATATGATGTTCAATCTTGAAAAGTTTGCAATTCCTTTAATGAAAATACCAATTCCAGGAAAGAAAGGGAATTATGGACCAAGCTTTAGATTGATTAAATATTAATTCATTATCTCGCCAACATCATCAAAATGAATATCTTTTATTGGTCATAAAAACAATAAAGGCGGAAAATAAAATCTATTGGTTCATGAAGGCACCCGCAAAAAAAATATCAATTCATTATTAAAATAGATTACTCATGGCAACTAAAAAAAATAAACACTGGAAAATAGTAAGAACTGTTATATTGAATGCTTCTGCAGAAAAAGTATGGGATATGGTTGGTGGCTTTTTTACCCTTCAATTATGGCATCCTGAAATTGAAAAAACAGAAATCGCGACAGATCAAACCTCTATGACTAAAATTTTAAGGGTTTTAACTTTTCCTGGTGTGCCAACAAATACGGAAGAATTATTATTTTTAGACAACAAGAATTTTTGCTACACCTATAAATCCTATGCAGGTATTTGGGGTGAAACTGTAAAAGATTATTTTTCTGAAATCAGAGTGATTGAAGTTGAAGTAGGTAAAAAATGTATGGTTCAATGGAAAGGACAGTTTTTATATACTGAAGATACGCTAACTGAGTTTTATGAAAATGGTTTTGCCAACTTAGTAAAAATGTTTAATTAATTAAAAAATAAAAATCAATATTATGGGAAGTATGGTAGAAATTAATGACACCTTGCAATTAACAACAGAGCAAGGGTTTCCAGAAAAAATTTTAGATTTACAAAAGCATCTAAAGAAGCCTATTACTTTAGATGCAGTAAAGGATAAAATTTTCAAATTCAAGGATAAACCATCAGCACGTATGTTTCAATTAGACCCTGTTCGTGTTTATTATGTTCATAATGTAAATGGCAAATGGCTATTTTGGGGGAGAGTATTTATTCAAACGGAAACAATTTATAAAAACATTGATGCCAAGGGGAATTGGGTTATTGATGATGTAGGCAAAGGCTGGTTAACTTCAGGAACTTACAAAATCATTGATATTTATGATCCGGAGTATCAGAAGAGATTTACACTTCATGAAGCGCCAGCTGATAGAAATTATTTTTTACCTTAACCAATTGTGTTAGGGACTATTCATCATTTTGTTAAATTAATTTTATGGAAAAAATTGAAGACATTACCAATAAAGCCGAACGAATTAATATCCAAAAATCGGTATTAGCTATTTCAGCAAATATGCTAGGGTTTTGTTTTGTCATCATATCCTATTTACATACAACAAAATTAAAAAATGAAACCATCATCGATGATGTAATCATTTTTTCATTAATTGCTTTTATGTTTAATTGCATCATGTCTTTTCTAGCCATGAAAAATACTCGATTTCAAACTCAATTCTATGTCAATTTAACTTCGAGTATCTATTTGATTGGCATGCTTATTTTATTTGGTATTTCATTTCTAATGGGATTTGGTATGGTGGATTAATTAGGCAAATTCATAATCATAACACTTCTTCAATTTGAAGTATTTACTTGAACTTCATGAACGAGACGTTTACACTATTCTTCAATCTTCTGTTAAATATAGTCTACAATTGTTGAATGTTCAACCCCCTGCATATCACCCAATTCTATTACTAGGGCTTTGAGTTGTTTCTATTAAATAAAATATCAAGGTAGATGAAAAGCATATCAGTGATGCACCAAAAATAATATTCGCAAGTTTTATTTCTTCAATATTAATAAAAAATGGAGAAAAAAAAACATAAAAGGAAACTGATAACGCCAATAAATACAAGCACTTTTGCTATTCGCAATAACCAACGCACAGACCAAAAATTGCAAAAGAGCTTGCTTTGTAAGCACAGCCAAAATTGTTTAAAAAAATTCTGCAATGCATCAATAAATAAAAAAAAACACCGTCACACTGCAGACAATAACATAGGAACTCAATATTTACAAGGTATACAGGAACACGGTGGACAGAAGGCTGACAGATAACAGCCGTTCCTATGTAAAGCATCATTAAGTTATTAACAACTTTGAGTAGGGTTATATGTTTGTTTTTTTCGAGCAAATATTCCGCAATACGGCTTATTGAAAAAGTTGGAAACAACTTTTTGTCCGCCGAAGGCTTTGGACTAAAAAGTTATTCTAACTTTTTCAATAATGCCACGAATTAATACCTCTTTTATTTCATAGTATATCCTTTAAAAATCTTAAGGCTCACGCTCCTAAATGTGGTCCATGCTTGAGACGTGGCCACCAGCATCGGTGTGATTGTAAGAATAAATTCTTATGAAAAAAAAATTCCAGACTAATTATTTATTGGCTTTACTATTTATAGTAGAGCCATTACTTACATTTGATCAAGAAGATGGAAGTACCTTTAGGAAAATCGAACCGCTTCCAACTCCGATGATTGACGATTTAGTAATTCATTTTGATTTTTGTAGCTATTTTATTCATGAAAAGCACAAACATTCGTGCCCTGTTCTTACTATTTTCAAGGCATTACTATCTGTTCTTTTATAAAAATAAAAAAAAATATTTCGTACCCCTAAAAAAATGAATTTGCACCCTTTTTTTTGTGATATAAAAATACAATTTTGCTTTTTTTTAGATAGTGCTGTTTTTTTTTATAATTGACTACTATTTGAATTTAAAATTTAAAACTATAAACCAATAATTTTGATTTATCAGCTCAACAAAACACCTGTGAATGAATTACTTATGAAATTATATCACAATCATGTAAGTGTACATATTACGAACCAGTTGGTTTTCAACTTATTTTAAGTCGACCACTAGTGTACTATTACAACTCATAAATTGAAAATATAAGTATATTAAATTTGAATTAAACATCATGATAACTTCTAAATTAATTAATAATAAAAATTAACCATGCATATAAAACAAATTCTTATGAAAAAAAATTTTAAATTTCTATTCATATTCGCAATCCTATCCTTGGGAGTAGCAAATGCGCAAGTAGGCGTTGGCACCACAAACCCTAAAGCCACGCTAGACGTAACAGGAACTCCTGCTACAGTAACAACCTCAGACGGTATCATCGCACCAAGATTAACCGGTGACCAGTTAGCAGCCAAAACAGCTTATGGTACAGACCAAACAGCAGCGCAAGTATATGTAACAGCTGCTGCAACGACACCTGCAGGTGCTACAGTTAATGTTACTGCCGCTGGCTTCTACTATTTTGACGGTACAGTTTGGCAAAAAGTAGGTGGTAGCAGTTCTAAATTTGACTACAATCCAACTACGACATCTATTGACTTAAAATACCTATCGAACGGAGTTACAGCAAGACCAGCAGAGAAAAGATTTACTATAAATGATAACGGGTCATTGCTGGTTGGAGGTGCAGAGTTTACCACTGATAAATTAGTTTTAGACGGGGCTACAACAAACACTAGCCTCTTAATAGGTGGAACTAATTATTTTAGTGGCGTACCATACTTTAATCAGACTCAATTTAATGGAAATAAAGCAAGAGGTAATATAGGCAGTCCAACATCAGCACTAGCTGGAGATTATTTTGCTACTTTATCTTCTGGTAATTATGGGGTAGCTGGTTGGCACTTTAACTCAACAAGCATTTCATTAAGACAAGAAGCTACACCTACCGCAACCTCTAACCCAACTCAAATTCGTTTCGCAACAACTTCAACAAATAGTTTAGTTGCAACTGAAAAAATGATCATCAGAGCCGATGGTAATGTAGGTATTGGTATTACTACACCAAATGATAGTGCACAATTAGATTTAAGCAGCACCACTAAAGGTTTTCTTCCTCCTCGTATGACATCCGCGCAAATGAACTTAATCAACAGTCCGGCAGAAGGTTTAACTATATATTGTACCAACTGTCTAACTTCAAAAGGTTTAAGAGTATTTGATGGGATTGACTGGGTAAATATGCAAGGTACTCCAGCACCAAGTGCTACATTTACCTTTACAGGGAACTATTATCACGAACCTAATTTTTATGCCGGTAAAGTAATGGGTACAGACAACAGTTTGTTTATGGAAGTTAATGTAACATCAGTTGGGGCAATTAAATTTTCAAGTGCTACAATAAATGGCTATAAATTTACTGTGAATGCAGAAATTGCAACTACAGGTATTCAATATGTTCAAATTATTCCTACTGGTACACAAACAGCATACAATGCAGGTGGCGATGCCTTTACAATTACAGGTCTTGGTAGTTCATCGCAAACCGCTCCTATTACCATCAGTAATGTGCAAATGGGGGCATCTTTCTCAACACATTTTAATGGTATTACTGCAGATGTTTCTATTAATAATTTACTTGGTACATATACCACGGGAGAAACGTTTAATAACAACACAGCATGTGCTTCTAAGCCTATATCGGCTTCTGCTTGTGTAGGTACTACTATTGCAGTAGGGCCTAACACCTACAATATTGCAAACATCAACGGCCAATGCTGGATGACTACAAACTTAAACGAATTGCCAAATGGTGTTGCTGTAAATGCTACACAGTGGCTCGCAACAACCATAGCAGATTTAGGTTTTTATGGTTATTACAACACAGTTACTGTGAGCGGTAGTGCGGGTTGGGCTACTACAGTGCCAGCAGCTGGAGAAGGTTTACTATACCAATGGAGTGCAGCTATGTTAGGGAGTACTACAGAGCGTGCAAAAGGAGTTTGCCCTGCAGGATGGCACATACCTTCAGATTGTGAGATGCAGTACCTAGAGCACGGGCAAGGTATGGCATTGAGTCAGCAAAATCTTACCGGTTTTAGAGCCAACGCAACTGATAGCCAAGGTACACCGGGTTATAAACTGCGTAGTGCAGGTACTGGGCAAACGAACGCTTCTGGTTTTTCGGCCGTGCTAAATGGCCGCCGCAACAATAATGGTACGTTCTCCACTCGTAATAATAGCACTTTCCTTTGGACTTCTTCTTTTTCTGGGGCTAATAGTGCGTTTAACCGCTGGATGAACACTGGGCGTGGCGTGTCTCGTACTCCCGATCCTAAGGCGTTTGCTCATTCTATTCGATGTCTTAAAAATTAGTACTTTTTTGTATTTTACAGAGTAACAGTAAAAACGCTCTACTCTTTTATAGAGTGCAGCGTTTTTTTTACATCTTTGCTTAGTCAATTATTGAGGCTTTACAGCATAATCTGAAAAAAGATATCAATCGTAAACAATCATATCATCCACCAAGATTCAATCAAAAAATGGAACATTACAATCATAAAAAAAAGACAAAACTAAAATTTCTTGCTGCTTCCTTATTGCTTCTTTTATCTGCAACCACATTTGCCCAAGACAGCATCGTCATACAAGGCGAACTCAAAAACAACAGCCGTTTTGCCAAAGTAGTAGTCAATAAGTTTGGCATTGGGAGTTTTGCTATTGGCGCCTTCTCTATCGAAAACAACAAATTTACCATCACCGTACCTACCAATATAGAACGTGGGGTGTACCGTTTGCAATACAGCCAAACCGAAAATGAGTATATAGATGTAATCATCAACGGCAAAGAAAAAAAAGTTGCTTTTAGCGTAGATCTACTAAACGAACCCGAAAAAAGAATACCCATTTTTACCCAATCGCAAGAAAACCAAAATTGGTACGACTACCAAAACCAAAGCCAACTGCAATTGCAAAAAATAGGGGCTTTGCAACAAGCACTAACACTGTACCCAAACACCATCGATAAAATTGTAGCACAGTTGCAGAAAGCTACAACACAGGAACAACAAAACTACTACAAACAAGAAATAACCTTTTTAAAAAACAACACCAATACTTGGGCAGCAAGCATGGTAAAAAACAAACCTGTTTATTTTACCAATCCAAGAGATGACTGGCGGATACAAAACAGAAACAAAATAGATAATTATTGGAATACTATTGACACCAATAACCCACAACTCATCAATTCACCACTATATACCGAGCATATTTTAGAGTACCTAAAATATTATATGAACCCCGAAATGCATTTTGAAGAAGAGGAAATGAACGCGGGTTTTAAAAAAAGTGTCGATACCATTATGCAAAAATTTAGCGCTAATGAAGAAACCAAAAAATTTGCACTGCAATACTTGCAATTGGGCTTTAAAGAACTAGGCAACGAGAAGGTATTGCAATACATTGATGAAAAATACCAAGTACTAGCAGCGCAATGCCAAGATGAAACAGACAAAGCCGCCTTTGACAAACGAATGGCAGGCTATGCCGCTATGAAAGAAGGAGCACAAGCACCCAACATCACATTCTCAAATGCAACAAGCTTATACAACATCCAAAGTGAGCAAACACTTGTTGTTTTTTGGGCAAGTTGGTGTCCTCATTGCATGGAAGAACTTCCCAAAGTTAACGCTTGGGCTAAAGAAAACCCCAACACAAAAGTAATAGCCATAAGCCTAGACGAAGACCAAACAGCTTATGAAACGGCCATAAAACAATACCCCAATCTGTACCACAACACCGATTTAAAAAAATGGAAAGGTAATGCGGTCAACGACTATTTCATATATGGCACACCTACTTTTATGTTGCTGGACAAAGACAAAAAAATTGTGGGTAAGTACACTTCTTTTGCCGAAATAGAGAAAACAAAAAACAACTAGAATCAAAGCAAATGGTGTCTTCTAAGCCGACTACTTTATTGTAGAGAATGGAAATTACTTGAATATCTAGCATTGTTATACCAATTATAATTATTGATTAGTCCAATCATTATGGTATAATGCAGCAGTATATTTCATTTTGTCCAATTTTTATTGGACTAATTTGAAATAACAAGCGGTATTAAACACACAAAATCTTAGTTTTTTTATACGTGTTTTTATTATATTTGTTGGGAACATAGTGGAATTTTTTTAAAAAATCTAACGTTATTTGCAATTCAAAAGACAAGACCTAAAATAATAAAGCATGACTTTAAATTTAAAATATTGGTATTTACACGAGCACAAACTTTTCAGAAATTTGAGTTTTTCAGAAATTGATGCATTATGTATTTTGAAAAGATTTAAAAAATCGAAAAAAAATGAAATCATCGATTTACCATTTAGCGAAAAAGAGCGGATCTATTTTTTAAAACAAGGCACTATTAAACTTGTAAAAATAGATGAAGATGGAGAAGAAGTTTTGTTAGATATTCTTCAAAAAGGAGATTTGTTTGGAGATTTAAATTTAGAGAAACCGATTGAAAATAATGAGTATTTTAAAGTAGTTTCTGATGAAGCTATTATTTGTACTTTTTTTAGAGAAAAGCTTGAAGACATAATTAACACTAAACCTGATTTCGCATTGAATTATATCAAGTTTATAGGGTTCAATTATAAAAAGATTCAAAACAGTTATAAAAACATTTTATTTAAAGATAGTAAAACTCGTCTTTTATTGCTGTTGAATATGATTATTGAAAAGGAAAACATATCATCTACTTCTTTTACACTTCCTAATTATTTAACCCAAAAAGAAATTTCCCAACTCATTTGTACGACAAGACAAACTGTTATTAGTCTGTTTAAGGAACTTGAGCAAGATAATATGTTGCAATATTCTCAAAAGGAAATTATGATACCCGATATTCAAAAAATAAAAAACTTTGTTCAAAATGTAAAATAGTTTACATTTTGTTATTTAAGTCCTTCTTACTTTTGATTTATAAATTTAAAATTAAAAATTATGAGACATTTTATTTTAACCCTTTTTCTTATGTTATCCTGGTTTGCGGTTGCTCAGAATACAGTAGCAAATAGGATAAAGCATTTTAATTTAGAAAATGGAATTGCCATTCAGGGCTACGACCCAGTGGCTTATTTCAATAACAAAGCTTTGAAAGGCGATAAGAAATATAGTGCCAACTATATGGGGGTTTATTATTACTTTTCGTCGGAAAGCAACAAAAATTATTTTCTTAAAAATCCTTCCAAATACGAACCACAATATGGAGGTTGGTGTGCTTTTGCAATGGGAGATTATGGTAAAAAAGTTGAAATAGACCCCGAAACATTTAAAATTATTGATGGAAGGTTATACCTTTTTTACAACGCCTATTTCAACAACACATTAAAAAGTTGGAACAAAGACGAAAAGAATTTAAACGCTAGGGCAGATAAAAATTGGATAACCTTACTAAAATAAAAATCATGAAAAAAATAATATTTAATTGTGTGATTCTTGCGTTTTGCTTGAGTTCATGCACCAAAGAAGGTGATTTTACAAAACCACTTGATGAAAATACGCCAATTACGAATTCTGTTTTGTTAAAATCAGGATTCTTCGCGCCAACATCAGGAATTACAGTAAATGGAAGTGCAGAAGTTAGAATGAACTCTAATGAACATTATGTAGCGTTAGTAAATTTTAATATTTCTTCCGGACCAGACCTCAAAGTGTATTTATCAAAAAGCAATGTACCTGATGGTTTTGTAAATCTTGGAGCATTGGTAAACAATAAAAATATTTATTCAATACCTAATGGTGTAGTATTGTCTGAATATACTCATGTACTAATTCACTGTCAGCAATATAATCATCTTTTCGCAGGTGCTAAACTCAATTAATTATGAAAAAAGCAAGTTCAATATTTTTTTTCTTAGTCTTTACAATCACAAAATTATATTCACAAGGATGCAGTGATGCAGGAATCTGCTCCATAACCAGCTCCCATCATATTGATTCAACCGAAATAAAAAAGAACTCCCTAGAAGTAGGATATATTTTTGGGAAAGGATTAGAAGGTGTTATTTACAACAATGGTTTCATCGGCTATACAAGAGATTTCAAAAATAATTGGGGGTTAAGTTCAAGAATTACCTATAATCAAGCAACAGGCAGTTTTGGTACACTTGGTAGACCAGGCGACATTTTTTTTGTAATAAACTACAAAAAGAAGTTTAATAAGAATTCTTTTATCAGGCCATCATTTGGTTTAAAAATGCCTTTAAGTGCCTCAAATTTTAAAATTAACCAAATTACCTTGCCTTTAGATTATCAATCAAGTTTGGGAACTTTTGATGCTTTGCTAGGAATAGATTATAGCTACAAAAAATGGAGTATAGATGCAGCGCTTCAAATCCCGTTTTGGCAAATTAACCGAAATTCATATATTGATGAATATTCTGCCTCTAATGATTTTCCTTCAACTAATTTATTTAAACGCAAACCAGATATTTTACTCCGAACTGCCTACACTTTTCATACAAAAAACAAAAAATGGTTTTTCAAACCAAATGTAATAGCTATTTACCATTTAGGAAACGACACCTATGAAGACATTTTTGAAAAAAGACAAGAAATAAAAAAATCACAAGGCACTACTATCAATACAAGCCTAATAAATGATTATAACATAAATAATAAAAATAGTTTAAGACTAAATATTGCCGTACCACTTTTGGTGAGAGAAATTCGTCCGGATGGGCTTACAAGAGCAATTGTTGGGTCTATTTCTTACCAATATAAATTTTAAGACATGAAAACAAAAAACATAATTTCTTGGGCACTTAGGCTCACAGTAGCTATTATCTTATTACAAACATTGTATTTTAAATTCACTGCTCACCCAGATTCTGTGCATATTTTTTCTGCTCTTGGAATAGAACCTTGGGGTAGAATAGGCTTAGGTATTGTAGAACTCATTACAGCCCTACTTATTCTAATTCCAAAAACCAAAATCATAGGAATGATAAATAGTTTAGGAATTATTATAGGAGCAGTTTTTTCTCATTTATTAGTTTTAGGAGTAACTGTTGGTAATGATGGCGGTAGCTTATTTACTTTGGCTATTATAGTATTTATTGCCTCTACTCTATTTTTAATACTACACAAAACTGAAGTTTTAATACTCCTTAAAAGGTTAAAAAAATGAAAAAATATAATTTATCTTACTATATTTGAATAGCTGAAAACAGCCCCTAAGTAGTAAGAAATCAACAAAGAGCAACCCTATTTGAAATCGGTAATAAAACCAAAAATGAAAAAATTAAGAACTATTTTCTAATTAAATAAAACAACATGAATACTAATTCATTGTCAGCAGAAGCAAGAGACGTTTTAATGCAATTGGTGGGTTGTATTGATCAATTGAACTTTGATGAATATACTAAAAAAATCAATTTGTTAAGCAATAGTACAATTGGTGAACACACACGACACATTATTGAATTGTTTGAGCAACTTTTATCGGGGTATGAAACTGAAAATATTAACTACGACAATAGAAAACGAGATATTCGTATTGAAGAAAACATAGATTTTGCGACAGAAAGAATTGCCAACATCATACAACAGCTCGAAAGAAAAAATAAACAGCTCCTTCTTACTACAGTTTATAATAATCAAAAAATTAGTATTGATTCAACCTATTACAGAGAGTTAATATATAATATTGAACATTGCATTCATCACCAAGCCATTATTAAAATTGCGTTATTACATTTTGGAAACACTGAAATTGCCGAAAATTTTGGTGTTGCTAAATCAACAATAGAATATAGAAAACAATGTGCACAGTAAGTTTTTACCGTGATAATTCAAAGGTAATTATTACCTCAAATAGAGATGAACATATCAACAGGCCTTCGGCTATTTCGCTAAAAAAAACATCGTACGGGGCAAAAACAGTGTATTATCCAAAAGACCCACAAGCAGGTGGAACTTGGTTTGTTGTGAATTCAATTGGATTTGTATTTGTTCTGCTCAATGGTGCAAAGGACAAACATATTCCCAATCCGCCCTATAGGAAAAGTAGAGGATTAATACTTTTAGACATTATAAATTCTAATAATTTTCTTGAGGAATGGAATTTGATTAACTTATCCAATATCGAACCTTTTACGGTTATTGCATTTGTTAATCATCAGTTGTTTCAAATTCGTTGGAATGAAGTAGAAAAATCTTTGATTCAATTAGATTCTAATAAGGCATATATTTGGTCATCTTCAACACTTTATAGCGAAGCTGTAAATTCAATAAGAGAAAAATGGTATTCTGAATTTTTAAAACAAAATAAAGAAACTATTAGTTCTGATGACTTTATTTCCTTTCATACAAATACACAAAAAAATGATACTCAAAATGGGTTGGTTATAAATAGAAATAATTCCATGCTAACGAAAAATATTACGCAATGTGAAATAACTAAAGACAATTTTACACTCACTCATTTTGATTTGATTAGCAAAGAAAAGTCAATAATTTCAGAAGTTTTGATATGAGAATTTGGTGGCATAAATTCACGAATTGGGAATACTGGTCAGTAAATATTATTTATTTGCCAACCTTTTTTTTGTGGATAGGGTATATGATAAAATTTCGTTCCTTTTCATTTTATAAATATGCTAACCCTAGCATAAAAAATGGGGGGTTTTATGGAGACAGTAAAATGGAAATTTACAATCTTTTACCTGCGGGTTTATATCCAAGAACAGCTTTAATTCAAAAAAACAAAGAAATCAATTTTGAAAAAATAGTAACTGAAAATGAAATTAAATTTCCATTTATTGTAAAGCCAGACATTGGTTTACGGGGAATTGATGTTCAAAAAGTAAACACAATTGAAGAGATAATTCAGTACTCTAAAAAGGCAAAGGGAAATTTCTTGATTCAAGAGCTCATTAATTTACCAAATGAAATTGGGCTTTTTTATTACAGATTACCAAAAGCAAAAAGTGGTAAAATAACAGGAATTACTCTTAAAAAATTTTTAACAGTTGAAGGAAGTGGCAAAGATAACATTGAGCAGCTCATGAAAAAAAACTTGCGTTTTGAAATGCAAATACCAAAAATTAGAAACAAAATCAATCTTAACGAAGTACTACCCAAAGGTGAAAAAAGATGTTTGGTTCCGTTTGGAAATCATAATAGAGGCACCGAGTTTTTAGATGGTAAAGAATATATTACCCATAAGTTAGAATTTACTTTTGATAACATCTTAAACAAAATACCAGAATTTTACTATGGTAGATTAGATATACGTTTCAATACATTTGAAGAATTAGAACAAGGAGTAAATTTTTCTATAATAGAACTTAATGGTGCTAAAAGTGAACCCACACATATTTACGACACCAAGCATTCATTTTGGTATGGACAATGTGAAATATTTAGACATCAAAATATATTTGGACAAATAATAAAAATGAATTTGCAGTAATTCCTTTTAACACATCGTTTTTGGTCTCTTTATCTTATTATGATTATACGCAACCATTCCTGCAGCAGAGATTTACAACGTTCTTCAGCTATATTTTTCATTTCGACCACTAACTTTTGAGCATAATCTAGGCACAAAATCTGAGAGTAATCTGTATGTCTTCAAACTAAAATGGACTTTTCCTAAGAGTATTTAGTTAAAAATTAATAATTTTTGAAAACACTCTCTTAGTTTTTGACTAAATCAGTACACTTTTTGCTGACGATTTACACTAATATGTCGTGAGAATCTTCATCTCGATTGAACATTGGTGTATCGGTTTCAATGATATTTTTGGCCTCCTCTACTTCAAATCGCGTTCCCTCAATATAATTTGAAAAATAGGATTCAAAAAAAGCAAAATTTTTGAAAGCAGTGTTGGAAGTGTTTTTATCGATTACGCTCTTAAATTCTCTTTGTTTTAATTCTATAAATAGTATTTCAAACAATTCTATTCTGAATTGGTCATACGGATTTCCAAATGCCCGAGCGATTGCCCGTGGGGATGATAATATTTTGGAAGGCTGTGTAGATAACAAAGCACTAATAAGCTTGTTTAATTTACGGACTTAACTCGATAATGAAATAACAAATGAAGCTGAAAATCCTTAAGCACATACAATCGGGTACAATAAAAAAACACACAACCTTGCATTAAATTACAAAACAATCGAAGAATTTATTGATGAAAAAACATTTATAAAATGTGGCTTAACTTTAATTTTTTTGCTTGTTCAATATATACAAATAAAATTATAAATCTGTTACTTAATGATTTTATTTTTTATAGGATAATAAATAATATCTATTTTAAACACATTAGAATTATTTTAGTCACTGTTTATATTCTCAATATTTTAATTTTAACATTTTAAATATAAATGTATTTTAATTAAATTTTAAATAATTATTTATTAAAAGCTATAGAAAAACCTATTAACTTTGAAAAATTCTGAACAAATTTGTATCTAACAAACTAAATCTAACCTAAAATGATCAAAAATTTTTTTACTTCTGTACTTTTTATTAGCATGAGCTGCTTTGCTCAAAACACCAAAGTAGGAATAGGAACAATAACTCCGGACAATTCCGCAGCACTTGACATCACTAGTACTACTAGCGGCGTCTTATTACCTAGAATGACAACGTTGCAACAAAATGCAATTGTCAATCCAGCCGAGGGTTTAATGGTTTATAACACCGATAATGATGGCATTAATGTATTTAGTAACGGGTATTGGTATAATATGATGACCGATGAATATGCTTTTACCCCTCCCAGCAACGATTTGTGCGCTAATGCAGTTTCATTGACTACAGGTACAGCTGTCTCTGGTACAATACTTGGCGCAACATTTACTGCCACAGATAATTTTACATGTAATTCTGGAGAAGTAGATGTATGGTATAAAATTACAATTCCTGCTTCAGGAAAAGTTACTATTGTAACTACTGCGCCAGCTACCAATGCTGCAGATTCAGGATCTTTGGCAGCTTACACGGGTTCTTGCGGCACCTTTACTCAAGTGTATTGCTCTACTTCCTCCTTTGGTTTTGACTATTTTGATTTAATAGGTTTAACATCTGGCCAAACGCTATACATACGCGTAACTGCTTTAGCTGGGTCTGGATTAAATGGTCTATTCACCATTCAATCAGTTGTTCCTACCACACCAACATCTAACGACAATTGTAGTGCACCAATTAACATAACATTGTCGGGAACTCAAAGCGCACCTACCTATACCGAGTATAATGTAAATGGCGCAACGTTCTCTACAACTCCTATTTCTACATGTATTGCGAATATTGATAAAGATGTATGGTTTACATTCACCGCTTCTAATTCTAGCTCACATGTATACGTAAAAGGAGGCGCATCTGTAGCAACTGCGCTGATAGAAATCAAATTTACTGTTTATTCTGGATCAACATGTACTGGTTTAACAGAATTAGCTTGTACACCAATCGATGGAGGAAAAAGTTTTTTAACAACCAGCGGAACAAAATATTATGTCCGTGTTTGGGGAACATCACAAGATTATTTTAAAAATAAATTCAGAATAGGCGCATTATCTACAGCAATCAATGCAGCCGATCCTTGTGGTACTAGAACACTCACTGCAGGAACGGTGACTAATGCAACCCTGCAAGGTTCAACGTATCAGGTCGCTCTTGAAGCTAATCTCGACAGCTATGAATCAAAAGATGTTTGGTATCGTATTACATTACCAGCTAATACTGCAACTACTCCAAGAATAGTATTGACTTATACAGGTACTGAAGTTAACTTCCCTTCGCAGGGAATTAAAATTGAAACATATGAAAACACATCCACTAGTTGCACTACAATGACCTCTTTAGTTACTAGCGACAGTATTTTAGCTTTTACAACACCGTCTCCATCAGTAACACTAACTGTAACTGTTACCAATCCAGCAGTTGTAAATTATATCTTTGTTAGAATCCTTAGTGAGTTTGATAACACATTAAACCCTCAGTTTAGTATCATATATAACCTACCCTAAAATCGCTACATATTACTTATCGACTAAAAATAGTAATTGTCATATATTTTAACTATTAAAATCACAAAAAATTAAAATAATAAACCCAAAACAAACTATTTAGGACTTTTTATTTATTGAACAATAGCATTTTGTTAAATGTTGCGTAGTAAGTACCTGTAAATCTTTTAAATTAAAATTAAAATGAAAAATATAAAATTATGCCTCTTTATAGTTTTAGCTTGTTTACAAATGAATGCCCAGCCAGGCACAATCGTTGTAGGAACTAATGATGGAACCCCAAATACGTCAGACGATGGTCCTTCTCCACTACAAGACTTTAACAAGACACAAAAAGCACAGTACCTCTATACTGCTTCAGAATTAGCAGTTGCAGGTCTTAGTGCTGGAAACATTACCAGCATTGGCTGGGTAGTCACTGATTTAAATGGAAGTGGACTACAGGAAAACTATACCATAAAGATTAAAAGTACTCCGGCTACTTTTTTAACCAATGCGTTTGAAACAGGTGGTGTTGTGGTATATGGACCGACCGATTATACTCCTACTGCTACTGGAAATGTCCTGTTTCCATTAACCACTCCCTTTGATTGGGATGGAACCTCTAATCTAATCATTGAGGTATGTTCAGGGTCAGCTTCCGGAACCTACACAGAAAATGTAAGCTGTGCAAATGCATCTACTTCAGGGAACAAAACATCGTATTCTAACAATGATGATGAACCGTCACCATGCACTGTTTCTGAAGCAGATTCATTATCTAATCAGAGACCATTACTAGTTGTAACAGGAAATGTTTCCTCTTGTCTACCTCCTATAAATGTGGTAACTGGAGGAATTACATCTTCAAGCGCAGTTGTAACGTGGGATGAAATTACTCCAATACCAGAAGTGGGTTACGAATACGTAGTTTCAACCTCAAGTAGTGCTCCTACTAGTCCTGGAACTTCAACTATTTCAACATTTGCCAACGTAACTGGACTACTTCCTCAAACCAAATACTATGTTTTTATCAGATCGGTATGTACCACTGGTAGTACCAGTTTATGGAATGGGCTCACTACATTTACCACAAACTGCGACATTGTTACAAGTTTTACTCAAAATTTCGAGAATGTAACCTCTCTAGATGATTTTCCATCGTGCTGGGCTAAAGTCGGAAACGGTGGTAATGCATTTATTTTTAATAATGAAGGAAGTTATGAACCTAATGCACTTTATATGGTTTCTTTTGTTACTAATGAACTTGCTGTTGTCGCTACACAGCAGGTTTCAAACTTAGGTTCGGGTACGCACAGAATAAAATTTAAAGTTAAAGCAGATTATGAAGTTAGATGTACAATGGAATTTGGATACTTAGCAGATCCTGCAAACGATAGATCTTTTGTGCCTTTAACTTCTTTTGCGACAACAAGTACAACATATCAAAGCTTTCAGTTTTCTCCTTCTGCTGGAGTTTATTCCAACTATCCTGCCTTTAGACATACTGGAATAGTTGGAATCGGCATTTTAATAGATAATGTTGTTTGGGAAACAATTCCAACATGTTTAGATGTTGAAGGCTTAGCCGTTGGAGGAATCACCTCGTCGGGTGCAAATATTTCATGGGATATTTCAACTGGAGTTATAGGATATGAATACGCCGTTACAACTTCTATTACACCACCATTAGGAGGGACTAGTACAACAGGAACTTCTGCTAGCATTACAAGTCTAGTTCCACAGACTGTTTATTATCTTCACGTAAGAAGTGCTTGTACCGGAAACAACTTTGGAGCTTGGAGTACTACTATATTTACTACAGAAACAGAATGTGTACCATCGGCAGCACCAACTATTGAACCATTTAATACATTTTTACCAACTCAATGCTGGTCAGAAGGTATTGGAGGAAATTTAACAACTGGACCAGAAACATATGGTTATAGCTCATGGTACGAAGATGGTTTTGCAAATGCTGGTGTTACAGGATCAATTGCTTATAACCAGTATGATTTAGATTCGAACGACTGGATTATTTCACCACAGTACACCATACCGGCAGTAGGCTACCAATTAAAATTTGATGTAGCGTTAACGCAAAGGAACGAAACAAGTGTACCTACAACCTCGTGGGATGCTGGTGATGGTATGCAAGTTTTAGTTTCAACAACTGGATATACCAACTGGTCTATGCTATATACAGTAGACAACTCAAATCAACCTCCACCGACTGGTTCGCCGATTATAATCAATTTGGACGCTTATGCTTCACAAACTATTAGAATTGCTTACCGAATCGTCTCAGGAACTACTGACGGTAATGATGATACTGATATTTTCGTAGATAACTTCCAACTTAGATTAGCACCGTTATGTAACGGGCCTTTAAATTTAGTTGCTTCAGGAATTACGTCTTCAACAGTTAATATTTCATGGACTTCAACTACTCCGCCGCCTGCTATGGGTTATGAGTATTTTATCTCTACTTCAAGTTCTTTGCCTGTAACCTCAGGAACTGCAACAACAAATACATTTAATGCAATAACAAACGGCCTATTGCCACAAACCACCTACTATGCCTTTGTTAGATCGAACTGTAATACTTTAGGTTTTAGTGAATGGACTGGACCAATTTCTTTTAAAACATTGTGTGCTCCAATAACTACGTTGCCGTGGACAGAAGGTTTTGAAGGTGTCACGATACCAAATATTCCTAAATGCTGGTTTAATGAAAATGGAGATTACGAAACATCAAGTGATTTTGAATTCAATGACGCACATGCTGGATCAAACTATCTGCGAAATCAATTTGGTCCTACAAACGAATTTATTTGGACACGCGGATTTACCCTAACATCTGGTACTTCGTATGATTTTTCATCTTTCATTCAAGGAGATAACGGTACATCATGGACTGTTGATTATTTTGTAAATGTTTCGCCAACTTCTGCAGGTGCAACGCAGCTAGGTGCAACTTACAGTGTTCCTGGAACAGGCAATAATTATGAACCGCAGGAATACGAAAATGTAACACGAAGTTTTATTCCAAGTGCTACAGGGACTTATTATTTTGGAATAAAAGTCAATGAACCAACGGGAGACCCTAACAGCCTTGCATTTGATGATTTTGAATTAAAATTATCTCCATACTGTACTCCACCAACAGCTGTATTGTCTAATATAACAGATACCTCCGCAACTGTAGGGTGGACATCATTCTCTGCAGCAGCTGTAGGTTACGAGTACGTACTGAACACTATCGCAGCAAATCCAAGCGGAAATGGAATCTCAACAACTGTATTGAACTACTCAGAATCAGGATTAACTCCAGCTACAACATATTATTTCCATATCCGTTCTGTGTGTTCTGCAAGTGAGTTTAGCGAGTGGTCGACTTTTAGTTTTACTACCTCCTGTGCAGTAGCATCAATACCTTATACACAAGATTTTGAAAGTGCTGTAGTACCAAATTTGCCACTTTGTACAACTCAACAAAATATTGGTGCAGGAAACTTGTGGGAAGTAGCTAATAATGAAGGATTCGGGTTTACAACTAAAGCGTTACGCTATAGTTTAGATTCAGAAGCTGATGCCAATGTTTGGTTCTTTACAAATGGGATTAATCTAGTGTCTGGAACAAACTACCAAATAGCGTATGATTATGGTTCAACAGGCGAAGACTTTCCTGAAAGACTTAAAGTTGCGTACGGTACTTCTCCAACTTCTACCGCGATGACTACGTTATTGGCAGATCATCCAAATGTTATTAATGGAACAACTCCTATAAATAATATTGTCAACTTTACACCTACTACATCCGGAGTATATTACTTTGGATTTAATGCATATTCACTTGCGAATCAGTATGCCCTTTTCGTGGATAATATTTCTTTAGACGTGGCTTTGGCAAACAATTCTTTTGACAACAACAATGTTTTAGTTTATCCTAATCCAGTTAAAAATATTTTGAACATCAATCACAATGAAAATATTTCTAAAATTCAAATCCTGAACATACTAGGGCAGGAAATCACAACGAAATCGGTTAATGATATCAAGAGTCAAATTGATATGTCAGGACTTGTTCAAGGTACCTATTTGGTGAAAATTACATCTAACGACCTAGTTACGATTATTAAAGTCATCAAAGAATAAAGTTAGATTTTCTCAAAATGAAAATAGAATAGGTAGAAACTATAAAAAATAAAGTACAAAACACCAAAATTGAATTTATTTCAATTTTGGTGTTTCTTTTATAAGCTCTTTTTATTTTAAAATCGTTCCTGAGGGTAAATGTTATTGGAATAATAAATTGAAAAAAATTAATGATGTAGTATTTACATATCATCCGAATGGAAAAATTAAATCAATTATTCCAATAATAAATGGCGAGATACATGCTGCGCGAAGTCTCTCGACTTTGAGCTTCTACTAACTAGTGTCTTTATCAAATATAATCAATCTCATTTTTTTTATATAAAATCTATAATATTTTTAATGTGCTTTTTATTTATCTTAGCTCAAAGTCAGGAGACTTTGCGGAGCGGGTTGGCTTGCTACAGCAACTATTTGTATAATAAAATACCTATTTTTCAGACTTGAAATAATACCTGTAATTCATATACGATGAAACAAAATACCCATTTTTCAATCAGAATACCTGCTTTTCATGGTAGAAAACTGCCAGAAGTGGGTGTTATAGTTGGTTATACTGCACTTATAGAAAACTTGGAACTGCCAGTTCCTATTCCTACCGTTATTACGCTTATTAGCGATAAAAACAAAAAATATAGAGTAGGAGGTTGGCAAGTTCATAACCCTGAGGTCGAGAGTTCAAATCTCTCTCTCGCTACTCTACAACCCCTTAATATTCAATTATTAAGGGGTTTTTTATTGAAAGTCACTCATATTAGTGTTTTACGGAGTAAGGAATTGGAGTAAGGAAATTTTAAATATAACATCCATTTTTACGGCAAAAATGAACATATTAAGAATTATAGAATCAGGAAAATAATTCTAAAATTTTACTTCACTAATACTGCAGATTTAATTTACATACCAGAGTTCTGATTTTTATAAAGAGCGACGAATAATCAAGTTGCTTTTATTTTCTATTTGCTCCTTTTTTCCATTCAAAATCATTTGGGCAAGAATTTTTCCCATCTCAACAAAATCTGTAGATATGGT
>Ga0209443_1000848_pt1 | contig 20226 bp, 30 predicted proteins | sample LauGreBMM110DCMD_2_FD_187571 | JGI IMG/M metagenome (GOLD analysis project Ga0209443, IMG submission 187571) | Freshwater lake microbial communities from Lake Michigan, USA - Su13.BD.MM110.DCMD (SPAdes) (version 2) | ecosystem: Environmental > Aquatic > Freshwater > Lake | place: Lake Michigan... | reverse complement strand
ATTGAATATGCTTTTTAATCTAATACGATCAATTTCATCCACACTGGGATCATCTTGCATGGCTAACCTTGCTATCTGTGTAAACGTTTTGCCTGGATATTTCTTAAGTATCAGGTAACGAACACCGTATCTGGTATCGCCAAACTGTGTACAAAAATCAGTTTGCTTGTCCCAAGTTAATTTACAATCACGTATGATCGTGACTAAATTTTGTAAATGTAGTTTTCCAATCTCCATCCACTCCTCGTCGGTAATGGTGGTAAAATCTACATCATCGATAAAGATTCCAAATCTTCCCAGTCCTGGTATTTTGCTAATTTTCATTTTATCTCCTATATCTTTCAGGTACAACATCGTATAACATCATACCGTTGTTGACACTTGCATCCCGTAACATAACTTGGTGTATTAAAGGACTAATTGGTTTGCCTGGCAATAAATCAGCCCAGGTTTCTGTTTGCATCTCATCCATATCAATAGTAGTAGCATCGGGCCACTGTATTAATTTAAGATATATGTTATTAATATATATCGGAAAATGTGCTCGAATCCCAGTGTCCTGATTTTCCCTGTATGTCCAGTTGCGTTTCAATGCTATATCTTTTGTAGCATCGACCAACTGACTGAGGTATACAGGCGGGCCTTCTGGATTACGCCCAATATCAACGCCAACTCGGATCCTGAATTGCTTGCAAGTATCTGGATAAAATTTGTGTATTTCGTCCAAGCAGTATTCTAGTTGCTCTAAATCTTCTAGCGTGTAACTGATATTCTTAATGCTAAATCCTAGCTTGACACAATTTTCTATTCCCTGAATCTGTTTAGCACGAACAGTATGCCCTTGATAATCCGGATGATTCAATCCTATAGTCCAATGCAAATCTTCAATGTCTTTAAACTTTTCTGCATACTCTATTTTAGACAAATTAACACCATTTGTCAACACAATAATACTTCTTGGCTTGCCGGGAATAGCTTTGATTGCTCGAATTAACTGATCCAAGTCTTTTCGTACAGTAGGTTCAGCTCCAGCTAACGATACACAATAGCCATCGTCTGGCCAGCTGGACACTTGTTGTACAATATAATCAATTGGTAAATCTACACTTTTGTTGTCTGGTAACTGATAACAGTGTGGACACGTTAAATTACAACGATTGGTGACTTCGATGAAATAAGACGTTAATGGGTGTTTTGGATAATTGTAATCTAGATAAAAGTCTGCATCTGGCTCTACCAAGTGTTCCAAGTATCCGTGTTTAGGGCAAGTCTTGCCTAGCCAAATTGCCCCATCTTTTTCAAACTTAACAGCAGGCACGTGTCTATAACAATGCTCGCATAATGACATAGTATCAGTTATTTTCTGCATAGGCAATATTTATGATAAATTATAGCATGGCACTAAATTATTACTTTAACCAAATTCCTGGCCAAGAACCTTGGCGTAATAATTTAATCTACACTAGTCTTATAAGCGATGATAAAAAAACATTCGTACAATGGTATCATAATGACAGCGAATATCATGCAGGCAAAAATCAAGTAGTCGATCCTGCTAAAATGGAAGAGAAGTGGTTAAGAGAAGTAAACTATATTACACAAATGCGTAATGTGTATCCTGATTTGGTTCCTACCATTATAAACATAGATCTAGCATCTCGCAAGTTATATTTAGAAATTGACGGCCCTGATTTTTGGCAACAAAGTTTAGATGGTAACTGCACATTTGACGAAGTACTTCCGGATTGGCAGGAACAAATGCTTAACATTATCAAAGCACATAGGAGTTTAGGATTGTGGAAGTACAGTATGCATCCTAGCAGTTATTTCATTGTGGGTGGCAAATTAAAAAGTATTAATTATTTCTTTACCTATCGAGACAACGAAAACAACATAAGCATTAAAGATGTTGAAAGCCACATTTATTCAACTAGACAGGACGAATTAAAAAAACATATCACATCGTTGGGTATTGAATGGGATAAGCCACAGCCCTTTGAATTGTTAAATGAATTGTGCTGGCAAAGTTTTAGCAACATGTACCCAAGGGATTTTATAGAGAAGGCCAAATGTATAAAGTAATTCCGTGGACACCTGAGTTAGAGTTAACTGAGTTTTACACAACTGCGGAAGCTAAGGGCTTTGTTAACAATGCTAGTCAAAAATCTATGATTGATTGTTTTGATAACGAAAAAGAAAAATCAGCATGGATATTATACAAAGATGATAAAGCTATCGGTAGTGCGGCCGCACACAGTTTTCTCGAGATGGGAGTTAACAGCTATAGGGTGTTGGCACGAACTTGTGTGTTAGAAGGTGCTAGAAGTAATGGTGGATTGATGACCCGCACTACTGCCATAGCCCAACATCAAAACTTAACAAGCCAGTTTTTATTACCAGTTTGTTTAGAGTGGACAAAAGGCGATGTTTATGCCACCAGCAATACAAGCAAAGTTGCTAGTCAACGGCTTGTGCATGAGCACTATTTTCCCACATTAGAAAAATTAGGACTGATTAAATTCAAGTGTTTATTGGACTATAGAGGACATGCTCAAACAGTGTGGCAAATCTACCCTGAGAAGTTCTTACAAGATTTGGAAAGATACACAAGATGGTAAACAAATTCTGCGTACAAAATAAAAATCCTATTGTGTGTTGTATTGTTGATAATACGGACAATTATTCTAGTGGTTGGGCCCGAGAGGTCGCTATCAATATTACAGATTTTCTTATACATCGATTCATTGCCAACGGATACGATGTATTCATAGATAAAGATGAAGATGCGTTGTTAAAGGCTGCTGATGGATATCAACATGCAGTGCTCATTGCTAGTGGAATGAGTCTGGGACTAAATGATAATTTATTTCCAGCTATTGAAAAACTGTGTGCAGAGGAGTTTTTCCTAGCAGGGCATATTTTAGATAGAAACGAAAATAGCCAATGGCGAAATGGCTATTATGAATTACATCATCAATTTTATATTGTAAACTTATCTGACTATAAGTCTATAGGAAGCCCATTTGTAGGAGCTCCAGAATCAATCACGCATGAACAAACAGAACCATTAAGAAGCACAGAGTGTCTGTACGAAGACCACGAAGTAGCAAAATGGATAAAGCCCGGAAAGAATAAAAAACAATATGATATGAAATGCCACGGTTGGAACATCATATCAACTGCACTAGAGCATGATAAAATTATAAGAGATCTGGGCGATCCTATAAGAAACAGTAAAAAATATTTGTATTATGAATATGATCATGTTTTTCTTACGATGATGGCCGGCATATATCACAATCAGTTCTTTTGTAATAATTTTTTTGCTAGTTGGAATAGTGACCAGTTTAACGAAGCAATTCCGTTCAAAGGCCCAGTTGAGCAGTACATCACCGTTGGCATAGGTGTATACTGGATCATGTACTTACATAGATTAGGTACTACTGATAGCACCAAAGTAATCTTTACTGATATAAATCATAACACATTACAGTTTATGCGAGCAATGGTCGAAGAATGGGACGGCATAGATTACCCGGCCTTTTATAAGAAACATTTGCCCATAATTCCTAATGGCATCTACCGAGACATCGATCAATACATAGAATATACAACCGTGGAATGGAATAATTTTTTAAGCAAGCATCCGGACTGGCCAGCGATATGGGATAAAATTAAGAAATTAAATTTTGACTATGTGTTAATTGATTATATGAGCTCATATGATCTCGATTGGATTCAGCCTGGCCTACGTACACTATTAAATTTAAGTGATGTGTTTACGCATAGTCCTTATATTGCCACCCAGAGTTTGAAATATAGAGTTAGGTGTGAAAATGCCCTAATTAATAAATTAAAAAATGTTGACCCTAATATCAATATCATAATGACTAGTCGAAGTGCAGACGGGTATTATCCTATACCACAAACTTTTAATGGTCCTGTAAAATATTTTGATTTGACTGATATTAATCTACTAACAAAAACTCCGTGGCACGAGTTAGATTGGACTAGTCCACGGCTGTTAGGTTAAGTGGCAATTTCGTGTAGTATGTAATGAAAGGGTTCTGTAGCGGCCGCCTCCATTAGTGCTTTCCATTCATTGGTAGAATCGTGCCTAGCAACAATTAAATGATATCTGTCTTCGGTACTGTTATTGTACACGCTATGTTCATAACTAATATTCATAGCATACACACCACCGGGCTCCATAAACAATTCTTCACCGTCTCCCCATCGCCAAATACACTCCCTAGGATTGCTTAATGGAATGTTTATATTTTCAAGTATCCTGTGCTTAGTATCTGTATGCGGACCTATGTGGCCGCCTGCTTCTATGAGCATTAGACGCACCCGTCCAAAACGACTACATGGAAATTTGGTCTTAAGCCAGTTGGTAATAGTGGGGCAGTCTTCTGCGGCCTTGGTCCACACAAAATCTTTAGCCGCTTGTTCGGCATTTTCATAATCATAATCTTGCCAGCTTTCATGTTTATCTTCACCCAGACCATACAGTGCTAGGCTTTTCCAACCAGTATGATTTTCGCTACCCCTATGACTAGTAAACCTATGCTTTAGGGCCTGCGCTTCTTTAAGCATAGTTTCATGAGCTAACGGAATAGCAAGTTTTAAAAACTTAGCATCTGATACAAAATAATGTTTCATACTTGTACTTATCGTCAAGTTTACTCGCTAAATATCTTCATGAAACTAATCGATGTCATCAAAAAACTCATTTATATTGCTCCAGTAAGATGCGGACGCACTTTTTATAGTTGTGCGCTATCGGAGACTGATAACACTGTGACAGCTACTTTTACTCCAACTGATGAATTTGTAATAACTGATCCTAGACGCGACAATGAAACATCCATGCCAACCCATGTTAATCGCTTTGAAGAATGGCAGCACACTGGCATGGCTGTTGGTAGTATAGCATATTTTCTTGAAGAAAACAGTATTAATTATGTTGTTCAAGAATCAGTTACGAGCATACAGATCACTGTATCTAATACAGATGCTGATAGTAACTTGGACAAGTACGAAACTTTGCGCCACGCACATCGGTCGTTTGATGTCAATACTCCTGTAGATGCACAAACTGTTGAAATTATTTCTAACATGATTGATGAGTTTACAAGAGAAAACGATGGATACAAAATAATAGTCACAGATCCCAAAGTACGTGATATTATATACTCGTTGGCAATCTATTGGGAAGGCGAAGGCAAACCAGGAAATATACATATTCCGCAAATGAATGCACCTTTATTAATTACCTTGCCACCCAAAGAATTTGATCTTACATATTATTTCCGTATGGGGCGTTTGTATTCCAAGATAGGTCTTACTGCATTGGATCGCGGATATCAATTGGCATTTTGTAATTCTTTTAACTACTTCGATGAGAAAGTAGCAAGCATAGAAGATGTATTGCAATTAAAGTATGGTGAGTACACTGTTGGAAATTTAATACCTCGACCATTCATATGTATTGGCAATGCATTAGATTCGAGCAAACCTTACAACTGGGTAGCAGAACATGATAAAATAATGCCTGCTTGCGTACACTTGACTGAAGATTTTATTACGGTTGTTTAATATACTGTTTAATTAGTTCGTCACTTACACGATCCACATACAGTAGCGGTATGTGGTTTCTATTTTCTAATATCCATTTAATTGTTTCAGCAACACAATCTGTATGTATACGTAATGGATCGTTATTGTAACTTTGTAAACCGCCTACAATAAGATGTGTAGTTTTAAAATGCTCACTACTTAACTCTAAACTAAGATTACGCAATTTACGTTTTTCTTCGGCCGCTGTAGGCTCAATGAATTCCCATTTTTTAAATTCTAAAACACTACCTATATTAACAACATGTCCGTGTGTCCATGCTTTGCTAACCAATGTGAGTAGTTGGCTTTGTAAGTTGCCTTGTAATTGGCTATGATTGATGAATATATCGTAGTCAGGTAGTAACGATTTAAATTTATTCAACCCAGCGGGCGTGGTTAAATCATATCCGTTTGATCTGGAAATAAACGTAGTATCAGGGTATATTGCTTTTAACGAGCAAGCGATTCCATCTTTTGGATTTCCTGTACATAAAATTTTCATCATAATATACTTATATAAATATTCAATGCTAGATTTTAAAATACAACGGTTAGACAATGTTAAGTTTAATCATGCAGAACTGGTCGCATATTATCATACCCTTAAACACGACTATGATCATATGAAGTGGCAAGCGCCTCCTGGAGAATTTAGTGACCTAGCATACAGTTGGGCAATACAAACTAAAATGAAAGATGCTACCCGTCCGTGTAGCCCTTATCATTTGCCCACTGATGACGAAAATGATTTCGTTGGGGACTTTGATAGGCCAACTGAATTAGTATTTGGTTTTGGTAAAAAGATCATAGATGCATTTCCTGAAGTAAAACAAACAGTAATCACAGTGCATTATCCTGGATCAAAGTTGCCCTGGCATATTGATGTAGAGGAATATCTGTCAGACCATTGGAAAATCCATATCCCAATCGAAACTAACACTCTCAGCTATTTTCTATACGAAGGTGAAAAGTTTGTTTTAGAAACGGGCCATGCTTATTTGGTTAACACTAGTATCACTCATGCAACGGATAATCAAGGAACAACTGAACGTGCTCATTTGATTTTCAAAATTCCAGTTAGTCATGTTGATACTATTCTAAGCACAGAGTACACTTTATGATTCAATATGACTCTGTGCTAGCATTTGGTGATAGCCACGTTGCTGGTTGCGAACTGTTGGGACAAGAAATTGTCAATGACTATATCAAAGGTGATTTAAGTTTGGAAGAAATGGACAGCCAAACTAAACCGTTTGCTTTTCCTAAACTAGTAGCTGACAGTTTAAATATCCCTTGTTACAATTACGCATTAAGCGGGGGCAGTAACGACAGAAGTTTAAGACTGTTACCCAAAGCACTGGCAGATCATCCCAACAGTTTAGTATTATTTTTGTATACTGAACCACATCGAACAGAGGTGTACTACCCCGATAGCGGAAATTTCTACGCTAGAGACAATACTGATTATATTCAATTGGGTATACAGTGGAGTGGTGATCAATTCAATAATAATTTAAAAAAACACCCTATCAACAAATATTTTATTGAAAATATGCTACGGGTAAACACTGATGGTGTAGAAAATATATTATTTTATGTTGACCAAGCATGTAAGAACTTGTCTGCAAACTATCTTCATATTTTTGGATTTAGTAATATTTTTAATACAGTGCCGAATACTGACGCTAGTAAAATTTTATTTGAAGATTTTAATTCTTGGTGTTTGAAACAAGGATACGAGCAGTTGCCATTGAACCATTATAATCAAACAGCTCACCGAGCATTTGCTGACTTAATTTTACTTAAACTCAGACAGCAGTAAGTGTGCTCTCGCAGTATCCCATTGATTTACTACAGTATGAACTATGTCAACAGGATTTAACATCCATACACTACCCAGCGGCATGTGCATTTTATAGTATTTGTTAAAATCAACTGGATCTTGAAATATCCAAAATGCGTTTGGATTTGTTATTATTGGAATATGATATCTTAAATGTATATTAGAATCGTTGTGTAGATTGTATCGTTGCCCAGGCCCAACCCACGTAACGTTTAGTTGTCCTTTGAATTCTCTATCGAAAGTTTTAGCATGATGCTCAAACAAAGTTTTAATTAGTTGTTCTAAATATGTATTTTTTATCTCTGATAAAATCTCGGTCGCACGTTTGGGATCACCGCCATCGTCTTTTATCCATTCTACAGTTCCCCTAAATTTACGCCAACGATCATCTCCGGTTAATTCCGGGTAATGTGTTAGATTCATATCCCATGCAATAGGGTCTTTGGGATTTCCTAACTGCTTGTATTTTCCTACAAAATCGTCACGTAGCATTTCTACAATCAATTTATAAGAATAACCTAAATTACGAAATAAATCAAACCAACCTTCTAATAATAATTCTGTATCTACTGAGATATCTAACGGCCAGCAATATCCTGGCATTGTGTCGACTCGTAGGGCGGACAAACAGATACTGTCTATATCATGATGATCTTGTATGTGATGAGTATGCTCTACGATTTTATTTTCCATACACTATATATCATAAAAAAAGGACCCGAAGGTCCTTTTTATCAATTGAATTTGTTATCCAATACGCCAAATAGCACCGTCTGAGTAAACCGGAACCATGTTTGATCCGCCGCTGGTGTATGCTGTTGCAAATGTAGCCACGGTGGCATCGGATACAAATGCTCTTGCGCCGCGACCACTGCTAGTCGCACTTGGAATTGCTGTACCAGCCGCAGAGTATAATGTAGTTGCAAGTATAGGAGCATTAAATATACCGTATTGGTCAAGGGTTGCCCGTACCACTGTTGCATCTCCATCTCCTACAGTGAAACCTAATATACCTTGGGATTTCTTATCAGGGTCTGTAAGATCGTTAGTCGGGCCCTTGTATACTGCAAATATACTAGCCACTGTTTGGTAAATACCGCTTGAATTATATCCGGCAAATTTAACACCGCCACAGCCGTCGTCGGCTATCAGCGTGGTAGGAGAGGCAAGGGTTCCTTTTGACGCAAAAAATTCCAAGGCCACGCCTGGTGGTCCATAGACATTCACAGCATTACTGGCGCTTGGATAGATGTTTACTACAGAACTTACAGTTGGAGTACCTAGACTAATTACCTGATTAGTAGTTGTAATGGAATTAGTTGTTAACGTAAGGGTGCTATTACTGATACTGCCGTTGGAGGCAGTGATATTACCTGTGATATTGATAAGTCCAGTGCCTACAATATTTCGACTGTTCAATGTTAGGTTACCGCCTAATGAAGGTGTAAGATCTCCAGAAACTGTTGATAAACCACCTACATTTGTAACAACTGCATTGATTACGTTTGTACTTCCATTATAACTGAATGTAATTCCAGTATTGCCAGCGTTTCCGGCTACTAAAGCCGCACCCGAATCAATCTTCGCTTGAGTTACTGAATAGTATTTGTTTGTTGAACCTTGCGTAACTTGATCTGTTGTTAACACAACTGTTCCAGTAGATCCGTTAACACTTTTAACAGGAGACAATTGAGTTCCGCCATTGGTTACGCCGTCGCCCACATATATGTCTTTAAGATCGGTTGTGTAAATTAATTCTCCCGCTTTAAAGGCAATAGTTTGTCTTTGAGCATCGGTTCCTCGTCTTATTTGTAGCGCCATTGATATCTCCGTATATACTAGTAGGGGCACGGCCCCAAGTTCTTATATACTATTTATTCTCTACAGCAGAAGGCATAGTCAAAAAAATAGGGCCCAAAGGCCCTATTAAAGTGCTACTATATTACATAGTAGGACCGTTTCCACTCTTAAATCCTATTGATCCGCCTTCTGCTTCAATGTTCTTTATGACATCTTCAAACAGAATTGGAGCAAAGTCTGGAGTTTGTTCCACGCATACACAATGATAGCGCACATCGGGCTCATCGCTGTATAGAACTTCTCCAGTTCTAGCATCAACTCCACGGGCTCGTTTCACACGATTTGCGTGAGTGTGTCCGTGAATGTTTGTACCAAAACGACCCATTGAATCCGAATGTAACGGAATATGGCTAAGGATCATGCCATTCATAACGTGATAAGCTCTAAGCTCTCTAAAGTACATACGGTATTCGTCGTCTCTAAAGATATCGTGGTTGCCACGGATTAAAACTTTGTCACCGTTTAAACGGCTCATGATTTTTAACGATTTACGGTTAATAACAACGTCACCTAAATGGTAGACCTTGTCAGTGGGTTTAACACGTTCGTTCCAGGCCTTGACCATTGCTTCGTCCATTTCCTCAGCCGAATCCCATGGGCGAAGTTTTGTGACACCATCGTTACGTGTGAAGCGACAGACGCCGGTGTGTCCGAAATGCGTGTCGCTGACTAAAAATACACTAGGCATCATGCCCTCCTTTCTTGTTTAATTGTATATTATACAACCAAAAGGAGAGTTTGTCAACTGCTCGTTTTGGCTATACTACCCTGCAATATCGTGTTTGAAAAGAAAATTGATCCTTTTCGTATAGTGTATCACTGGCGTGATCACCGTAGCGAATAGTACTGCCTTCAATTTCACGAATAGTTACAACCCTGTCAACTCCATCTGCTTGTGCCCATTCTTGTCCCACAGCAAGTTCTACTAGTGGGTAAATGTAGCCGCACATTAGATTACGACCATTAATGTATTCAACTCTCATTATACTCTCCAAATTTCTTTGAAACCTTCTTCTAGGGACGGTTCTTCCCAATTATCAATCATGCCCTGTACAACTTCCCAAGGAACATCTTTGCCAGGACGACTGGCTAAACGTTCTTTGAGTACATCCAAATCTGGAGTACGGAACACTACAGCAATATGTTCATAATTCAAAGACTCTGGCAATGCATTGAATTTACGAGCACGACTTGCAACAGTAGTGCTGGTCTGATCCCAAACAATGTCCATCTGAAGTGCAGATGCCATATTGACATTCACCATCATCTGCTTGATAGCAGTGGGCATGTATTCTGTAAAAACTTCACTGTATGTTTTTCCTTGATCCTGCGCATATCCTTCAACATGCTGATCTGTAGAAACATACTTGTGACCTTCTTTGTCCTCGCCTAGCCAATCTTGATTGTTGTACCAAGTACTTTTACCTGCGGCAGGCACTCCGATTAATTGATAACACTTGGGCATTAATGCACTGCTTCTTTCACATCCACGTCACATTCAACTACCCAATTCTCAAACTGGGTAAACTTATTTACTTCAACTCCAAGTCCAACTGCTTCGTTCACAAAATGTTTTAACAGCGAATTGTACAGTTCGTCAGGCATTGTGTCTTTGTTAAATCGAATTTTCATAATTAATAAACTTCTTTTACAATTTTAAATTCAGTGGTTGGATACTTTGCTTTGAATTCGTCTGTGTTAACAAAATCGTTGTATTGCTTTGCATTGAAAAACATACGATGAAAAACTGATTTGTGATCCATTGTAGTTACTGTGAGGTAAACCGATTTCGCTTTGCCAGCCATTAGTATCTCCTTGTTTGTATCTATATATTATACAACAAACAAGGAGATGTGTCAACCAATCAAATGTCTCCGTCCTGGCGCATATACTCATCCCCTGCAAGCGGTATGTGCTGTTCAGCCTCATCATAAGTCCAACCCAGATGCTTCATCATGCGATGTTTGACCAACAAGTTTGGACTGCGGAAACGCTCAGTATCACTGAAGCCCATCATGACTCCAACCTCACAAACCGCACCCGATCTGCAAATGCCAGCGTAGCAATGAACAACCACATTCATTCGGTTAGCCAATGCGTGTTGTAGCAAGCGAACCAGCTCTGCGGCCTGCTCATGACTACACTTCATTGCTTCTTCCAGCACAGAATCCTTTTCTTCCACGTCCAAAAACTCAAAGTTGTGACGCTCTTTAAACTGATGCTTGGCTTCAGGACGCCAGCTGGCTGGATCCACAATACTGATCAGCATACTGTTTGGGCCAGCCGCGTGATGAAATCCTGTTGGAATATCAGCGGCCGCTACATTTTCAATCCATGGCATTTTGTTCTTCCTTTATAGGTTGGTCGGGAATGTTGTCTGTATCGCTGTCTTGAGCAAGTACAAAGCCTAATCCTAACAATGTTTTCATTTCAAATTGTGTACAGTTACCACGGAAGATAAAAATTCTACGAGTTAAATCATCCTTGGCATAGTAAATTCTATAGCTTACACGAGGAACATCAAACTTTTCAGCAAGCGTTGACATACTAATCTCATCACTCCACTCTTCGGTTACAGCAGATCTAGTTTGCTCATAGTAAAAATCCTGCATCATACTCGTTCTTTCTTTACACGACCAATACGGCTGGCTTTGTTCCAATCGTAAGCAACACCATCAGGGCACTTACCATCTTCTACTGTATCAACACCGAATCGACCTACAACTTCAAAATCTGGACCTCGAATAGCAACAAACACATCAACCGCTTTGGCAAATGCCATTGCTTCGTTCAATGTGATGAATCGTTCTAGTTCTACATCATTACCTATTACTTTATACATTTTCTCGTTTTCTCTTTCTATACGTTTCGTTATTACAATAAGGCCAAATCACCGGAATTACAGCCTCTTCAATTTCGCTAATTTGTTCAGCGGATAAATGATCCAAATTCCAAACTAATACGGGCAACGTATCAACGTTGACCTTGTGTGTTACTGGAAAGTCCAGCACACCAGGTGCCACACGTTTCTTACCAACTTTAACATAGTGGCTTGGAATCTCTTCCACTCCTTCGATGATGTATTTACATACACCTTGTTTCCAACCTTCTGGGAACTGCCACTTGGGTTCTACTTTTTCAACTGGAGTACTGTACAATGTGGCCAAGTCCACGTCCAACTTGGGACGATGTGTTTGGTGACGATTGATCACTGTATTTGTCGCGGCCTTACCAAAGTAAAAATTTACTTTGGGATAGATGTAATACAAACCTCTGTGGTTGCCCACTTCGCCTCTGTTAATAGCACCTTCAGTAGTTGAGTATGGTTCAACCCACTCATGACCCAACTGCTCAAATACTACACGAATTTTGTCAATCATGCTGTTTGCAATTCTTTCACATGTTTACAATCACCACGAAATGTAAATCCTGGGCAAGTGCAAGTGTTATCATCCAAATTGACAATGTATGTTTGACCTTTGCTTCCAACAACTTCTTTGGTGTTGCGTACACTACCGCCTAGGCCTGTAAACGGATTTGTTTTAATTGGCTCAAACTTACGTCCACGCTTGTCAATGCGGATTGGATTTTTAAACCAAAACTCTTCTTCTGTGCCTTTTCTAATGTAGGCCACCATCTTATCTCCATTCAAGAGATAAATGTGGTTAGCTTGTAAGCTACCTTCCCAAACTGTGATTTCTTTTACTGCTTCCATTATTTCACCATCAATCCAACAAGTTCAAAATATTCGGAGTGTGGCACATAGAAATCCGTTCGCGGATCCCAGTACTTGCCTTCTTGGGGATCATAGTAAAGGATACGGCCGTTGAAATAAAATGGGCCTTCCAAACCTTTACGGATTTGGTAACCTTGCATGATATCTTCCGTTTTGCCCAATACACGATAACCCATTTCTGCTCCTTTTTTGCTAGTATTTGTATATTATACAGTCAAAAAGAAGTCCTGTCAACTATGCATCAACAGGACTGATGTTGTTATAAAACAACGAATTAGTGATAAGTTTTTTTGTGTCAGGAAACTTACCAAACCCCGGATACACAGCCCATCCCACATTTCGTGTATCGCGGATGCTGGATTCTCAGCCTAGGCTAAGGTGGGCCAGCAGTTACTTACAGAGCGTAACGATCACTCATTACAGTCTTAAGCATGATGCCTTCTGGAGTGAACTGATCCAAGTCAGCGGCTAGCAAGCTAGTCATTATACTTGGGCTAAATCCACTTACCAAAGCCGCACCACTCTTGTCGGACGCAACAGGCACGTTATCTGAACTGTTTAGGTTCCAGAAAACAATCTGTGGCATGCTGTAGCCATAGGCTTCGAACTTGCGTTCGATCATTTCCATTGCGCTGTCGTCGTGCTTGGCGCATTGGTTGAACTGCATGTCACTCAAGATCAACAACATGGCTGGCATGTCGCTGGCTGGTACATTACCCTTAACCGCAACGTCTAGGATCTTGTCCATAGCCGCATTTAGGTTAGTGCTCATGTCCCAGTTGCTCTTGCTCATTTGTGCCACCTTGTCAACAATGTTACCCTTTAGAGTAACAAGTTGTGGCTTGCTGGAGAAAGTCAAGAATGTGTCCTTGAACACGCCCTTGTTCTTGTCTGCTAGGTACAAGCCCAAGCTGATTGAAACATCCATACAAGTCACACTAGTGTTCTTTCCTGCTGGGCAAGACATAGAACCGCTAACGTCTACGATTGGCATGATGCTGGCATCTCCAACGTAGTTAGGCAGGCTGTCCCATTGAGCAATCAAATGATTGATTTCTGTCTTGTCTAAAATTGCACGTTGGTAACTTCCAATCACTCCCTTCAACACGTCATGTGGGAAGATTGCGCTGGCGTTAACCTTAACAGTCTTATCACCTGCCACCAACTTGGCCACATACTCAGCGAATGCCGGTGTGTGACGGCTGAATGCCTTCTTGTAGTTGCGTGACGCAACACTAGGCACGTGACTGAAGTTGATGTTGTCCCAATCTCCTGCACACATTTGGGTTTCAACAACTGTGGTCATTGACACCAATGACTTGCGGTACTGCTTTGGAGACATTCCGAAGAATGCTCGTACTTCAGCCGCGATCTTGCCCTTACGAGGAGTCCACTTTGCGGCCAGGCCGTTCTTGGCACGTAGGGCATCGCCCAACATGGTGTAAGCGGCTGACTTCAGAACTGGGTCTTGGAACACAAAGATGTCATCCCAACGACCTACTTCTGGGATCTTCTTTAGAAGAGCCAAAGCGGCGTCTGGATCACGCTTTTCTAGATGTACTAGAATGTCGCGGAACAGTTGACGTTCACCGGCACCACCGCGCACATCACGTGCCCATTGTGCGATGCGTAGTGCTACATCAGAGTTTTCCACGTAAGCCGCGGTGAACTCACGAGTGATGTCCTTGCCACGGCTTGCACCGATGTTGTAAAACAAGTCAACACAAGCTGATGCTGTGCTCTTACGTGCCTTCATACCGTTAGCGGTACGGGCTTCTTGGTTTGCTACTGCTGTTACAAATGCGTTCATTTCAATTACCTTTACAGAATGTATTTTTCTTTTTACCAAAAAATTTAATGTTGCTGTTAACATTCTAAATTTAACAGGATGATCGTGCCAATTTGTTTAGTATTCTGGTCTGACCAATTACGGCACTCAGACCCTATCAACATTCATGTTGCCTAGTTTGTGTTTTTCTGTACAAACATCATATTCCAGATTCTCTGGACCTATCTATTCCGTCAGTGTCTATTTCTAGAAAGCATTTCTGCCTGTCCTCCAACCACCTTCTATAGCGTTAAGATGTAGTTTTAAATTGCTGTAGTCATCCTATGACTAAACAGGATCGTTGTTGACTGCTTTTATTTTACTCAGGCCATCACTCTGAGCTTGTTAGTGTGTTCCAGCAGTCGCCTTCAACGCTCGGTGTTTTTACGCACTCTGCTCCAACGAACTACCACAGTGACTAACGATTCATAGTATATGAATGTTGCTGTACCGATCCTAAAACTCTTAGCTAGCATCTCTGCTTGCTATGTATCTATTATAACGTGTTTGCTGTATGTTGTCACTACATTTTGGTTAAACAGGATACATTTTTCTTCATTTGCATTGAAATTAAAGTTGCTGTTAGTATCCTAAAAGGGGCCGCACGGTTACGTGTAGCTTCCACCAACTAGTTTTGAAAAACTAGCAAAACTTGGAGTGGCGGGTGAGATTTGAACTCACGGTTTTTCGGATTTGCAATCCGATGCAATGGGCCTCTCTGCCACCGCCACGTATATGGTAGGACGTGACGGGTTCGAACCGCCGACATTCTGCGTGTAAGGCAGACGCTCTACCAACTGAGCTAACGTCCTAAATTTTATCTTACTTTGTTGAGATACTTGCGTGGTTCGATTTCACCACGTTGAATTTCTTCCAGTGCTGTTACAATGCTGTGAACATGTTCACGCTTGTCACTGTCTTTGTTTTGACGACGGATTTCTCTAGCACGTTCGCTAGCAACGAGAACAAGATTGAACCTGTTGCCGCCCACCATATCAGTGCAAATTTGTGTGTCAACACCAGGGCCACGACTGAGGTCAAGCGGTTTACGAATTTCATTAAATTGACGTTGTTTCATATATGCTCCGTTAAAAGTTTATTATACGACATAAATGCTGATATGTCAACATGTTTTGGTACCAGCGGAGGGAATCAAACCCTCTCAAGAACGCTAATCTGGCGCTAAAAGGTTTATAAAACCTCTCTGACTGTCAAGTCTCGCTGGCGAAACAATCGTGCTCTATGAACATCTCATAGCTGTGAGCTATGCGTTTTGGTTAAACTAACGATTGATAAATGGTTGCGGGAGTCGGAGTCGAACCGACGATCTGAAGCTTATGAGACTTCCGAGATACCACCTTCTCCATCCCGCGATAACTATGGTCGGAGTACAAGGATTCGAACCTTGGACCCCCTGGTCCCAAACCAGGTGCGCTACCAGACTGCGCCACACTCCGAATTATTTCTTTCTAATCTTCATTCCAACATAGGTGCCACAAAACGCACCCGCCATTGCTGGAATAATTGACCAATGATTGGTTGTGTAATTTATAACTGCTACACTTCCTAGCACATAACAAGCTACACTCCACGCACTGGCCTTTAATACCTGATCGTATTGCACACATCTTAAGTAATAAGTGTAAACAATATCAAGTAAAAATATTGCAAAAAATGTTGTTATGTAGTCTATCATTTGAATTTGGAGCGGGATAAGAGAATCGAACTCTTGACCGAAGATTGGAAATCTGCTGTTTTACCATTAAACTAATCCCGCATGTTAAGCAAGTACATTTATGGCTTTTGCGCTGTGCTGGTGCCCTGTCCTTGCTACTGATCTTATAGACCAGTTAAATGTACTTTATTAAAACATACTCCCAACAAGTGTCTTACGCTTGTTGTACCGTGTGTTATACACATTTCCTTTGCAAGGCTCCCCCGGGTTTGGGCAACGTAGACGAAAGTATATTTTAATAAAGTATCTTGGTGCCGACTCCCGGGATCGAACTGGGCACCTACTGATTACAAGTCAGTTGCTCTACCAAATGAGCTAAGTCGGCATTAATCTATTATACTGCTTCAGCTTGAGCTTCAGCAACTGTTTTGGTTGAAACTGCTTGTGTTAACATGCGAGCAGACAAAGCACGTTGAATCTTTGCCTTGTCTTTTGGCTTGCTGACTGTTGCTAGCATTTTTTCTAACTGTGCCACATTTAATGGTCCTAGTCTTGCTTTGCCATTTTTGTAAGTCATTGGATTGTTCATTCTTAATTTTTTACCACTGGCGCCTTTTGCCATACTAGTATTCCTTTTTATGTTATGGTGGAGGTGACAAGGATCGAACTTGCTACATCCTGCTTGCAAAGCAGGCGCTCTCCCAAATGAGCTACACCCCCACTGTATTACTTATTGTTTGGATATTCGTAGTTGACAGATTCTGAGTTTTCACGCAATGTAGTTGCTCCATTCTTGTGATGGAACTTACGTGCCATCTCTGTCTTTGGACTCAGTGTCACAAAGCGTGTGATAGTTGGAAAACGTTCTTTGATCTGTGCTACAGTTTGCATTAGTAATTCTCTACCCGCACCCGGAGCATAACTCCAAATGGTGTAAAAAACTGCTGTGTTGACTTCTTCCACTGCTTCACCCAGTTCTTCTACTGCACAGGGCACATAGTTCAACAAGTTAACACATACCATTGCCAGCGGAGTTTCATCTCCGATTGAAGCTACGAATCGATCTTTCCCTACACGAAATTCTTTTGGAATTTCTGGGCGTACTGGATCGTCTTTGACAAAATCAAGTTTCGGATCTTTAGGGTCTGTGATAAAATGTAGCATGATATGGTATTTACCACTTTTCTATAAAACTAGCAGTTAATGGCTCCACCTCCTGGGCTCGAACCAGGGACCAAATGATTAACAGTCATCTACTCTACCAACTGAGCTAAGGCGGAATAATTCTTATTTTGCTGTACTTGCTGTACCAGTGTCGTTGGTCTGGTAATTTGATTGACCACGCGGACTATTTTTATCACGCTGTGGAGCTTTCACAACAATCTTGCTGGCAAGTTCAGCATCGATACAAGCACGTTTCCATGCACCACGTTGATGTGCATCTTTGAATTTGCCAGTTGCTAAACTTATTTTAAGAAGCGGACTCATTTTGTAATTACTTGTTGGCTTTAACATATTTTTCCTTTTATTAAAATTGGCGGAATGACTGAGACTCGAACTCAGAAAGCGGCTTTCACCACTCGACGGATTAGCAATCCGCTCCAATACCATTATGGGACCATTCCTTGTGTTTTACTTATACTTCTTACTTGGTGCGAGAGGCGGGACTCGAACCCGCATGCCTTTCGACGGGAGATTTTAAGTCTCCTGAGTATACCATTTCTCCACTCTCGCATTTGCTGGCGTACCTCCAGGGACTCGAACCCCGACGAACAGTTTTGGAGACTGTCATGCTGCCATTACATTAGAGATACATAAAAGGTGCTCGCTGTGGCGCTTGAATCCACGATAGCCCAACTCTTCATGGCCGGTCCTTGTGCATGGTCGACATTGACAAGTATTTCGGTGTTCCATTGTAGCTACTCAGCAAGCATGATTGGCGGAAGCGGTGAGATTCGAACTCACGGACCCTTTCGAGCCGACAGTTTTCAAGACTGTTGCAATAAGCCGGACTCTGCCACGCTTCCTCTATTTGGTGGAGATTCCTGGGATCGAACCAGGCGTGCCCGAAGGCGGCGGATTTACAGTCCACTGCATCACCATTGATGCTTCATCTCCGTATTGTTGGTGCCCAGGGAGAGACTCGAACTCTCAATCCTTTCGGCAGTGGCTTCTAAGACCACCGTGTATACCATTCCACCACCTGGGCAATACATATTGAAACACACTAGGGGCTATGCCATCCTTACTATTCGGTCAAAGCCGAAGTTGCCTAGTGTGCTTTAATATGGCGCTCCCAACGAGATTCGAACTCGTGTACCCAACGTGAAAGGCTGGTGTCCTAGGCCACTAGACGATGGGAGCATATCTACATTTAATTTTTTAAAGAACATGTTTACTAATTGCTTAGTAAGTAGCTATTATATAACATCTTGCGCTGTGTGTCAACACTTATCTGGCCGGGCTTGTAGGAATCGAACCTACACCGCTGGTTTCGAAGACCAGAATGATATCCATTTCACCAAAGCCCGAATTGTAACTGGTCCGGCCAACAGGAATCGAACCCATATTCAAGAGGTAGAAGCTCTTTGTATTATCCATTATACTATGGCCAGTTGATCTATTATAAGTTATTTGCTGACTGTTGTCAATGGTGCTCTCAGAAAGAATCGAACTTTCATTACCTCCCTACCAAAGAGGTGTTCTGCCATTTAACTATAAGAGCGTGGTACCCAAGGTCGGACTCGAACCGACACGATTCTCCTTTTGAGAGAGACGCCTCATACCAATTGGGCTACTTGGGCATTATGTTTGGTACCTCGTTGGAGAATCGAACTCCCATTAGCGGTATGTAACACCGCAGTTCTACCATTAAACTACCGAGGCATAAATTTGGGGTATCCTACCGGTATCGATCCGGTACTACCGCTTTCACAGAGCAGGGTGCAGGCCACTACACTAAGGACACCATTGATTGGCACCGCCATATGGAATCGAACCACAATTACCAGTTCCGCAAACTAGTGTATTATCCATTATACGATGGCGATATATTTGGCAGGGGAGATGAGATTCGAACTCATGATGACGATTTCAAAGACCGTTGCCTTAGGCCACTAGGCGACACCCCAACAGAAAAAAGAAAACTCCCAGGGGACGCTATGCGAACAAGTCTGGGAGCCATATTATGGAGCGGCTAGCGAGAATCGAACTCGCGAATAAACCTTGGCAAGGTTTCAGGTTACCATTACATCATAGCCGCATAAAAGTGTTAGTAAAAGACTCTGAGAAGTTTTGGTCCCTGTCAAGGAAAACTTGGCTACCCGCGAAAACAGTCGCGCTCTACTTGTCTAGCAAACATGGAGTGCCATTTACCTACAAAGATCTCCCGGACTGTAATCCTGATCTTTAACTCAGCTGAAGTGAGATTTATAACCCCTAGCTATTAAAGGCTTCCGACCTTTTATAACTTTTCTTTCGAAACTTCCGAACACCTTGAGTCTTTTACTAACATCTTTATTTAATAAAGTGTCAAGTTGTTCACCGCACAACCTGACAAAGCGGGGGTCTGTTGAATTTGTAAGCTGTTGCGTCCCTCTCATCGCAACCATTTTCCCGTGTAATGCTAGCCGGCCGGGTCAGGATAAGTCACTTGGAATACT
>Ga0209443_1000847_pt1 | contig 20231 bp, 15 predicted proteins | sample LauGreBMM110DCMD_2_FD_187571 | JGI IMG/M metagenome (GOLD analysis project Ga0209443, IMG submission 187571) | Freshwater lake microbial communities from Lake Michigan, USA - Su13.BD.MM110.DCMD (SPAdes) (version 2) | ecosystem: Environmental > Aquatic > Freshwater > Lake | place: Lake Michigan... | reverse complement strand
ACTTCTGACTCGTGGAAACCGCGTGAGCGGGACCCGAGGGACAGATGGGGCCGCGCGGCAGCGCGGACCCTACCCACGAGGGTAGGGACGGGCTGCCGCCCGTCCGTGACTTCTCCCCGCGTCGTCGGCATCGGCAGCACGCCGGAGCGAGCCGCGGCCACGGGCGCATCCGGGCCCCGCCCCGTCGGAAGTTCCGCCTCCAGGCGCTTGGACCGCACACCATGCCGGGCTGCGTGGACGCGCGATCCCGGACACGACCTGCTCCGGCTTCGAGGGCGGTGTGCGATGCCCTGCACGTCGAGGGCAACTCGGCCACACGGAGCACAACTCCGCGCCACTTCCGATCACACCCTGCGAGCGAGGTGCGCGGGGCCTGTCGGATCCATCCTTTGGAAACCGGGAACCGGGACCATCACCACGAACTCCCGCATTGAACTCGACTCCTGCCCGCGCACTCTTCCCGCATGAACACCCCCGACCTGTCGCGTCGCGACCTGATCCGCGGCTCCGTCGCGCTCGCTGCCTACACGTTGGCGTCCCGACCGCTGGCGGCTTTCGGGCTGGCGCCGGCCGTCGGGGAGGAGGTCGTGCCGTTCCTCGATCCGCAGCCCTACGAGGCCAAGCGCGCCATGCAGCAGTGGTCCAAGGTCGGAGCCTGGGTCACCGCCAAAGAGGACCTCTACGACGTCAGCCACTACGGCCACGCCAAGGTGGATCTCGCGAAGTGGAAGCTGGAGTTCACCGGACACCTGAAAAAACCGCGTAGCTTCACGCTCGCCGAGTTGCAGGCACGTCCGCACAAGACCGTCACCGCCACCTTGGAATGCGGCGGCAACGGGTCGAACCCCGGGTTCACCGGCGCCATCGGGAACATCCGCTGGACCGGTACGCCGCTCGGACCGCTGCTCAAGGAGGTCGGCTTCATGAAGCGGTCGGAAGAGGTCGTCTTCTACGGATCCGACGAGAAGACCGAGAAGATCCGCGAGAAGGACTATCCCCAGAACTTCGCCCGCAGCCTCACCGTCGAGCACGCGACCCGGCCCGAGGTCCTGCTCGCTTGGGCGATGAACGGCGTGCCGCTCGACGAGACCCACGGCGCGCCGTTGCGCTTGGTGGTGCCGGGCTGGTTCGGCATCGCCTGGGTGAAATGGCTCAAACGCGTGGACCTGATCGACCGGCGTTTCATGGGCAAATGGATGGCCCGCGAGTACGTCACGATCCGCGGCGAGGAACGCGAGGGCACCGACTGGACGAACTGGCGCGAGACGCAGGTGTGCAACCTCTGCATCAAATCCGTCACTGCCCGCGTGGTGAGGCGGCCCGACGGCTCGCTGCGCGTCTCCGGCGCGGCCTGGAGCGACGGCACTCCGCTCACCCAGGTCGAGGTGAGGATCGACGACGGCCCGTGGCAGCCGGCGGTGATCGAGAAGAAGCCGGCGCGCGGAGTCGACGCGAAGTTCACCTGGAGCTTTTGGCACTTCGACTGGAAGGGCGCGACGCCCGGTGACCATACCGTCGTGTCCCGCGCGACGGATGAGGACGGCCGTGTGCAGCCCTCGGCCGAGGATCCGGTGATGAAGAAGAAAGCCACCTACTGGGAGGCCAACCAGCAGTGGGTCCGCAAGGTGCGGGTGTAGGCCTCCGCCAACGGAGCGCGGGCGGCTCGCCGGTTCGGGCCGATTTTGATCGGGAGCGCAGGCCGATCGTCTGCGCTCCCGTCGCTTCTCCTCAGCCGGAACGATGCAGTAGAGGTCCGGGTGGAACAGGCCACCGGCCTGTTGTGGCGGGCGCCCCGCCCGTCGCTCTGGGTGCGCCGGGAATGCACCCTTGGGTCGGCGCGCTGGCCGTGCCGAAGCTCGGCGGCAAGTTGCCGCCGAGAATGGCCAAGTTGGCCGTGCCACCCGGATCCATCTGCATGGTGCCGGCTCAGGCTTCGGTCTTCGGCTCCGGGAGCAGGAAGCTCAGGCAGAACCCGATCACGAACACGGCCGTGCCGACGATGGCCGCCGCCGTCGCGACCTGCTCGAACGTCGTTCCCGGCAGGTTCGGCGCGACCAGCGTGGTGGTCACGAACGCCGCGGAGGTGCCGATCATCCGGCCGCCCACGTTGGTGGCGAAGCTGCCGCCGGTGCCGCGCAGGTGCAGCGGGAACACCTTGGGCAGGAACTCGCCCATGTAGCTGAACTGCGCGACGGTCATGAAGCCGCACAGCGCGATGCCCCACTGGAACATCTCCGGCCGGTTGCGGAAGAGGTCGATGTAGGTCAGCGCGAACAGCATCAGGCCCGGCCCGATGAAGAGCCGCAGCAGCACGCCGCGCTTCAGGGCCGTCACCACCAGCACCGCCAGCGCGATGCGCCCGAACAAACCGCCCAGCTCCTGCCAGAGCTGCACCTGGTTGCCGCGCGCCTTCACGACGAGGTCCGACGGCTCCTGCTTGGCGCGGTTCGCGGCGAGCTGGGCGAGGGTCTTCTCGCGGTCCATCACGGCCTTCTTGGCCTCGGGTTTCGATGCCGTGAGCTCGGTGAGCTGGCGGTCGAATCCGGCGAGCTGGTTGGTCAGGCCGCCCAATTGCGTCCGCGCCGCGGCCTTCTGCTCGTCCGGCGTCTTCTCGTTCGCGAGCGACCGCGTGGCGGTGCCGATGGTCTGGCGGAGCTTGGTGCGCTGGCCGGCGAGTTCCTTGAGGCCCGGGACGTCGGTGACGGCCTGGGTGAACGCGGGCAGGTTGGTCTGCACCAGTTGGACGTTCAGCGCCTTCGCCTCGTCCTGCAGCGGCTTGAGCGCCTTGCGTTGCTCCGCGAGGTCGGGGAGCCCGGGCACGATGCGCGTGGGCGTGAGTTGTAGGGCGCCGAACGCCGCGGCATACGCGCAGGCCGAGAGCGCGGCCGTCACCAGCGTGGTGCGGCGCAGCGCGGGGGAGAACAGCTCGCCGAAGTTCGGACGACGCAGCGTGCCGGCCTTGCGGCGCTCCAGCCAGACCTGCGACTCAGGCACGAAAGGCAGCAGCAGCGCGATGGGCAGCGCCGGCAGCAATCCCGTGAGCAGCAGATAGCGCCACGATGCATGAGGGTTGAACGGCTCCGGGACCGGGATCGCCGGCAGCGTGTTCGCGTGGGCCACGATCCAAAAGTACACACCGGTCACCATCAGACCGCCGATGGAGGCAAAGGCCTGCGTCCAGCCAAGCGCCTTCTCGCGCTGCTTCTTGTCCGGGAACAGCTCGGCCAGCCAGGTGATGGCCGCCACGAACTCCACGCAGACTCCGACGAACGTCGCCGACCGGTAGAAGACGAACTCGCCGATGCTCGTGCTCATCGAGGCCAATGCCGGCGACAACGAATAGAGCGCGATGCTGGCGGCGAGGATGGTCTTGCGGCCGAAGCGGTCGGTCAGCCATCCGCCGAGCATACCGAAGACGCCGCCGCACAGCGCGGTGATCCACAGGATCTTGCCCAGCCAATCGGTCACGACCGGATTGTTGGCCGGGAGCTGTAGCAGCTCGGCGATCGCCTGGCCGCCGATGAGCGGGAACATCAGCAGCTCATAGGTGTCGAAGGCGAAGCCGATCGCCGCGATGAGGATGACCAACCATTGGGTGAGCGACAGGCCTCGGCCGGTGGGAGCGGAATCCATACGTACGCGTAGCGAACCACCCGCACGCTCCGGGAGGCAACCGATAAGTCTCGATCCGGCGGCACGGGCCCTTGCTGGGTCGGATTTGACCGGAAGTAGCGGCCATACGGGACGCAGACCCGTAGCGCATCAACCTGCCGTGTCGTCGAGTTGCCCTCGGCAAGGCGTTGATGCTTCCAGGCCGAACGGATCGCCGCCGTCCTGGCCGGCTACCCGCCAGCGATACAACCGACTGCCCGTCGCGCTACGAGTGTCCGCCACTTCGGATGGCACCTCGCTTGGTTTCGCCCTGCCTGCCGGCCGGCCGCCTGCCTTGCGACGGAACGGTCTCCGGTCCCAGGAGGGTGATCAATATCCGATGCATGCGGGTGACTGGCCTCTCACTCCGCCGGCGTCGTCCCGACCGCGTGGAGGTGCGTCATCGTGCTGATGTAATACGCGCCGTTCGCGGCCGTCACCGTGGCGCTGATCGGGGAACCCAGCTCGACGCGGTCGAGCACGCGCTTTTCCCGGCCTTCGGCGAAGGTCCAGAAATCCCCGCGCCGGGTACCGATGAAGACCTTGCCGTCCGCGACCAGGGGCGACGCCCACACCTCGCCGCCGAGCTCGTGCGTCCACACCGCTTGACCGGTCTTGATGTCGACGCAGTGGAACAGGCGCATCGAATCGGCCACGTAGGCGAGGCCTTCGTGGACCGCCGGCGTGGACATCGTGTGCCGGCCCAGCGGGTAGGACCAGACGAGCGAGTTCGTGCCCTGCTCGCCGGTCGGGCCGGTGCCGAAGCACTTGAGCCACGCCTCGTTCTTGCCCCAGAACCAATCGCCGCCGCCGGCGACGTAGAGCCGGCCTTCGTGGACGACCGGCATGCCGTAGATGTTGCTCGGGCTCTCGCGGCGGTTGCTCAGGTAGCTGTGGACGTCGCCGCGCGGCCGGGCCGGGTCGAAGTCGGCCTGCCATACCTTCTTGAGCTTTGCCACCTGGCCCGCGGGCGGCGCGGACTTCAGCGGCTCGAAGCCGTAGAGCTGCCCGTTGCCGCCGGCGAAGAAGATGCGGTCCTGTCCGTCCACCTTGGCGAGCGACGGCGAGGACCATGTGCAATGGAAGATGTCCGGCGCGATGTGCTCGTCGTCGCGCGCCAGCAAGCGGCCGGTGCGCTTGTCGAGCACGATGAGGCTCGGCGCATCCGGGGTGCGGATCACCTTGTGCGTGTTGTCCACGCCGGTGCCGGTGTTCACGTACAGATGGTCGCCGTGCACGAGCACCGAGGTGTGCGCGCCGTCGTGCGTCCAGATGCCGACTTCCTTCGGCATGTCGAAGAGCCACACGATGTCGCCGTCCTGACTCCCGGGCGGGATGGCTTGCGGCGGCGCGTTGGTGCCGCGGGGCATCATGTGCGCGCCTTCGTCGAGGTACGGGCCGGCGTTGCCGTCGGCCATGCCGCGCGGGTCGAGGCACATCACCTCGCCGCGGTTGCTCACGGTGTAGACGCGATCGCCTTCGACGGTGACCGGCGACGACCAACCGGTCTTGGGCCAGTCGAGGTACGGATCCTCCTCGCGCTTGGGCACGAGCAACTGCCAGAGCAGATGACCGTCCTTCTCGTCGAGGCAGAGCAGGACGCCGGAATCACCGGTGCGCTTGGGGTCGCGAGGCTCCTCGTTGTTCGTGCCAAGATACACGCGGCCGCCGGCAATGATGGGCGTCGCGTAGGAATGGGTGCCGATCTTGGCGGTCCAGCGCAAGTTCTTGCCCGCCTTGGGATCGAAGGAACCCGGCAGGCCGCGCTCCGCGGAGACGAGGTTGCGGTTCCAGGCCTGTCCCCACTGCGGTTGGTCGCCAGCGAGCAGCGACAACGTGGCGGCAAGGCCGGCACCGACGGACATCAGGGAACGGAACGGGCGTGAAAAAATCATGGGGAGGAGAGAATTTGCAGGAGACCGTGCCGGTTCCGCGGCAGCGGGGCAACCGTCGCGCGCGACCGGGGTGCGATCGGAAGTGGCGGGCACGATGGCTGAAGTAGCGCAAAGTTGATCTCTGCCGTATCGCGGATCTGGAATCCGCAGGCGCTGCGGCAGGTGCGCGGTCGGGCCTTGCCGACGCCCTGCCGAGTGCAACTCGGCGATACAGCAGGTTGCAAACCTGCGCTACGAGTGCCCGCCCCTTCCGATCGCGCCCTCGCGGATCCACGGATCGTCTCCTGCGAGGTCCAAGGGAATCGGGAAGGCACATCCTTCCCGCAGCTCACGCCTTCTTCACGAAGCAGGCCTTCAGACCGATCGATTGCCCGTCGATCTTGCAGGAGATCTCGTGGTCGCCGTCGACGAGACGGATCGGCTTCGATCGGGTGCCGCCCTTGAGCACCTGCGACGATCCTTTCAGCGGCAGGTCCTTGATGAGCATCACCACGTCGCCGTCGGCGAGCACGTTGCCGTGGGCATCCTTGACCACGCGTGGGCCGGCCGCGGCCTCGGGTTCCGGCTCGCGGTCCCACTCGTGCCCGCAGGTCACGCATTCCCAGCGCCCAGGGTGTTCCAGGACATCGGCCATCTCGCATATCGGGCAGGCAGGCTTGCTCATCGATAAAGAAGCTACCGTCGGTGCCCGCCGAGGAACAACCCCGCGCATCGCCGATGTCGCGATCTGAAGCGAAGTGCCTGGACGCGGACGCGACGCTCAGGGCGTCCTGCCAGGATCCGAGGTCGCCTCGGTCCCGGTCCAGCCGCGCCAGGCGATGGCGCCGCCCACGATGGTGAGCGTCACCTTGCCTTTGAGGTTCCAGCCGTGGAACGGGTTGTTCCGCGATCTGCTCTCGGTCTCCTCGCGGCGGCTCACCCACCCGGCATCCGGGTCGAAGACGGTGACATCCGCCACGCCGCCGATCCGCAGCTCGCCGCGGCCGTCGGTGAAGCGAAGCAGCTTGGCAGGATGGCTCGTCAACTTGGCGAGCAGCGCGGGCAGCGGCAGGCGTCCGGTGTGGTGGAGGGCCATCAGCGACAGCGCGAGCTCGACCTCCAGGCCGAGGATCCCGAAGGGCGCGTAATCGAACTCCACGTCCTTCTCCGATTCGGTGTGCGGCGCGTGGTCGCTCGAGATGATCTCCAGCGTGCCGTCGACCAATCCGGCCAGGATCGCTTCCCGGTCGGCCGCCGTGCGCAGGGGCGGGTTCATCTTGAAGTGCGTATGGTAGGCCGGCCAGGAGGGCAGGGGGCCGCTCCCGAAGAACTGCTTGGCGATGTCCGCGCCGTCGGCTTTCCAGAACTCGTCGCTTCCGGCGATGGAGGAATCGGTGAGCGTGAAGTGGTGCGGGCACCCTTCGCCGGAGACGGGCACGCCGCGGGACCTCGCCTCGCGCAACAGCCGGATGCTCCCCGCGCTGCTCATGTGCTGGCAGTGGATGTGCGTGCCGGTCTGCTCCGCGAGCAGGATGTTGCGGGCGACGATCATCTCCTCGCCGGCGGCGGGCCAGCCGCGGAGACCGAGCTCGGCGGAACGGTAGCCCTCGTGCATCACCCCGTCGGTCACCAGGCCGTGGTCCTGGCAGTGGTCCATCACCGGCAGGCCGAACATCCGCGCGTACTCGCAGGCGCGGCGCATCAGCTCGTTGTTCTGGATGCAATGGCCGTCGTCCGTGAGAGCGACCACGCCGGCCTTGGCGAGCGATCCGATCGGGGCGAGCTCTTCGCCGGCGATCCCCTTGGTCAGCGCGCCGGTGATCTCGACGCGCACGACGGCGTGGCGGGCGCGCTCTTGGATCAGGGCGACGGTGCCGGCGTTGTCGATCGACGGCGAGGTGTTGGGCATGCACACGACGGTGGTGAAGCCGCCGCGGGCCGCGCACTTCGATCCGGTGAGGATGTCCTCCTTCTTCGTCTGGCCGGGTTCGCGGAAATGGACGTGCAGGTCGATCAGCCCGGGGCAGACGACCTTGCCCGCGACGTCGATGCGTTCCGCGCCGTCCGCGGCGAGCCCGGTGCCGATGGCTGCGATCCGGCCGTCCTTCAGCAGGACGTCCGCGACTTGGTCCAGACCGGATGCCGGGTCGATCACCCGGCCGCCAACCAACAGGAGTGCGCTCATGTGGGAGGGACGCTACCGGCGGCGGCCCCCGAGCGGCAAGCAGGGCCGCCGCATGGCGATGCGGCCGGCGGAGCGGGTCCGAAGGCAGTTTGCGCTTGCGCCTGCGCGTGGCCGTCGGACCGGGCACGGCTGCGGTATCGCGGATCTGGGTCCGCAGGTGCTACGGCACGTAAGCGGTCGGGCCTTGCCGACGCCCTGCCGAGTGCCACTCGGCGAAACGGCAGGTTGCGAACCTGCGCCACGAGCGGCCGCGACTTCCGATCGCCCCGCGGGGCTTGCCGCTCGGCCGCCCGGTGTCCTGCCGGGGTCCCTATCGTCGCGGCCGGACTTCTTGGGCGGCGCGCTGGAGCACGTCCTCCATCTCGTCGTCATCGTCCATCTTGATGGATTTCATCCGGCGGGCTTGGCCGTAGTCGGGATCTTTCGGGTCCTTGGCCTTCTCCGGGTCGAAGATGCGCGGGTCCACCGGGACGGCCGTGTAGGGCCGGAAATCCGGGGTGGTGGTGAAGCAGTCGGCGAAGTCGTTCGCCAGCGCGTCGAAGAGATTGAGCGGCGGCAGGCCGAGGATCCCATACAACGTGCGGTGCATGCTGACGATGGTGGTGTGGCGGTGCGAGACGTACCCTCGGCGGGCCCACGGGCTGATGACCATGAGCACGCTGCGCTGCGCGTCCACGTGGTCCGGCTCGCCGCCCGAGTCGTCCTGGGTCACGAAGATCACCATGTTCTTCCATTGCGGGGTGCGGGAGAGGAACTCGACGATGCGGCCGAGGGCGAGGTCGTTGTCGGCCATCCACGACGCGACGTAAGGATAGCCCTTCTCGGGTTTCGGGCCGGTGCCGTGGTCGTTGCAGATGGCGATGTTGAGGAACGACGGGAAGCGGCGCCATCCCCGCAGGTAGCGGCTCCGGACGTCCTTCATGAACCAGTGCGCCCGATATTGGTCGGGGATGTTCATGTTGAAGATGGGGAAGCCCCAGCAGGTGTTGTCGAAGAGCACCTTGGGCATCGGCATGTTGACGACCTCGCGGGCCCCGGTGGGGTGCTCGTCATCGTCCTCTCCCACCCCGGGGAACTCGAAGCCTTCGCCGTAGTTGCGGAACCGGATCCCGTTCCGGCCGAGGTGGTCCCACATCGAGCCCGCCTCGGGATAATCCTCGGGCATCAGCGAACCGTTCGAGCCCATCGAGTAGCGGCGTCCGGGGGCGGTGCTGGTCTTCTTGAAGGACCATCCGACCGAGTAGGTCATCTGCATCAGGTTGTTGGGCTGCACGCCCACGAGCCAGCGGTGGCCGACGCCCGACGCCTCGGGCTCCATGTAGAAGTTGTCGCTCACGGTGAACTGCCGCGCGAGGGCGTTGTGGTTCACCATCACGCCGACGTCTTCCAAGGTCGCCTGGCCCTTCTCACCGAGGGTCTGGTGCAGGCCCCAACGGAGCAACGACGGGTCGTGCTTGGCGCCCGGGACCCGGTCGAAGATGGCGTCGTAGGTGTGGTTCTCCTTGGTGATGAAGACGACGTGTTTGATCTCGGCCGAGGGTCGGCCGGGGATCGCCGGGATCAGCGGCGACGACATCGCGGCGCGGTCGGCCGAGCGGTCGACGAACCCGTTGTTCTCCAGCACCCGCGCGGTCATCGCGGGAAGCGCGTCATCGGCCGGGGTGTCGATGATGCTGAGCACGCCGCGCATGCCGAGGAACGCGCTCTTCGGCACCTCGCTGCCGGCGTTGGGGCCGTTGCCGAAGCCGCGGAAACAGATGCAGGCGAGATGTCGGCCGTCCGGCGAGACCGCCACGCGGTATGGATACCAGGCCGTGGGGATGTGGCCGAGCACCTGCAAGGTGGCGGCGTCGAGCACGCCGATCGCGTTGATGCCGAGCTCGGCGACGTAGAGGCGGCGTCCGTCCGGGGAGAGCGCCATGCCCGAGGTGCCGACGCCGCGCAGACCGGCGGTGAGCGGCGACGGCTCGATGCGGCGGCGGTCGCTGATGACGCCCTTGACCGGGTCGATCCGCTCGACCAGGTCGTTGTTCCCGTTCGAGACGAACAGGGCCGGTCCGTCCTGCACCAGGAAGTTCGGGGCGCTGCCGCCCACGGTCTTGCCGCGATCGGTCGGAGCGCCCATGAGGAGGCCGGTCTTCACGCGGCTGACGACTTTCGGCGCGGTCGGCGACGAGACGTCGACGCCCCAGACCGAGAACGATTCCGGGACGTTGGGTTTACCGAGACCGGGGATCTGGCGGCCCTCGAATTCGACGCCTTTCTCGGCCTCTTTGCTGGGGAACCCGAAGGGCGGACGGGTCAGGCCGCGGCTATCGAACCGGGGATCTTTGGAAGGGCCGATCGCGCTGTACTCGAAGAGTCCGATGTTGGCGACCTGCACGCGGTCGCCGGCGACGACCAGCGCGTACGGATAACGTCCGACCCCGACGCTGCCGACCACCTTGCGGTCACGGGTGTCGACCACGACCAGGCGGAAGTTGGTGGTGTCGGCGCAGTAGAGGTGGCGCCCGTCCGCCGAGAGCTTCACGTCGGCGGCGTAGCTGTCCTCGAACTTGCGTCCGTCCAGCATCCCATCGAGCGGGATCTCGGCGGTGATCAGCCGGGTCGCGACGTCGAGCACGAGGATCGCGCCGTTCTCGCCGCCGCTCCAGTAGAGCGTGGAACCGTCGGGCGAGAAATCGGCGCCGCCGGAATTGGCGTGGCCCTTCTTCTTCCCAGCGGGCTTCGGGAGGACGACCGCGAGGAGCTCCGGCTGCTCCGATCGCCACCGATGGACGAACTGCCCGGTGCCGTCGCTGGCGACGAACAAGGTGGAACCGTCCCGCGTCTGCGCCAGCCCGTACGGCTGCCGCGCGACCGGATAGTGCTTGCCTGCCGGCGTGAGATGGCGGCCGTTGGAGAGGATGGTGACGCCGTCCGGATCGTGCCGTGCGTAGGTGTCCACGGACGGCGGATGCAGGTACGGCGGCGGCACCGGGCCGGCGACCGCGGACAGCGCCGAGGCGATCACGACGCAGAGGGCGTCGAAGAGCGGTGCGAAGGGACTGCGGATCGGGATGTTCATCTCCGGCGCTCCAGACGGGACGACCGCCCGGGTGTTCAACCGAGATGCTTCCGTGGTGATTTGTCACCCGACCGGAACGTGCCGGGAGCCCGATCGGGCATCGGCGGATCAGCCGACGTCCTCGTCGCTGATCTTCGCGGCGCTCTCGAAGCGGGTGTAGCCCTTGAGGAAGGAGAGCCGCACGTCGCCGGTCGGGCCGTTGCGCTGTTTGGCGATGAGCAGGTTCACCGGCACGACGTCCTGCGGCTGGCGCTCGGTCCCGGCGTCTTCTTCGTCCTCGGTGCTCGGTTTGTAGAGCAGGGCGACGACATCGGCGTCCTGCTCGATGGAGCCGGACTCGCGGAGGTCGGAGAGGCGGGGTTTGCGGTTCTTGTCCTTCTCGAGCTCGCGGTTCAACTGGCTGAGCACGATCACCGGGCACTTCAGCTCCTTGGCGAGGGACTTCACGCCGTTGGAGATGTCGGCGATCTCCTGCTGGCGGTTGTCCTGGGCCTTCTTGGAGGAGGAGTGGAGGAGCTGGAGGTAGTCGATGATGAAGAGGCGTACGCCGTGCTGCTGCCACATGCGGCGGGCGCGGGCGCGGAGCTGGAGGATCGAGAGGCCGGGCGTGTCGTCGATGTGGAGCGCGGCCTTGGCCATCTTGGAGGCGGCCCCGGTGAGCTTGCGCATGTCGGCCTCGGCGAGGAAGCCGTCGCGGATCGAGCGGCCGTTGACCCGGGCGAGCGAGCACAGCATGCGCATGACCAGCGATTCGGAGGTCATCTCCAGGCTGAACACCCCGACGGGGAGGCCCTCGTTGATGACGACGTGCTCGGCGATGTTCATCGCGAGCGAGGTCTTGCCCATCGAAGGTCGCGCCGCGAGGACGATCATCTCCCCCTCGTGCATGCCGCTGGTCATCTTGTCGAGGTCGGAGAAGCCCGTGCCGATGCCGGTGAGTCCGCCGGCGCGCTGATGGTAGTCCTCGATCATCGCGATGGCGCCGCGGACGAGCTCCTTCATGCCGCGGTTGGCGATGGCTTCGCGGTCCTGGCTGATCTTGAGGATGTCGCGCTCGACCTCGTCGAGGAGGGAATCGACGTCGCCTTCGTGCTCGTGGACGCGGCTGAGGACCTGGGTGCAGGCCTGGAGCATCCGCCGGAGCACGTGCTTCTCGCGGACGATGTCGAGGTAGTAGGTGAGGTTGGCCGCGCTGGGCACGGCGTCCATCAGGCTGCTCAGGTAGGCGAGGCCGCCGACACCGTCCAGCTGGTTCACGTCCTTGAGGCGCTGCTGGACGGTGATGAGGTCGATCGGGAGCTTGCCGTCGTACATCGCCACGAAGAGCTCGAAGAGCGTCTGGTGGCGGAGGTCGTAGAAGACATCGGCGCCGGACTTGATCTTCTCGAGGCAGAGGCCGAGGCTCTCGGTGGGCGAGAGCAGCACGCAGCCGAGCACACCCTGCTCGGCCTCGATGGAGTGCGGCGGGAGGCGGTCGAGCTTGGAGAGATCGACCGCGGCCGAAGCCTTCTGGCGGCGGGGTTTCTTGAAATCGGCGCCAGGGGCGGTGCCTTCGGTGTCGTTGAACATCGGTGCGGGAAAAGTACGGGGGCGATTACGAGGGAAGCGGGCCGCGCACGCAAACGCGGGTTCCTCCAAACCGTGCACAGGTTATCCCCAGCGGGAGCATGCCGCTCCGGGGGAGCATCCTGCGCCAAAGAAAAAAGACAGGCACCGGGGTGCCTGCCTTTTTGGAGGGGCGCTGATGCCGCTTACTTCGCCTTCGTGGCCTTGGAGGCTTCCTCGGCACCGGCGTTGCGACGGCCGCGCTTCTCGGTGTGCTGCGCTTCCTGCTTTTCCTCGGCCTTGATCTCGGGGAGCGGGTTGGTGCTCTTGAGGATGATCTTGAGGCTGCTCTTCACGTCGGCGTGCAGGCGCAGCTCGATCTCGTGCTCGCCCAGCAGGTGGATGGGCTTCTCGAGATGGATCTTCTTCTTGTCGAGCGCGACGTCGAGCTGGGTCTTGATCGCGTCGGCGATGGTGCCGGTCGTGACCGCGCCGAACATCTTGCCGTCCTCGCCGGTCTTCACGCCGATGGTCAGCGTGACCTTGCTCAGGCTCTTGCCGAGCTCGGACATGGCGTTGAGGTCGTTGGTCTCGCGCTCGGCGCGCTGCTTGCGCAGCTTGTCCAAGCGGTGTTTGTTGCCCGCGTTGACGGGGATCGCGATGCCCTGCGGCACGAGATAGTTGCGAGCGTAGCCGGCGGCCACGGTCACTTGGTCGGATTCACCGCCAAGGCCGACCACGGGCTTGACAAGGATAAGTTCAGTTTTGGCCATACGAGCGAAAAATCGGGAGGTTGAAGTTGATCAGGGACCGGAAAGGTGCGTTCAGAACGGGACGTCGTCGTCATCGGGCGGCGGTCCGTCCTGGGAGGCCGGAGCCGGAGCGCTCGGAGCAGGGCGCTGAGGGCGCGGAGCGGGTGCGGCCCCGGCTTGGGGAGCGCTGCCGCCGCCGGTGCCGCCTTCCCGGTTGCCGCTGTCCAAGAACGAGAACGACTCAAGAACGACGCCCAGCTTGCTGCGTTTCGCGCCGGTCGCCTTGTCGTCCCAGGTCTCGAGCCGGAGGCGTCCCTCGACGAGGAGGGAGCGGCCCTTGCGGAGGTACTGGGAAATGACCTCGGCCTGCTTCCCGAAGGCATCCACGTCCACGAACGTGGCTTCCTCCCGCTTCTCACCGGTCTCCGTGGTCCAAGATCGATTGATGGCCATGCCGAGCTTGGCCACCGCGGTGCCCTTGGGCGTGTAGCGGAGTTCCGGGTCGCGGGTGAGGTTCCCGGCGAGGATGACTTTGTTGAAATTGGCCATGGTGGCCTCCGGAAAGAGGGTTATTGGACGACCATCGGAGTCTTGCCGGCCTCGGTGAACAGGGCGCGGTAGATCTCCTCGGTGTGCTTGATCTTCGATTGGATGGCCAGGATGACGCCGGGGCCGCCCTCGAAGATGACATTGACGTAATGTCCGGCGGTCACCTTTTTATCGGTGACGCGGACGAACGACTTCTTGTCCATCTTCTGGATGGTCTCGACCTTGCCACCAGCGGAGCTGATGTCGGTCTTGAGCTTGTCGACGGCTTCGCCGAGGCCCTCTTCTTTGCCAGCGAGGTTCAAGATGAATAGTCCTTCGTAACGTTTCACAGCGTTGTCCTTTCGATTCTGCAATTTTCTCTCCGGTCCGGTCAACTGACCGCACCGTTGTACAAACTCATCGCTTTCGCCAAACCTTCCGAGGCCCAGCATCCGACCTGACGTTCCGCCCGAGCGAGAACTTTCCCCAACAAGGGTAGTTCCTCCGCTTGGAAGCGGCCGAGCACATGACCCGCGATATCGCGCACTTCCGGTCGCGGCCGGGCGATCCCGAGCTTCAGCCGGGGATAGCCCCGGGTGCCGATATGTTGCTCGATCGACTCCAAACCATGGTGACCGCCGGGGCTTCCTTCCCCCCGGAGCCGGACCGTCCCCAACGGGAGATCCGCATCGTCCACCAGCACCAGCGTCTCCGCCGGCGCCACCTTGTGGAACAAAGCCACCTTCGCGACCGCTTCTCCGCTGGCGTTCATGTAGGTCGTCGGTTTGCACAGGATGTACCTGCGCCCCTCGAACCCGCATTCGGCCAGTTCTGTAAAGAACTTCTTCTCGGTCCGCCACTGTCCGCCCCATTCGTGGACGAGGCGGTCGGCCAGCATGGATCCGGCGTTGTGACGGGTGTCCCGGTACTCTTTCCCGGGGTTCCCAAGGCCGACGATCAATCCAAAAGCGCTCACGTCGGCTGGGAAAGGCGGGCGCCGTCATCACGGAGCCCGCCCGCGGAAAGTCTACTTCTTCTTGTCGGCGGCTTTCTTGTCGCCGGCAGGAGCAGCACCGTCTTCCTTCTTTTCCTTGATCATCTCGGGCTGCTTGCCGGCGGCGGCAGCGGCTTCCGCGGTGGCGGCGATCTCTTCGGTGACCGGGGCTGCCACGGCGAACACCGGGATCTTCTTGTCGCCCAGGAGCTCGACGCCGGCCGGGGCGATGACCTCACCGATGTGGAGTGTCTGGTTCACCTTGAGGTGGCTGACATCCACCGTGATCTGCTCGGGCAGGTCGCCCGGGAGGCAGCGCACTTTGAGGCGGAAGCGGACGTGCTCCAAGGTTCCTCCGGCGTTCTGGACGCCATCGGGGATGCCGGTGGACTCGACGGGGACCTCGATGATCACCAACTCGTCCGGCTTCACCTCATGGAAATCGATGTGCAGGGGAAAGCCCGAGAGCGGGTGGTGCTGCACGTCCTGGACGATGGCGAGACGCTTGGGGTTCACATCCCCGGCGACGCAGAGGTCGACCAAGATGATCTCGGAGTGGGCGTGGTGGACCAAGAGGTCGAACTGCTTGGCGTCCACCTCGAGGTTCTGCGGAGGGTAGTGCTTCCCGTAGATGACCGCGGGGATGAGGCCGCCGGCACGGAGCTTGGTGGACCCTTTGCGGCGGGACAACGTGCGCGGATGCGCGCTCAAAGTTACAGATTTCATATCAGTCGTATCAGCCGACGCCAGATCAACTGGTCCGTCCGCCCTTAAACTCGAACAGCGATGTGACCGACGAATTGCTGTGGATGCGCTTGATCGCCTCACCCAACAGGCCGGCCACGGACAGCGTGGTTATGTTCACCCCGTCGATCGCAGAGCGCCGCACACTATCGGTCGTTATCAGTTCGTCAATGCTCGAGTTTTTCAATCGCTCGATACCGAGATCGTTCAGCAAGGTGTGGGAGACACAGGCGAGGATCTTCTCGGCGCCGCGCGATTTGAGCAGGGCGGCGGCATTGACCAGCGTGCCGGCGGTCTCGGTGAGGTCGTCCACCAGGAGCACGTTCTTGCCGGCGATATCGCCGATGACGGCGGTGGCCTCGGTCTCGGTCGGGCTCTTGCGGCGCTTGGCCACGATGGCCAGCTCCGCGTCGAGCTGCTGGGCGTAGGCGTAGGCCATCTTGAGGCCGCCGACGTCGGGGCTGACGACGACAAAATTGGTCACGTCACGCTTGTGCAGGTGCTCATAGATGACGGGGGCGGCGTAGAGATGGTCGACCGGGATGTCGAAGAACCCTTGGATCTGCTGCGCATGGAGATCCATCGTGAGCACCCGGTTCGCACCGGCGGCGACGAGCAGGTTCGCGACGAGCTTCGCGGTGATGGGGACCCGGGGCTGGTCCTTGCGGTCCTGCCGGGCATAGCCGTAGAAGGGCAGGACCGCGGTGATCCGGCTCGCGCTGGCCCGACGGAGCGCGTCCATCATGATGAACATCTCCATCAGATGATGGTTGGTCGGGTTGCTGGTGGACTGCAGGACGAAGCAGTCCTCGCCGCGCACGTTCTCGTCGATCTTCACGAACGTCTCGCCGTCGGGGAACGCGCTGACGGTGCATTGGCCGAGGGGGACGCCGATGCTGGCGCAGATGGACCTGGCCAGTTCAGGGTTGGAGTTGCCGGAGAAGATCTTCACGCGTGCGGGTTGTGGAGGACTGCTGAGCCGTTAAACAGAAACGCCACCGTTGCCGGTGGTCGCCCCAAAAAATCGTGGCATCACCGTAACAACCGACCTAGGTCGGGCAAGGCGCTTTTTTGGTGAGCGGGGCCGCACGGGGCGCAGGACAGGTTCTAGGTGGGACCATCTCAGCCGCGTCGGCCCGTGGCTCGGGGTTCGCGGCCCCGGTCGGGGCGGGACTTGGGTGCAGGGCAACGTCGGGAAGGGATACATGGTCCCCAGATCGATACGGCGGCAGAGGTGATCGGGACACGGGATAGCTGCAAACGTGCGGGTTCCTTGGGTGAGTTGCTGGAAATCGACCGGTGGACGGCCCTGTCCCGTCGTGTCGCGCGCTCCGGTCGGCAAGGTAGCGGTGTCCACATCGGGAAGTGAAGACCGGGCATAGAGAGCCCTGAGGTGGGGTAGGGCGGCGTGCTCGGTGAGTTTGTCGCGGCGGGCGCGAGCGGGAGCCCGGCCGCGGCATCGCGATGGACCCGGACGGCAACGCCTCCGTGGCCGGGGGGACGACGTCCATGGACTTCCCGGTGACGCCGGTCGCGGCGCAACCGATGAACATCGGCGGCCACGACGCGTCCATCGCGAAGCCCGACCCGACCGGCCAGCCGTTCCTGTCCGCGCCCCACCCGGGCGGCGCGGGCTTCGAGTCGGGGGGCGGCGCGTCATGAACGATGGCGGATCCGCTGACGCTGTGGTCGTGGAATCCGCCGGACACGCGCCCGGACACCCCGAGAACGGTTGCGATCGGAGGTGGCGGACACGGCGGCGAATGTAGCGCAGAGTTGAACTCTGCCGTATCGCGGATTTGGAATCCGCAGACGCAGCGGCAGGTGAGCGCGTCGGGATCGGCGCAGCCCTGCCGAGCGCAACTCGGCGATACAGCAGGTTGCAAACCTGCGCTACGTCCGCCCGATACGCCTTCCCGCTATTTCTGCCGGCCAGTCCAAATCGCTCTCTCCGGCAGCGTCACGACGACCGTGACCCGCTCAGTACGTGGGTGCGATCGAAAGTAGCGCCGAGTTGCACTCGGCTGTATCGCGGATCTGGAATCCGCAGGCGCTGTGGCAGGTGGCTGGGTGGGACTTGCCGACGCTCTGCCGAGTGCAACTCGGCGGCACAACAGATTGAAAATCTGCGCTACGACTGCCCGCCACTTCGGATCGCACCCCGGGAACTTCCGCTTGGCCGTCCGCACGCGCGTTGGCTAACGTCCGTCCGCTTGATGAAGTTCACCGCCCTAGGTCTCGCCGTGTTGTCCATCGCGTCCGCGCTCGCCCGCGCCGAGGAACCCGCGACCACGACCGTCGACGCCGGCGATGTCGAAGTGAGATCGGCGGACGGCATGGGCGAGGTCGCTTTCGAGGACGGCGTCGCCACCGCGCAGAACGGCGTCATCATCCGTTACCAAGGCAGCAAGCTGACCGCGAAGAAGGCCACCTTCGACCCGAAGGACCACACCGTGCTGGTCGAGGGCGATGTCACCATCGAGCACCCGGACAAGGCCGGCCGCACCCAGTTGTGGCGCGGCGAGAAAGCCCGGTACGACTACATCACCAAAAGCCTCGTCGCCGACGATTTCCGCGTCGGCCAACCTCCGTTCTACGTCGCCGGCAAACATGTCTCCGGCGGCCGGACCAACTCGGTCCAGGTCGTGACCGATGCGGTGCTGACCTCCGACGACCTCGCGAAGCCCGGCTACCACGTCAAGGCCCGGAGCATCACCATCACCGACCGCAAGACCTTCACCGCGAAGGACGCCGTCCTCTACATGGGCGGCACGCCCGTGATGTGGTTCCCGACCTACACCCGCAGCCTGGAGCGGCATCCGAACTTTTGGACGGTCACGCCGGGCTACCGGACCCTCTACGGCCCGTACATGCTCTCCAGCTACCACTATTCGTGGAGCACGAATGTCGTGACCGCGCTGAACCTCGATTGGCGCCAGAAACGCGGCATCGGCGGCGGGCCGGAGATCCGCTACGACCTCGGCGATTGGGGCAAGGGCGACGCCGCGTTCTACTACACCCGCGACGACGCCTCGGGCGCCGATCCCTTCGGCAACGCGCTGCCCTCGGACCGGCATCGCACGACCTTCACCCACCAGATGTCGCCGTGGGACGGCTTCAACGCCAAGGCCGTCGTGAGAGAGCAGGGGGATCCGCTGGTCACCCACGACTTCTTCGAGAGCGAGTTCCGGCGCGACACCCAGCCCAAGTCCTTCTTCGAGGTGAGCCAGTTCTGGCGGAACTTCAGCCTCGACACCGTCGCCCAGCCGCAGATTAACGATTTCTTCCGCACCGTCGAACGCCTGCCCGACGTGAAGCTCACCGGCCTGCGCCAGCAGATCGGCGAGACGCCGTTCTACTACGAGTCCGAGAGCTCGCTCGCCTACCTGCGCTACCGCGAAGGCCTGCTCGGCAGCGGCGTGGCCACCAACTTCTCCGCGCTCCGGGCCGACACCTACCACCAGATCGTCCTGCCCCGGACGTTCTTCGGTTGGCTGAACGTCACGCCCCGCACCGGTGGACGCTTCACGCACTACGGCGATCCCGACGGCTTGCCGACCCTCGGCGAGGCGCGCGACCGCTGGGTCTTCAACACCGGCGCCGAGGTCAGCTTCAAGGCCGCCCGCGTGTGGCCCGGGATGCGCAACGCGCTGCTCGATGTCGACGGCATCCGCCACATCGTCGAGCCGTCCATCAACTACGTCTACGTCCCGCGCCCCGACAAGACCCCGGCCGAACTGCCGCAGTTCGACACCGAGCTCCCGGCCCACCGCCTGCTGCCGCTCGAGTTCCCGGACTACAACTCGATCGATTCCGTCGATAGCCAGAACACGCTCCGCCTCGGCCTGCGCAACAAGGTCCAGACCAAGAGGGCAGGGGACGTCGACAATGTCCTCAACTGGGCGCTCTACACCGATTGGCGCCTGCGGCCGCGTCCGGGCCAGACCACCTTCCCCGACCTCTATTCGGACCTCGATTTCAGTCCGCGGCATTGGGTCGTGCTCAACTCCCAGGTCCGCTACGAAATCTACGACCGCGACTGGCGCGAGGCCAACCACCGGCTGACGCTCCTGCCCAACGACACCTGGAACTGGACCCTCGGCCACCGGTACCTGCGGGACGACCCGGCGACCTACGGCCCGGGCAACAACCTCATCTCCAGCAGCCTGTACTACCGGGTCAACGAGGACTGGGGATTCCGCGTCAGCCACTACTTCGAATCCCGGGACGGCGTGCTCGAAGAGCAGTATTACACCGTGTACCGCGATCTCCGCAGCTGGACCGCCGCGCTCACGCTGCGCCTCCGAGACAACCGCACCACCCGCGAGGACTGGGCCATCGTGCTCACCATGCAGCTCAAGGCCTTCCCGCGCTTCGGCCTGGGCAAGGACAGCAACCAAGCCGACTGGCTGCTCGGCAGGTAAGCGTCCCGATCCCGCATCCCGGACCGGCCATTCCGTGCGTGAGTTGATTAAATATAACAAACATTGTGCGTCAACCGCATTCCTTGCACGAAATTGTCCGATACGCATAACTGCATATCCGCAACGAACCTGCCGGACCCACCTCTGACCAAGAAGTTCCTGAGGCGTCACAGCCATGGCGCGACAGTCGTAACAGAATGGCCGCTCCGAATCAGGGTTTCGGCAGCGCCGGTTCGTGCTGAATCTGTACAGGCCACGCTAGTGTAGTGTCGCATAAATGACTGGAGTTATTAGTTTTTGACTCCAAAATGAGTCCGTGCCTCGCGTTGCTCGGACAATCCAGCTTGAAACCAAGGATCGTCTCGAACTTGAGCAATGGGTCGGTGCGCATGGAACTCCGCAGCAGGTGACGCAACGCTGTCGCATCGTGTTGGAGGCCGCCGCCGGGCGGCGGGACAGGGACATCG